>Ga0208787_1000105_pt1 | contig 39417 bp, 25 predicted proteins | sample Wag4_2014_7_11_FD_187362 | JGI IMG/M metagenome (GOLD analysis project Ga0208787, IMG submission 187362) | Fresh water microbial communities from Ohio, USA - Utica-2 Time Series HT 2014_7_11 (SPAdes) (version 2) | ecosystem: Environmental > Aquatic > Freshwater > Water tank | place: USA: Ohio...
TCTAAATAAAGACGCTGATATTAAATGGCAAAAAGTTATTCCTTCGGGATCTTTTGGTGATCTTAGAAAAGTTACTATTGGTCTGAATGGATTAATTTATCTAGGAGGTAATTCAAAAAAAGGGGATGGTCAAAATCCAGGTGATGTTTGGATCACCGCTATTGATAATAATGGAAATGAATTATGGCATAAGTTTTTTGGAGGGAAATTATGGGAAGAACTAAATGATCTCATAATACTTCAAGATGGTTCTATTCTTTTTTGTGGTGAAACCAATTCCTTAGGAAATGGAAAACAAGATTTTTGGCTTGTAAAGTTAAGTCAAACTGGAATTTTACAATGGGAAAGAACCTATGGTGGGAGAGAAACGGATGTGGCTAAAACAATTTTACCCCTTTTTAATGGTAATTTTTGGTTAGCTGGGTCCAGCTTGTCTTTATTGAATAAAAAAGGGGCTACAAAATTTGCGGCAAGAATTTTAGAAATTGATGGTAGTGGAAACCTACAATGGGAAGCAGATTATGGAGGTGATAACACTGAGGATATTAATCATTTATGTCAAATTCATGACGGAAGTGTTTTATTTTCAGGTTGGACTGAATCAAATGCCCAAAGTCAGAAAGATGCCTGGATGGTTCGTTTTCCAGCACCTGAAATGAATAGATTATTGGCAAAAGGTAATTTAAGGATTAATGAATCCAAAATTTGGTTGAATACGCCAGATGGCCTTTTAAAACCTAACAATCAATCTTATATTTCTTTTCAACTCAATAATCAGGAAGCGAATCAAATTGAAAATATTCGTGTGGAAGTGAATAAAATAGATGGTCAGAAAGGACTAAATATCAATCAAACTGTTTTTGTTCAACCATTACAACCATTTATCAATAAACAAATTAACATCCCAATTACTTCCGAAGATAATATTGAAACAAAGGATAATATACTCGAAATAAAAGTTTTTTCTGGCACAGACCTCATAAAAACAGTTACTGGAGTAGTGAAATCTTTGAATCCAAAGTCTGCAACACTACGTTTTGTTCAAACGAATACAGAAAAAGAGGGTGTTGATGAATTTAGCCCTCAAACGCTCTTCGTTGACATTCAAAATGATGGGGATCTGCCAGCTGCTGAGGTTCAGATTAATTTTATTCTTCCAAAAGGTATCTTAGCTTTAACTTCTACTGATGTCAAACTGGGTACAATCAATGCTAAGTCTTTAAAAAAAGCAACCTTTAGATTTCAAAAAACAGTTCAATTTGAAGGGAATGAAGTAGCCATTCAAATCAATGCATTAGATAATAAACTTACTAAAATTTCTAAAACCGTTACCTCCCGGTTTGATGTTATTACAACCAGTCAATCTTCAAATATCATTGTCTTTAATAATCCCAAAGCTTCTCAGAAAAGGACTGACTGGAGTAATCCAACGTTTAAACTTGAAGCTATGTTTGGAACCAGTAGTAATAACCTGAAACTTGGTGATGCGGTTGTTAAAATTAATGGCGTCATTCCCGAACGCTCTAAAATGGATGAGGAAAAGCTAACGCCTCCAGCATCAAACAGTCAAGGAAATGCCATGAATTTTTATGATTATGAAAATGTAATCTCTCTGTTGGAAGGTGAAAATAGAGTGTTGATTGAATTAGTTACTCCTAATGGTGTCATTCAATCAAATGAAATGATTATTAATTATAAACCAAAACAACCTAATTTACATGTCTTAAGTATTGGTATTCCTCACAGAGATTTAAAATTTACATCCGTAGATGCTGAAAATTTTGCTAATGCCTTTCAAAATCAAACGGGTATGGATAAGGTATTTAATAAGATTTATGTTGAAAAAAAGAATACCAAGGAAAATACCAGGAACCTTGACATTCGTGCTGCCATGGAAGATCTTAAAAGAAGGTATAATACTGATTTTATTGGTGGAAAAATTAATAGGGAGGATGTTCTCATTCTTTTTATTTCGTCACATGGCAAAACAGATGATAATAACGATTTTAAAATATTAGCATCAGATTATGATACTTATGGTGATGTTTCAAATATTGATTATAAAAGAGATATACTGGATATTTTAAATCAGATTGATTGTAAAAAATTTGTTTTTATTGACGCTTGTCATAGTGGATCTGCTCAAGGGGCGCGATTGGTTAACCAAGCTCGATTTGCTTTGGAAGAAATAAACGCTGCGTATCCTGGACTTAATGTTTTGACTAGTAGTCAGGTGGACGAATTGTCTTACGAGGATGATTCTTGGGGAAATGGTGCCTTTACCAAAGCTATTCTGGAAGCGTTTTCCGGGAATACTTCAATGAGTGGACTAAATCCCGATCCCGACGGGGATAAGATTATTCGTTTTGGTGAGTTATATGATTTTCTTCAGAAACGAGTTCCCGCCATGGTTATGGAAAAAAAGAAAAGCAAGCAAATGCCTGCGAAAATGTCTAAAGGTTTAGGTGATAATATTCCCTTATTTATCCTTTATTAATCGTGGAATATGAGAGTCTTTCTACTTCTATTTTCTCTTATCATCTTAAGTTGGAGTTTTGAATTAAAAGCTCAGACAACATCCTGTTTTTCTGTCACCTTTATTGCTAGTCCTTCTTGTCCAGGCCTTAAAACAGGCAGTATTTCGCTAAATATTACGGGAGGTTCCGGTGCTTATAATATTTTTTTTAATGGAAGTACCATTGCTACTACCCAAACCACCTTTTCAACTTTGTCCTCAGGAAATTATTCCATTAGAATTATAGATACGAAGAACATAAATTGCACCCAAACAATTTCTGCAACGATAAATAATTATCTTGTTCCAACGGTTACAATAAATGGAAACAGTTCCTTTTGCTCTGGACAAAATATTATTTTAAGTGCTACGCTCGATAAATTTTATTCAACTTCTTATTCCTACAATTGGAGTAATGGTAGTACAGGAACTCCTATTAATTTTGCGCCAACATCTTCGGGTTTATATTCAGTTACCGTTACAGATGCGGCTGGTTGTTCTGTTACAGCTTCAAAATCAATTATCCAAAGTACAGGTCCAACCGTTAGCTTTTCAGGAAGCTATACAAATTGTTCAGGTAAATCGGTGACGCTTGTCCCAATAATTAATGGAGGAACAGGCCCTTATACTTATTCATGGGATGGCGTTATTTCATCTATCGCTACTAAAACTGTTAACCCTACATCACCTCAAACCTATTGTCTTACCGTAAGAGATGCCAATAATTGCTCAGCACAAGCCTGTGTAGTCGTAAATCAGAGGTTCTTGAACGTTAACCTACCTGCAGGCATTTCAAAATGTCAGGGAGAAAGTTATACAATATTGCCAACTGTATCCAATTTTTCCGGAGGCTTAAGTTATCAGTGGAGCAATGGTTCCACTGGTTCAACCAATCCTGTGACCATTAATGCTACGCAGTCTTATGCTGTGACGGTTTCAGATGCAACGGGTTGCATTGGTACAGCTTCTACCTCCATTGGAATGAATGCAAAACCGGTGGTAAATTTACCTGCTTCTGTTGATGTTTGCCAGTTAAATTCTGTTACACTTGATACGAAATTAAGTACCACTTCAAATACCTTCACTTGGAGTACTGGAAGTACCACTTCAGCGATTACTTTAACGCCATCTTCCTCATCAAATGTTTTAGTTACTGTTACTAATGCCAATAACTGTAAAGCTGTGGCTGCCGTTAGTATCAATGTAAAATCTAACCCTTCGATTTCCTTGCCTATCTCCCAAATCTCTTGTGTAAATACTGCATTTACCTTATCCCCAATAATTAGTGGTGGAACACCAGGTTATGAGTATTTGTGGAGTAATGGATCTACAAATGCAACATTAACTACCACTTTATCTTTATCTGGGGCCATTTCACTAAGAGTTAAAGATCAAAATGGGTGTATAGCAAATGCAACATCAAATATAAATCTGAATCCTAAACCAACCATTTCTATATCAGGTGTTTTTGACATTTGTCCTGGACAATCAACTACCTTAACGGCAGTTCCTTCAGGTGGAACCTTACCCTACTCATATAAATGGAATACAGGTGATAGTAGCGCATTTATTACAACAATGCCCTTAATACCAACTAATTATAAAATAACATTGACAGATAAAAATAATTGTGTAGGCGAAGGATCAATGATGGTTTCAACTTCAAAAAATATTTCCGTAACCTTACCTTCAGATGCTAATATTTGTTTAGGAGATTCTATTACTTTAAAACCCAGTATAGGAATGAATGGTGGAGACTTGAATTTTTTATGGAATATTGGTTCAAATACAGAATCTTTGGTCGTTAAACCGTCAATTAAATCTATTTATTCTATACTCGTAAAAGATAAATTCGGTTGTTCTGGCTTTGCTGAAACTATTGTAAATGTCAATACGCCTCCTAAAGCAACCTTACCTGCCCTTATTAATGCTTGTTTGGCCGATAGTGTAAGTTTAAATTTAACTAATATTTCAGGATATGGTCCCTTTAAATTCAGTTGGTCAAATGGAAAAACAACCACTGAATCCACCTTTTTTGTTGAATCTGAGATAAATATTTTTACAACAATTACTGATATTAATCAATGTAAAACCATTTTTTCTTCTAAAATTAAAGGGAATGAAAAGCCTGTGCTGAATCTTAATGCCATACATACTTTTTGTGTCAATGAATCTGTCAGAATTAATCCAAAAGTAACAGGTGGATTAGGTCCATATTCCTATAAGTGGAGTAATGGTAATATATTCCCGGAATTAAATACCAAATTAACTGAAAATACAAATTTAACTTTGGTTGTTTCAGATAAAAATGGCTGCGCGGATAAAAAATCTACCTTTATTGAAATAAAAAAAGAGATTCCACAAATATTTCTTCCAGATACTATTCGCAGTTGTATAGGTAACGAAGTGTTAATTAATCCTAATATTCAGGATAAAACAGGAATCAGTAGCTATCAATGGTCAGATGGCCAAACCAAATCACAAATAATTAAAAAGGTTCTTAATACATTTACCATGAGATTGCAAGTTTTGAATCTGATAGGTTGCATGGCAGTTGATAGTTTATTGGTTTTGCCATTTAATAAACCCAATATTATTTTACCGGCTTTATTTGAGTCGTGTAAATCAGAAAATGTAATAATAGAGATTCCTTCAGACGCAAATAATTTAACAACTTATAAATGGGATACCGGAGAATCATCTAATAAAATAGAACTCATTGCGGATGTTGAAAAACAGCTGAAAGTATGGGCGACGAATACAAATGGATGTAAGGATTCTGCAACTACCGTTATAAAAGTTTTTAATAATCCACTTGTTAAAATTATTGGAAAATCAGAAAATTGCAGTCAAAGCCCATCAACCTTTGTTGCAGATATTTCATCTGGAAACGCACCTTATTCCGTTAAATGGGCGAGTGGTGAAACTACTACTAAAGTTGATTATCCGGCTGTCGATTCTATTCAGAAAGTCGGTGTTGATGTTACAGATATTAAAGGTTGTCGCACTTTTTCCACGCTACCTCTTACTTTGTTAAAAAGCCCGGATATTCAAATTCTCAATGAGTTTTTTATATGTGAAAATGAGGAAAAAACTTTAAACCCATTGGTTACTTTGGGAAAAAAACCATATTTATATAGATGGAATACCAATGAAAGTACTCCAGGTATTATCGTTAAAAATGGCTTATATACTTTCTCTGTTACCGATGCTAATGGCTGTTCGAGTAGGAAAGATATTAAAGTCACACCTATCAAACCACCAGATTTATATGTTTCTTCATTAAACCAACCCTCATGTAATCTTCCAAATGGAAAAATTGTTCTTCAGGTTAAAGGTTCTTCTCCAACAGAAGTTACTTGGTCTAATGGGCAAAAGGGTTTAATACTTGAAAATGCTTATGCAGGCAAATATATAGCAGCAGCCATTGATAGTAACAATTGTTTTGGTGAATTATCCCAAAATCTGGTATGTAATTGTGAAGGAAAAGTAGGTGTAATGGATGGGAATATGGTCTCAATTTGTAAAAGTGAGGTTAGGCAAATAAAATATGATGACAGTACTCAGAAGATAGGTCTCAATAATGGACGTTGGTTTGTTTTACATAATAGTCCAGGTATAAATTTAGGAAATCAGATATTAAGTTTGGATACTGCCGGAATAATTAAATATTTTCCAGGAATGTTAGTGGGTGAAACTTATTATATCTCAGCTGTAATAGGTAGAAAATTATCAGATGGTTCTTTAGATTTAAATGATCCCTGCCTTTCTGTTTCACCTGGTACTCCTGTTAAAATTCTACCCACACCTGAAACGCCTATTAAAATCGAGGTATCTGATACCTTGGTTTGTCCAGGTAGCAGCATAACTTTGCAAACAAATAAACAGGATAATGGCTTTATTTATTCCTGGCAAACACCTAAAGGATTTGTAAATACCTTAACTCCTTCCCTCACTATTCCAAAATTTGAAAACAAAGATATAGGTAATTATTTTGTAAGTATAAAAGGTGAAAAATGTAGTTCAAATGTGTTTGGACCTATTTCAGTAAATATTTCTAAAGAAATAAATGAAATTTTTACTGAACCTGATAAAACGGTTTGTGATTATGATTCTGTACAGATTAATGCAAATATGCCTGCAAATGCCATTGGAAAATGGTTGACAGGTAGTTCGGCAATTATTGGTGCCTCACAAAATGAAAATACCTGGGTTAAAGGTTTATCGCCGGGTAAAAATGAATTTTTATGGACAGTTGTAACCAGAAATTGTATCATAACCGATACTTTAAATGTATATACTATTCCACGTCCTATATTAAAAAATGATACGGTATTTTTGGATGATAATAAGAATACAGCATTATTTGATTTCCTGGAAAATGATGATTTAAGAAATATTCCACCTTCCTTTTTAAGAATTAATTTGATTTCTAAGCCCCTTTCTGGTAATTTAATTATTAATAAGGATGGATTTTTTACATACTCAAGGGATCCTAATATTTCAGAAGATCAAACTATTTCTATTGTATATGAGGTCTGTAATACGGATACTACTGGGAATTGTACAAATATCTGTAACCTGGCTGAAGTAATTTTATATGTTACCTATGATCCAATAAATTTAATATTCCCAACAATTGGATTAAGGCCAAATTTCAATAATCCTGTATGGAAATTTGAAGTAGCAAGGCCTATGTATAGTGCCAAATTAAACATATTGGACAGGTGGGGGAAAGTAGTTTATAAAGAAGATTTCTTACAGCTACAAAAAGGTGAAATTGTTGGAAATTGGAATGGATTATCTCAAAATCAACTCAAATTACCAGCGGGTGCTTATTATTTTTCCTTAATAGGAGAAATTGAAAATAATGAGAAGGTAGTACAAAATGGAATTATTTATTTGATGGAATAATTATTATGATAAAGCAATTATCCAATAGGTATGCTGGCATACTTAGTATATTTTTTTTATTTTTTACAACTTGTATGGAAGGTCAACAACTTACGCCATTCACCTTGTATAGAGATCACTGGAACCTCATTAATCCAGCAGCAGTTTCAAATAACAATATCCTGGCTGAATATCCTTTTACTGTTTCAGCAAGTTCTCGATTTCAATATTTGGGCATTGGGTTAAATGCTAAAGATGCCCCTAATACTAATGTTCTGAATGCGGAATGGGTAAATGATAATTTAAACAGCACTTTTGGACTTCAACTTGTTTCTGATAATATTGGTTTATTAGGAAATAATGGAGCTTATCTACAATATGCCTATAAACTTAGATTAAGCAGAAGAGAAGAGAAATTTTTAAGTTTTGGGATTTCGGCCGGTGCGATAAATTATTATTCAAAGATAAATGGTGCTGATTTTCCTGTAGCGGAACCTGATATTATTCCAACCTCTACTTATTTACCTGATTTGAATATTGGGATTTATTACAGAAATGCAGATAAATATTATGTAGGAGTTTCTTTTCCCCAATTTATGAATTTGACAGCAAAATATAAATCAATGGATTCGGGTAAGGAAATATTTTCCATTAAGAGATTCAGACATATATATGCTGTTGGTGGGTTATATATACCTTTTGATTTTTTTGGCTTAGGTGATGAAACAGCCATATTAGATTTATCCACATGGGTTCGTTATCTACCAGGACAACTTCCTGTAATTGATGGAAATTTAAGGTATCAGCACAATCAGACTTTTTGGTTTGGAGCCGGTATTTCCTCCAATGCAACATCTCATTTTGAAGTTGGCTTTCTTGCTGGAAAAACGATTGGCTTGTTTGATAATCAGATTAAGATTTCCATCGCTTACGATGTACCTTTTGGTAAATCAATATATCAGTTGGGAAGTTCCATAGAAGCATCTATAGCTTATAGCTGGTATTAATAATATGGAGATAATAGATTATATCATCTCCATATTATTAATTAAATAACTACCAGAATATAGTATAAATAAATGCCAGGACCAATAAAATAATAGCTGAACTAATATTAAACGATTCAGATGTCTTAAATATACCTGGTTTCAAAATAATTTGTTTTTCATCAGGCTGTCCTTTGCCTTCTATTTCACTTGCAATAACGATGACAGCAATGGAGGACAAGCAAGTTATCATCATTTGATGCATAAAAGGTAAAATGACAAAGATTGGAGAATCAGACCAGCCATTTGGACCCACCTTAAAAAACATAGCGATTGGAATAGAGGCAATCACACCTAAAATGGCTGATTTATTCTTTGTTTTCTTCCAAAATAAACCGGTTACGAACACAGCCAGAATACCTGGACTAACAATACCCGTATATTCTTGAATGAATTGAAAAGCCTGACCCAAATTACCTAGCATGGGAGCAATTAATATGGCTATTACCAATGCAATGGCAGCGGAAATACGACCAACATTAACCATTTGTTTTTCAGTTGCCAACTTGTTAATGATAGGTTTGTAAATGTCCATCGTAAAAATGGTTGCAGTAGAATTTAGCATGGATGCCAATGATGATACAATAGCAGCTGCTAGTGCAGCTAAAACCAACCCTTTCATTCCAGCAGGTACGAACTTTTGAATTAACCATGGCGCTGCATTGTCATTAATAATGGATCCATCAGGTCTTTTAAAAGAAGGGTCTAACATTTCTGGAATTAGAACACCTTCAGGACTTGCATTCAAAACAAAAGCGATAATACCGGGTAAAACAACAATAAAAGGTAGAATCATTTTTAAAAAAGCAGCAAAGGCAATCCCTTTTTGAGCTTCTTTCAAAGATTTAGCTGCAAAGGTTCGTTGAATAATATATTGATTAAATCCCCAGTAGTACAAGTTTGCAACCCACATTCCGCCAACTAAAACGGCTATTCCGGGTAAGTCCCACCATGCATCTTTACCATCGGGCGTTATAATTTCCCCTTTTGAAATAATCATTGAGAATTTTTCAGGGGCAACGGTAACTAAATGATTTAAACCGTCCAATATACCGCCATCAGGCGTTAACTGTTGTAATCCTATAATGGAAGTGACCATACCTCCAATGATAAGCAATACTACTTGAACAACATCTGTCCAGGCAACGGCTGAAAGTCCTCCCCAAAGGGAATAGGATGCTGCAAATAATCCTAAGCCAATAATACTTATCATAAATAAGGAACCATCGCCATTACCCATAATGGTATCTAATGCTTTTGCACCTAAAAACAATACGGCAGTTAGATTGACAAATACAAATAAGGCCAGCCAGAATAGGGCTAAAATAGTTTTAAGTTGTGTACTAAAACGTTTTTCTATAAATTCCGGAATGGTATAAAGACCCTTTTCGATAAAAATAGGAAGAAAGTATTTTCCAACTATTAATAAAGTTAGCGCAGCCATCCATTCATAAGAAGCTATGGCTAAGCCTATGGCAAAACCCGAACCTGACATACCTATAAACTGTTCAGCAGAAATATTTGCTGCAATTAAACTGGCACCAATGGCCCACCATGGAAGTGATTTACCTGCTAAAAAGTAGTCTTCGGAATTTTTTTCATGTCCTTTTTTATCCCTGGATACCCATAATCCAATGGACATAATTAAAATACCATAGGAGGCAAAAATCACCCAATCCAATAAGGTTAATTCATTCATAAATTGAAAAGGTTAAAATTTAACAAACAATTAGAATCAATAGTAAGGAATTTTTATTAAAAAAAGAAACGCTTTGACAGTTATCAAAGCGTTTCTATGATTAATTAGCAAATTAATAGTTTAAAGGTGAATTACCTCACCATAAGCGGCCGCGGCGGCTTCCATTATCGCTTCACTCATGGTAGGGTGAGGATGAATGGTTTTAATAATTTCATGACCTGTTGTTTCTAATTTTCTAATAGAAACTAGCTCGGCTATCATTTCAGTAACATTTTGTCCTATTAAATGCGCGCCTAGGAGTTCACCGTATTTTTCGTCAAAAATTAGTTTCACGAATCCACTTTTATCGCCCGATGCAGAAGCTTTACCCGATGCAGAAAAAGGAAATTTACCAACTTTTAGCTGGTAACCTGCTTGTTTCGCTGCTTCCTCGGTCATTCCAACGGATGCTACTTCAGGTACACAATAGGTACAAGAAGGAATATTTTGGTAATCAATAGGTTCTGGATGATGTCCTGCCATTTTTTCAACACAGGTGATTCCTTCAGCACTTGCTACATGGGCTAATGCGGGACCTCCAGTAATATCGCCAATGGCATATACACCTGGTATATTAGTTCGGTAAAATTCATCTACTTTTACCAAGCCCTTTTCAAGGATAACACCTAATTTTTCTAATCCAATATTTTCAATATTGGGCATTACTCCAACCGCAGATAGAACAATGTCACAGGCTATTTCAGAAAAATTTCCTGTTTTTCTATCCTTAACTTTTACTAATACTTCTTTTCCCTTTGTATCGACGGATTCCACCGAGGTGTTACCAAGTACTTTTATTCCCTTTTTGGAATAAATCTTAGAAATTTCCTTTGAAATTTCAGCATCCTCGCGTGGAAGCATTCCTTGTTCAAGAAATTCAACCAGCGTAACCTCGGTACCAATGGTATGATAAAAATATGCGAATTCAACGCCAATAGCACCGCCTCCAATGACAACTAATCTTTTGGGTTGAGTTGGCAGAGTCATTGCTTTTCGGTATTCTATTACTTTTTCTCCATCTATGGGAACATTAGGCAATGCTTTAGCTCTTCCTCCAGTAGCTAAAATAATATTTTTTGCCTCATAATTTGTAGCCTTTCCACTTGCATCAGTTACACTAACTGTATTGGCTGAAACTAAACTTCCGTTACCAGTTAAAACAGTGATTTTGTTTTTCTTTAGTAAAAACTGAATTCCCTTGCTCATTCCATCTGCAACTCCTCTTGACCTTTTGATCATTGCGGGAAAATCAGCTTTGGCTTCGTTAAGTTGAATGCCATAGTCTGATGCATGTTGCACATATTCAAAAACCTGGGCACTTTTTAATAAAGCTTTTGTAGGTATACATCCCCAGTTTAAACAGATACCACCTAGATTTTCTCTTTCAACTACGGCAACATTCATACCTAGTTGTGAGGCTCTAATGGCAGCAACATAGCCGCCCGGACCTGTACCAATGATAATTAAATCGTATTTCATTAATCTGTTTTTGAAATTTTTTGTTCTTTAAAAGATTTCACAAATATAAAGACTCTACCTCAATAATTTGAGTTTCCTTTCATAACATTATGAACCTTTATAAGAAGTGAATGTTTTGTTTTTTTATCATTTCTTAAAAGTCCAAAAATGATCGATCAGGATTTAAAAAATCTGAATGAACCACTAAAGAAAAATGGAACTAACCAAACTTACCTCGTTGAAGATAGTATTTGGTTAGATGAATTGGGTGATTCCCATCAAACTACTTCAATAGAAACTCCTGTAAATACTGAATATTTAAATAGATCAGACGCTGAAAAAATGGTGAAAATTCAACACCATTTTAAAGAAATTATGGAAACTTTAGGTATGGATCTATCAGATGATTCACTTAAAGGTACACCTGCCAGGGTAGCGAAAATGTTCGTTAAGGAAATATTTAGTGGTTTAAGCCCTAAAAATATGCCGGATATGTCTCTATTTGAGAATAAATTTGGCTACAAAGAGGTGTTGTTAGAAAAAAATATTACCGTTCAGTCTTTTTGTGAACACCACTTTTTACCTATTATTGGCAAAGCACACATTGCCTATAAACCAGGTGATAAAGTCATTGGTTTATCCAAATTAAATAGAATTGTTGATTATTACAGCAGACGACCTCAGGTTCAAGAAAGACTTACCAGGCAAATTGCTGAAACACTAAGGCAAGTTCTTGAAACAGATAGTGTGGCTGTTTATATTGAAGCAGTTCATTTTTGTGTCCAGGCAAGAGGTATAGAGCATCAGGGTTGTACCACCGTTACATCCGATTTTGGTGGTGATTTCAAAAAAGAAAATGTAAGACAAGCATTTTACCAATCTATTCAAACAAAAATTTAAATGGAAACCCTACTCAATAAGATTGTTCTTGTCGTTGGTGGAACAGGTGGTATAGGAGCAGAGACGTGCAAGCTTCTGCATCAATCAGGAGCAAAAGTTTATGTTACTGGACGAAATGCTGAAAGCCTTAATACTATCTGTAATTCAATAGGTATTCCTGTTGAAAATAGATTTATTGTTGATCTTAAAGATGCAGATAGTATTCATCAAATGGTTGCAGATATTCAATCTATGACAGGAGCTGCCATAGATATACTTATTAACGCCGCAGGTATAGGTATTATAAAATCTTTCGAATCATTAAGTATTCAGGAATTTAAAGATTCACTCGATGTAAATCTTATTGGTGCCTTCAGTCTTATTCAAGCTGTATTACCAAAAATGAAAGAGCACAAAAAGGGGTTGATAATAAATATTCCAGGGGTCTTGGGTAAAACCCCTATGGCAGGTGCGGCCGCTTATGCTGCTTCAAAATATGGCTTAAATGGTATGTTAAAATCTCTTAGAGAGGAACTAAAAAGAACCGAAATAAGAATCACCAATATATATATGGGAGGTGTTGATTCTCCATTCTGGGATAATATAGATTTGAAAGTACAACGTGATAAGATGATTGCTGTAAAAGAAGCAGCAAAAACCATTTGGTTTCTCTGTCAACAACCTTCTTCTGCCGTAGTTTCTGAGATGGTTATTCAACCATTTAATCATCAAGCCATTTAATTTGGTATTTAGAATGTTAAGATTAAGGTTAGTTGCGTTCATTTTTGCCATTAACCTTAATCTTCATTTTTTATTCGCTGGAAATGTTATTCCTTTTCCAACAACAACCATAGATTCATTTCCATCTTTATTTTTAGATTCATTTCATCTTCATTTTAAAGACCATTGGGATATTAGTTTATCACCACTTTCCAATGTTCCCCTTTTTAATCCTATTGATGGTTTTTTATTACAAACGGGATTCACAACCCGATTCAATAACGATAAACCAGTTGAGTTTTCATTAATTCCTAGGTACGCAATTCAAAGAAAATCTTTTTATGCAATGGCTGATTTGTCAGCATTTATCTATAAAGATGATATTAACTCAACCCAACTCTTCTTTTCAGGGGGAAATTTTTTACATCAAGTAAACCAGCCTTTTTTAAAAAATGAACAAATTATTTCTATTATAAATATTTTGGATGGAATTAATCCATTGTTATTTACAGAAAAGAAATTTTTAAAAATTCAATTAACACAAACCCTCCACTACAAATTTAAATTATCACTTGCTTCTGAGTTTGCGGATAGAGCCTATCTTGATAATCATTCTTTTCAACGATGGAATTTTAGTCCAAATGAACCTTACGTATCATTTAATTTGAAAGATAAAGCGTTTATCAATACCTTTTCAATATCATATTTTCCATTTTTAATTGTTACTTATAAGAAGGGAATAAGTGGTTTCTTGAAAAGTGAGTCGAATTTTGATTATTTGGAATGGGCTTTATCTCAATCCTTCAAAATAAAAGACTTTGGAAGAATAGATTTGAACTTAACATCTGGAAAATTTTTTGAACCGAAATTTATTCATTTTAACGATTTTTACCATTTTCCAACAGGAAGAACATTAAAAACTAATCATCCTATTATTTCTACATTTAGACTTTTACCGTATTATAATTTTAGCACAAATAATTATTTTCATCGAATTCATGTTCAAGCGCACATGAGTAAATTTTTACTCAGTAGATTAACTTTATTAAAAAAGTCAAATATACCTGAAAACCTATTTATCAACCTTGCCGTTACGGATTCATTACAGCCTTTTATTGAAATGGGTTACGCTGTAGATAATATTTTAAAAAATTTTCGATTAGAAATAGTTTCTGGATTACTTGATGGAAAATGGGTAGGTCCCCGAATTATATTAGGACCTTCTTCCTTGTAAATTATCTTCTATAAAATTTTCTAAATCAACAGGTGTATCATTATCCTCCGATTGTAAGTATATAAAATCTGCCTGTTCGTAGAATTTTTCTCTTTCATTAATTTTAATAGAAATGAAATTTCTAAGGTCGTCATCTGACATACTACTTATTAGTGGTCTTCCTGATTTTTGATTATTCAGTCTTTTAAATAATAATTCTTCTGTTGTTTTAAGATAAATAGATATCCCATGTTCCTTAATCCATTTCATATTATCCTTGAAACAAGGGGTACCTCCACCACAGGATATAATGTATTGATTAATATCAGCTGTTTTTCTAAGTAGGTTTGCTTCTTTTTCTCTGAATCCTTTTTCGCCGATGCTATTAAAAATTTGTGGGATACTTAATTGAACAGAATCTTCTATGAATTGATCGAGGTCTAAAAACTGTATATTAAACCTTTTCGATAATAATTTACCGAAGTAAGATTTGCCGGAACCCATGAAACCTAAGAGGTATATATTTTTCATATAAATAAAGGAATATTCTGAGGATTATTTATTGCATTTACCGCTTGAATAAGGCCCGCATGAGAATAAGTTTGTGGGAAGTTACCCCATTGACTGCCACTTGAAGCATGCACATCCTCGCTGAATAAACCTAAATGGTTGCTGTATTTTAATAGTTTTGTCAAATTGGTAATGGCCTTCTGTTTATTATTCATGATGGCTAATGCCTCGATATACCAAAAAGCACATATTAAAAAGGTAGCGTCAGGGGTGCCAAAATCGTCTTGGTGTAAATATCTATAAAAAAGCCCATTTTCTGCCGATAATGCTTTTTCCAAAGTGGAGAGTAATCGTTTTGCTTTTGGATCATCAGGTTTTAAGTAATGCATGGTAATAAGTTGAAGTAAACTGGCATCCAAATTTTTATTCCCTATGGCTTGAAAGTAAAGACCTGTTTCTTCATCATAACAATTTTCTATCTTTTCAATAGCTCTTGACATATTTTTCACAGCTAAATCCTGTAAAATTTCATCATTAAATAAGGTGGCTATTTTTAAAGCAGATTTACATCCTGCCCAATGAAACAAATAGGTATAACAGTGAAATTGTTTTAAACCCCTGAATTCCCATAAACCGTTATCTGGTTCATTCATTGTTTTTTCAATCATATTCATCATATTAAATACGATAGGCAGATATTTTTTTCTAAGATCTAAGGTAATTTTGTCATTGATAAAGTAGGGGAGGAGTGTTGTAATAACTTGACCATATATATCATTTTGTGTGTGTTCAAATGCTTGATTTCCAATTCGTACTGGTTTTTCATTTAAATAACCGGGTAAATTTAATTCATATTCGTTTGGATCTCTATCTAAGGAAATAGGATGTAAAGGCGGCCATTTTTCCTTGTATTTTTCATTGATTAGGGATAAAAAATGAGCATAATTTATTATTACTTCTTTGTTATTTAGAAGGTCAAATGCCAAAAGGGTGTAATAACTATCTCTCATCCAGCAGAATCGATAATCCCAATTTCGTGTTGAACCAGGAAATTCTGGAAGGGAAGTCGTTGCAGCGGCTACAGTTGCACCTGTATTAAAAACATGTAGATTTAAAGCTAAGGCCGAACGGACTACTTCATGTTTAAATAAAGATGGAATGGCTAAATTATTTACCCATGTTTCCCAATAATCTTTGGTCTTTAACAATAAATTTTCTGCCTCAAATTTTATATCATTCCATTGATGAATTTCATTAGTCATGATCAAATAAACAGGCTCATCTAATATAAAATAGGCGGATAAATTACTTAAAACGTCAGTTTTTGAACAATAAAGATATAGGTTGTCATCTAAAAGACTAAAATGTAGGCAATCTTCTTTCACGTTGGAGCTACATTGATAATTTCCATATTTATAAGTAGGGGAGCACGCTATTTTAATAAAATTAGTTCCTTGTTTTGGGGCTATTTTTCTAATAAAAACATGAGGTCTAATCCATTCCGAGTTATTTTGACTAAGAGGAGCAAAGTCATTTATATCAAATATTCCATCATTTGTTTCTATAGTAGTTATTAAAATATTTGTGTCATTAAGGTATTTTTGAGAGGTAGAAATTATTTCAGATTGTGATAGAATTTGAAAATCTCCACCTTTATTTTTATCCAGAAGATTTCCAAAAAGAAAGCTGCTATCAAAATGGGGCCAACAAAGCCAGGAAACATTTCCAAAATCATTTATGAGTGCTAACCAGGACCCATTTCCAATAATTCCCATAGCATATTTATGAACCATAGTAAGGATTTATGCTCAAAGATTATAAAAAAATACAGTAATTAATAAGGAACTGAAATTCATTGTTACAAAATCCTTATTTTTGATGAATTAAATAAAAAGAATGAGTAAAATTTGTTTCTATTTATCCATTATATTGGTTTTATCCACATTGGGTTGCCAAAATAATGAAAGCAATGAGAAGAGTACAAAAAGGGTAGAAGAAATAAGGTTAGGAAGAGAACTGTCACCTTCTGAAATTATAAGGAATCCAATGGGGGAGCAAGGTCTTGATACATCTAAAGTGGCTAAAATAACATTTGAAGAGACCAATATTTCATTTGGTAGTATTAAAGAAGGAGAAATGGTTGAAAAATCATTTCAATTTTCTAATTCAGGAAAATTTCCTTTATATATTCTGGATGTTTATGGTACTTGTGGATGTACAGTTCCAGAATGGCCAAAGGGTATGATTGAACCTGGTAGGGGAGGTTCAATTAAAGTTAAATTCAATAGCGAGGGTAAAACAAATGAACAAAGAAAATTAATTACTGTAGTGGCTAATACATTTCCTGTAGAAACATTACTATATTTAGACGGAATTGTCACATCAAAAAACTAAATTATAAATCATAAAGCTATGTTTTTTTTACTTCAAGCCAGCGCAACAGGTTCATCATCATGGATTAACCTAATTTTCATTGTTTCAATGTTCCTAGTATTTTGGTTGCTAATGATACGACCACAAGCAAAACGTCAGAAGGAACAAAAATTATTTCAAGAAAGCTTAGACAAGAACAAAGATGTGGTAACAAGTAGTGGAATACTTGGTAGAATATCTAAGATTGAGGACAGTATTGTAACTTTAGAAGTTTCACCTAAGGTTTACATACGCGTCACTAAGAATGCGATTTCAAAGGAACTTACAGAGAATATTAACGCTACTATTGAAGGTTAATATTTATTAAAAGCAAAGAAACCTCCAAAAAGTAGTAATTCCGGAGGTTTTTTTGCTCATAAAAATAATCAGATAATTTACATTATGTTAAGTAGATTTCTGGAAACATTGTTGATGATTAGAACAATCGCTGAATGAATCTTTTGTTCTGCGTTATAATTCTAGCCGAACCAGAAAGTTCCTTTTTTGTCGAAACTTTATATCCGGTTGTCGTTACCAACCCTTTACTAAAATAAACGGTTACCGGGGAAACTAACTTTTCATTATCTTCTAAAGCTATACTTGAGCTTGTTGCTACTTTGCCTTTAATTATACCATATTTTGAAGACGGATAACTATTTAACCTGACTAAAACCGTTTGGTTTTTTTTGATATTACCACTTTCAGTAAATGGTATATTCATAATCCCTTTCATCTTAGTTGACTGAGGTGGAATAACCATCAATAAGGGTTCGTCTTTATTAACATATTGACCTGATTTAAGAAACTTATTAGTAACCTGTACCGTACCTTCCGATGGTGAAATAATCAAATGTAAAGAAATCCATGTAGATACATTAGATTTAAGCTGCAAAAATGCAGCGTTCATTTCCAACAGTGCGACCTCCCTACCCTGCTCATTACCGACTTTTAAGTTAACTAAATCAGATTTTAAATTGCTGATTTTAAATTGTTTATCTTTAATTTCAGCTTCTGTTGCATTTAAATTTGTAATAAGTACCGTTAGTTTATCTTTTGTTTTATTTAATTCAGATTGCGATAATTTATCCATTTTAACCATTGCTTCCTCATTTTTTATCTGAATTTGTGTATTATCTATTTGAATAACCAGATTATCCTTAAGATTTAAAGAATATTGAATGCCATTTTCTAAAGAAATAATTTGTTTCTGCTTGTCTGTTTTATTTGTAACCTCTACTATTCCTTTTGATCTTAAATTATATTGTTTTTGTTTATCCAGGAATTGAAATAAATATTTTTGCAATTCTCCAATGCTGAAATTATCTGTCAATGATAAAGATAAAATAGATGAAGGAATCGTCGGTTTAACCTGTATTAATTTTTCATAAAGAGATAAGACATCTAAATAATTAGCTTCTGAATTATAAGATATTAATAATTGCCCTTTTCTAACCCGTTGATTATGTTTGGTATGTAATTCATTTAAAAAACCTGATTTTGGAGATATGAGTTTTGTTGGTGGGTCATTAAATGAAACTATGATTTCACTTTCAACAACATCAGGGTATTGAATCCAATAAGACAACCAAAATAAAAGAACGATAATTATTAAAAATATCAAGGTGCCAAATCTAAGTATCCATCCTGGTGGTGTACCTAATATTTCTTGAATTTCTTCATTTCGAACTTCTATATTATTTTCATTTTTCATTTAAAATCCCAGTTCCATTGTATTTTTAACTAATTGATAATAGGCACCTCTAACAAAGGTAAGTTCTTCATGAGAACCACATTCAATCATTTCACCATCTTCCATAACTACTATCTGGTCTGCTTTTAAAACAGTACTTAAACGATGTGAAACGATAATAATGGTTTTATTTTTAAGCGCAACCTTTATATTTTCCAAAATCAACATTTCATTATAAGTATCAAGAGATGAAGTTGCCTCATCAAAAAAAAGAATATCTGGATCCTTGTAAATAGCTCTGGCTATTAGAATTCTCTGTTTTTGACCTTGACTGAGCCCCTGACCTTCCGGGCCAATGATGGTATTATATCCTAACGGCAAATTTTCAATATAAGATTGTAGGTTAGCTACTTTAGAAGAAAATTGAAGTTTATTCTTATCCATAATTTCTTCTCCCAAGGCTATATTTTTCGCAATGCTATCACTAAAAATATGGCCATCTTGCATTACAACACCAATCTTACTCCGCCATAATCTAGGATTAACAGATAATAGATTTAAATCTCCTAATTTTATATTGCCTTCTGTTGGTTTATAAAGGTTTAGTAAGATTTTCAATAAAGTTGTTTTACCACTTCCACTTGGACCTAGAATTGCTGTTATTTTACCTTTAGGAATTACAAGGTTAATATTTTTTAAATTTGGCGTTGCATTCACACCGGCATAACTAAAATTTACATTCTCCAATACAATATTTCCTTGGGGGGGAAGCGCATTATTATATTCCTCATTAAAAGACTCATTATCTTTAAGGTGTATTTCTCCTATCCTTTCCAGGCTAATTTTAGCATCTTGCATTGATTTTAAAAATTCCGTTAATTGATTAATCTGAGTATTAAGTTGACCAATGATATATTGAATAGCCACTAACATACCTAAAGTTAATGTTGCATTTAAAACTCCTTGAGCAACCAAATAAATAATTAAAAGATTTTTAGTTTCATTAAAAAACAAGGCTCCTGCCCTTTGTACCTGTTCAAGCTTTAAATTTTCTGTTTCTGTTTTGAACAGTTTTGCCTGGATTTTCTCCCAGGACCATCTTTTTAATCTTTCAGCATTAAATAACTTAATATCTTGCATGCCGGTTATCATCTCATTGATGCTATTTTGATTATCACTGGTATATTCAAACCTTTTTATATCCAGGTTTTTTCTCCATTTCATGAAGCCTAAAACCCATACGATATTCAGCAATGATCCAATGATAAAAATGGTAAAAATAGCTTTGTTCCAAAATAACAGGACTACACCAAATGCTAAAAGATTTAACAGCGAAAAAATAGAAATCAAGGAAGTTGAACTTAAAAACTTTTGTACTCTTTCGTGGTCATTAAACCGCTGAATTAAATCTCCAGGCAACTTGGTGTCGAAAAATCTAAATGGAAGTTTAGTCAGCTTTATTAGAAAATCAGATAGTAAACTTATATTCACTCTGCTTCCTACATGTAAAATGTTCCAATTCCTTATAAATTCCACAGATATCTGACTGATAAATAAAATAAGCTGCGCAATCAGAACTAATGAAATGAAAGAAAGGTCGTTATTATTTATACCTATATCAACGATACTTTTTATAAAAAAAGGAAAGAGGAGTTGCAGGGTACTTCCTAAAAATAAACCGATGATAATCTGAAAAATAAGTGCTTTGTATTGATAAAAATAATTAAGTATATATTTCCAGCTACCCTTCTGAGGTTCTTTTCCGTTGAATGTATAAAAATCTGGTGTGCTTTGACATATTAAAGCGATGCCTGAATTTTCAGAAGTAGCCTCTGCCCCTATCCATTTTTTCAGAAATTCATCATTATTAAGTTTATACTTTCCTTTTGCTGGATCAGCAATCCATACTTTAGATGAATCCTGCTGATAAACAACAACAAAATGATTATTCCCCCAGTTTATTATACAAGGTTTAGGTATAACATCTTGTAATTGAGTAATATCTGCTTCAACAGCTAAGGTTTTAAGTCCAATAAGTTCAGCTGCCTCACTGAGGTCCAATAGAGAAGCGCCATCTATTCCTGTGTTACTTATCTCCCTTAAATACTCTAAAGAATAGTATCTACCATAAAATTTTGCAATCATGCGCAAGCAAGTTGATCCGCAATCCATTGCCTCAAGTTGTGGATAGAAAGGAAAGCGTTTCGGCATGATACTATAACCCGTTTTTATATAACCAATTACAAATATAATTAAATATTTCTATTTGTTCCGGTTCATTATGTAACTCATGGTAAAGTTCTTCTACACCGTAATAATGGATGCCTGTTCTTAAAGCAAATGCCTTACTGGCAGATGCATCTGTTATTTTATCACCCAGTCCATGAATGATTAGAACTTTATCACTTATTTGTTTACTATATTGATCCAGTATTTCTGCTCGATTGAAAAGAGCTTCTGCAGCCGCAAGGCTAATTTTATTGTGAACTAAAGGGTCTTTTATATAACGGTCAACCACCATTTTATCTCTGGATAGCCAATTAGGATCTAATTCATTCCCTTGACTTAGTGTTGGAAGAATACCACTAAGCCATTTCATCAAAGTGATTTTCCATGATGGTGGAACCAGCTTAAGTTTAATCCATGGGGCTGATACAATAACAAAATCTACAGATTTTTCATTTTCAATAATCCAATGAAGAACAATATTTCCTCCTAAGCTATGACCATATAAAAGAAGTGGTAATTTATCAGAGCCGTCATCAAGCATTTTTATTAAAGCCTTTACTTCATTTAAGTAAAGGGCGTAATTTGGCAGATGACCTCTTGCACCCGGGCTATTTCCATGACCATAATGATCAACACCATAAACATTAATATTTTGCTCATTAAACAATTTTGCCCAATGTTCGTACCTACCAATATGCTCTCCTGCACCATGAATAAGCATTAAATTAGCCTTTGGGTTTTCAACTTCCCATTTTAAGCCAGATAAAGTAATCTCATTTGATAGAGCTAACGTGAATTTTTCCATTTTTATCGTAATATAAGAAAGAGTATAGAACTAAAATTTATTAGCTTCGTTAAATTATAAATTTTAGCCTAAAAAAATGCGTATTATATTCATGGGTACTCCTGCTTTTGCTGTTCCTACCCTATTAAAACTTTATGATTCAGGTTTTACTATACCAGCAGTAATAACCGCACCTGATAAACTAGGTGGAAGAGGAAAAAAAGAATGGTTGATTTCGGCCGTTAAGGAAGCAGCTTTAGCTTTGAATATCCCGGTTTTACAGCCAACTAATCTGAAAAATGAATCGTTCTTACATTCAGTAAATGATTTAAAGCCTGATTTATTTGTTGTTGTTGCATTTAGAATGCTTCCCGAGGTACTCTGGAGTTTACCACCTTTTGGAACAATTAATTTACATGCTTCCCTGTTACCTGACTATCGAGGTGCCGCACCCATTAATTGGGCGATAATAAATGGCGAAAATACCACGGGCGTAACCACCTTCTTCATAAGAAAAGATATTGATACAGGTCCCATAATACTAACTAAATCCATTGAAATTCTCCCGGAAGATAATGCGGGAACATTACATGACCATTTAATGTTGTCAGGAGCAACGCTTGTGGTGGATTCTCTTAAAAATATCCTCGATCCCTCTTTTGTATCTACTCCTCAAATTGAGCGTTCCAATAAGGTTGCCCCGAAACTACAGCACGAAACAGGCAGAATAGATTTAGCAAGATCAACAACAGAAGTGTTAAATTTAATCCGTGGATTAAGTCCGTTTCCAGGCGCATGGTTTCCATCAAAATTGGGGGAAATAAAAATTCTAGGTGCACATGTGGTGAATTCTAAAGTAGATTTTCTGGGTAAATGCTATCTTAGTGATGACAAAACTTTTATTTATTTAAAAACGGGAGATCATTACATTTCTCTCGACAATATTCAAATTCCTGGTAAAAAATCTATAGATGTAAAATCTTATCTTAATGGAAATAAAGCAAATACCTGGTTCTAAATAATGTTGTATGGTTTATATTATTGATTTAAAATTTCAAGGCGCTACAGAGTCCATCGCCGCTTTTTTATTGGAAACTGAAATGGGGCCCATTTTATTTGAAACCGGACCTTTTTCAACTTTTCAGACTCTGAATATTGAAATAGAAAAAATAGGTTATGCCATTTCTGATATTAAACACGTCTTCATTTCTCATATCCATTTTGATCATGCTGGTGCAGCCTGGAAATTTGCTGAACATGGGGCAAATATTTATGTTCATCCCGCAGGTTTACCTCATTTACATAATCCTGAAAAATTATGGGGATCTGCCGTTAGAATTTATGGAGCTTCTATGGAAAAATTATGGGGCGTTATGGAACCTATTTCATTAGAAAGACTTATTCCCCTGACCCATTTAGACATCATAAGTTTGGGTGAATTTGAAATTAAAGCACTCCATACCCCTGGGCATGCGATTCATCATATTGCATTTTCTGTGAATGACATGGTTTTTGGAGGTGATGTTGCGGGTGTTTGTATAGGAGATGGCCCCGTAGTTCCTCCTTGTCCTCCTCCAGATATTCATATTGAAGATTGGTGTTCATCCATTGAGTTGATTAGAAAAGTTAATCCTACATTACTTTATCTAACCCATTTTGGTTTAGTGAAAATGCCAGTTCAGGAACATCTTACTATTCTTGAAAATACTTTATTAAAATATGCGAATTGGGTGCTGAAAGAAATGGAAAATCAATCGGATATAAGTAAAATAATAGATTCCTTTCAGGATATGGTTGAAAAGTTATGGGTAGAAAGTAAATTAGATCAACAGGTTATTACCAGATACGGTTTAGCTAATCCTAGTTTTATGACTGTTAGCGGACTCATAAGATATTGGACAAAGGTAAAAGGGGTAAAATGGAATTAATTAACAGGTAACCACTCTTTTATAATTTCAATGGATTTTTTAATGATTTTTTGATCAATAAAATCTACTGATTTCGCTATTTTATTGTCTTTTTCTTCTACTTTCAAGGGTAATTCTAATTTATTATTAAGATAGGTTTGATTTGAATATAGTTTATTTTCATATAAATACCAATAACTGCAACTACTCAAAATTATAAGAATTAATAACAACCATGTTTCCCCATTAAATTCCTTTCTCATTTTACAATATTTTACTTAACACAAATATACAAGCAAAGACTTACTAATTTCCAAAAAGGTTGCAAGTTTATGAAGAAAAATTAGCAAGTAATGCTTTTGTGACTTCATTTTGGGGGTTATCCCGCACATCTTCCGTTTTTCCAGATTCCACAATAGAACCTGAAGACAAAACATAAATATATTCACATACTGCCATAACCATTTCTATATCGTGAGAAATAAACAGCATGGAAATATTTGTTTTCTTTTTTATTTCATTCAACAAATTTACAATGGATAATTGTCTTTCAATATCTAAACTTGCCAGAGCTTCATCTAATATTAATAAACTTGGGTTCACACAAATTGCTCGGGCAATGGCTATCCGCTGCTGTTCACCACCAGAACATTCATGAGGATATTTGTTTAAAAATGATTCGTTTAAACCAACCAAATTTAATAATTCAATAAGGTACTGCCTGTTTAAGAGGCTTTTATTTTTTAAAGTCTTTAAGGTGGAAATTAAAGTATCTTCAATTCGAAATGTTGGATTTAAAGAGAGAAATGGATTTTGAAAAATCATCTGTCCTTTAACCTTTGGATTATCAAAGTAAATGGTTCCTTCATAATGTGGTATAAGTTGGCAGATTATTTTAGCTAATGTACTTTTTCCAGATCCAGAAACACCTATTACGCCGACACTTTGGCCCTTTTTTATGATTAGAGAAATATCTGACAAGGCAGTATAAAAGGTAGGACGAAACCAGCCCTTTTTATATTTAACTGATACATTTTTAATGGTTAACAAATTTTCTTTGCTGTAAGCCAATTTAGATTGTTCCGAAGGTTTTAATTTATTAGAAGTGATATACTCGACTCTTTTTCCATCACTTAAATAAATGTGATTATTTGTCCATTTTGAGATAAGGTGAAAATCGTGGCTAATAATTAAAACACCAGCTTGAATACTGTCTGCTAAAGTAAAGAGTAAAGTAAGTACTTGATGTTGAAGTATTGGATCTAGTGCCGTCGTAGGTTCATCAGCTAATATCAATGATGGCTTTTGAATTAAAGCCATGGCTATCGTTATTCGTTGTAATTGTCCACCAGATAGTTCATGTGGATAGGAATTAAATATTCTTTTTGCATCTGATAGACCTACTTTTTCCAGCCAACCTGTACATAATTTATATTTTTCGCTTTTAGTTGATAATTTATTAACTAAATTTAGTGATTCAAGTAATTGATTTCCAATAGTAATTAGTGGGTTGAGGTTTAATTGAGCGTTTTGTGGGATAAACGAAACTAAATTATTATTATTTTCATTTTTTGGAAAGCGAATCGGATTATTTTGTGAAATAACCAAGTTTTCAGGTAGAATATCTAAAATTGCTTTCATGGTTAGGCTTTTTCCAGAACCAGAATGCCCAATAAGTCCCATTCTTTCATTTTTGGAAATGGTGAAAGATAATGAGTGTAAAAGAGGCAGATTATTTTTATCATTTTTAAGAAAAATGGATAAATTATCGACGATTAAAATGGGGGAAATTGAATCTTCTGTCTCTTTAGGCCCCATACTTATTCAATAATTATTTTACCATTTTTAAAAATGACATTAATAGATCTCTTTTGAGTAAGCATTTCGTTAAACTCAATGCCAAAAAAAGATGATCTCCACCCACTTGAAAAGTTAGCATGCAGATTATCATTTTGTCTCATAAGTTTTAACATGTTTTTAGGAAATGCAATGGAGGCTGAAATTCCATTTTCCATACAGTAATATTTGATAACACCATAAATTAAATCTATAATGGCCTCCTCTCTTAAATCCTCTTCAGGTTCCTTTCCAATGTTGGAAAGTATTAAAATTTCGTGATCTAGAGGCTTTTCCTTATAGAAATCATCGAATAGTTTCCAATATTCATTAGAAATATTAATGGGAAACCGTCTATTATCTTTAAAATAGTTTTTACCAGATTTAATACCTTTTACCAGGGTATGTATATACTTTGCTGGAATGACCATGTCTTTATTTACATTTCTCTCTTTTGCTACATTTTCACGCCAAACCATTAATCGAAGATAAAATAATCTTTCATTGTGTGAAAGAGAATATACTATAGGATTGTTTACCACTTCGTTTTCAACTAGTTTAGCATAAGTACTGACCATTTCGAGTTGTTTAAATTCTTCTTGTGCCCAGGTTAATCTTCCATTTTGTGTTAACCTTTCCGTCATTCTTTCATATAACTCAATGAGCGGTAAAACGTCATCTAACGCATATTGCAACTGATCTCTTGTCAAAGGTCTGTTATCCCATTGTGTAACCGTATGAGATTTGTCCAAATGATAGTTAAATTCAGTTTCAACCAATTTCTTAAATGAAATGGGATATTTGAAATCTAAAAAAGCAGAGGCAATTTGGGTATCAAAAATATTTTTAGGAAGAATACCAAAATTTTGATAGAAACCCCTATAATCATTATCTCCGGCATGGGTAATTTTTAATATTGCTGGATTTTCAATTAACCGTAAAAAAGGTGCTAAATCTGAAATAGCAAGGGGGTCAATGATGTAATTTCCGACATCTGATGCTGTTTGAATAAGGCAAATCAAAGGTCTATACCTTTTTTCACCAACAAATTCAGTATCAATACCTATTAATTTAACATGCTGGTGGGCATCAGCAAATAGTTTTAAATCGTTGTCATTCTCTATAAGAATGAAATTATTATTTTCTTTCACGTTTGGCTTTAGCACAAGTTTTTATAATTTAGTAAAGATACACATGAAAATTTGTTTACTAAACTAACTCCTAAAAATTATCGTTAGATAATGATTATGAAGTCACTTTTAAACCTTTTTAAAGCCCGGTTTATCCAATGTAAAGAAATCCTAACAACATGGATAAGGCTAAAATGGGCTAACACCTATTTCAGGTATTCAACATTTGCCTTTTTGTCTTTTATCCTTTTAGGGCTTTCTCTTCCTATATTATTCAGAAAACCTTTAGCTCTTCGTGTAATTAATTCCATCGATATTGACATTATCGAACAAGTTAATTTTTCCAGTGTCGATTTTTCATTATTCAGGTCTTTTCCATTTCTAAACGTGAGATTATCAAATTTTACCACCCTTGGAAGTAAGGCTTTAGGAAATTCAGAATTGTTGAGTGTTAAATATATTGATATAGCTGTTGATATTTGGTCAGTAATAGATAAGTCAAGACCCATTTATATAAGATCTGTAAAATTATATGAACCTAAACTGACTTTACTAATTTCCTCATCTGGACAGAAAAACTATGAAGTTCCTCTTGCTGAAGAATTTATTGAATCAAGAGATAGTCTTTCTAATGAAAAATTAAATTTTAATCTGGCCCTGCAATCTATTGAGATAATGAATGGTTTCTTGTTTTTAGAAGATGAAAATGCTAAGGTTATTATTAAGGCAGATGGTATTTCTCATAAGGGTTCAGGAGATTTGAGTACAAGTTTTTACAATTTGAAAACTAAGACCAGTGCTAATGAGGTGAGTATTTCCATTGGTTCATCACAAATAATGAAAAAGGCGAAGTTATCATTTGATGTAGATTTTAATATAGATAACATAAATAAAATATATATTATTAAGGAGAATGAAATACAAATTAATCAACTCTCCTTGCAGATTAAAGGATTGATAAAGAAAAATCCAACCAATTATTTTTACGATTTAAATCTTTATGCACCTGATAATAAATTTAGTGAATTGGTTCAGTTACTTCCTTCATTGGAAAAAACCACTTTTAGTCAATTAAAACAAATTAAAGGTGATTTTAACCTGGGACTTAGTATTAACGGCCCGTTTCAAGTTTCACCAAGAACCTATCCGAGTTTTAATGGTTTTCTTCAAATTAACAATGGTAGTATTTTAGATTACTTTAATGCTGAAGGTATTTCAGATATTCAATCCTACCTATCCATTTGTAATGACTCAAATGATTTAAACAATCTTGAAATTTATATCCCCAGGATGGATGCTTGTATTGAAGGAAAAGATTTTAATTTAGCCCTTTATTTAAAAAACCCATTTTATGATCCGTTTGTAAATGGATCAATGCAGGGTGAAATAAACTTAAATTCTCTTCAAAAGTATCTTCCAGTTTTTTCAGGAAGTGATTTAAAAGGATTACTCACAGCAAATCTTTTCATGAGAGGAAAAATGTCTGATATAGATGAAAAAAAATATAATAATGTAAGAATGGACGGAGAATTGTCCTTAAAAGAATTTAAATGGAATGAATCAAATAAATCGGTGTCTATCCAAACCTTAAAGGCTATTTTAACACCTGAAGGATTAAGATTACCTTTAATAAAGGGCAACATTAATGGGAATCCTTTGACTATTTCTGGTAATATTACCAATATACTGGCTTTCTTTAGTCCATTGAAAACTTTGAAAGGTTCTTTTGTAATATCAGCTGAAAAAACAATTTTAGATAAATGGCTGGAGTCTGGTAATTCACAACAGAAAAATTTGTCTTCAAAACAGAATAATCATACTAAAAACATACAGAAAGAAACTGAAATAAGGTCTCAAACGATTATTCCGTATGATTTGTATATAAAATTTAAGACATCAAAACTATTATATAAAGGCAGTTCATTTGATAATTTCAACTTTATAGGAAATTATCAAATGAATACTTTGTCAATTAATAATTTACAGTTTAGTTATAGAAATATAAATATAAGAAGCAAAGGCAATATTCTAAATCTTGATAATTACTTATTTAACAATGGTATTCTAAAAGGAAATATGAATGCTCGGGCTTCCCAATTTCCTTTCATCTTACCTTCCACAGATTTAATAGCTCAGAGTGCTTCAAAACTTGCAGTTGAAGATGCAAAACCTAGTCTTATTAAAAAAATTATACCGATTATAAATAAAAAAACTGCATCCTCCTTTCAATCACTTATTCCTGACAGGGTTGAAATATCTGGAAAGGTAACGTTGGATAGTATAAAAAGTGTGGATCAGATTTTTAACAAAATTTCTTGTAATGTAAGGATAAAAAAGGATTATATTGATTTGAAGAGTGGGATAGCTTATCTTAAAAGTATGCCCATTTATTGGCAAGGTGGTTTGAATAAGTATAATAATTTTGTTGTTAAATTTGATTTAACCAAGTTTCAAATGGATCTTTTTTCTTTGCCGAAACAATCTCCGCTTCAAATTTTTAATTTCACCCCAACAGATAAAAGGAATAAACCAGCTGGCTTAAAATTAACAGGGAATATTGGAAATTCTCCTGATTATTCCTTTTCATCATTGAAGTATTTATTTTTTTTCAATATGAATGGCATTATTGGGGGGACCCAGATTAAGCCTTTTCTTGGTTTAAATAAAAAAGATAATAAAATGGTCAATAATGAATTAAATTGGTGGATAAGCTATGAAGATCGAAAATTTATATTCTGGCCTGTTTTTCTTTCATTTAAGGACATCCCTTTTTATTTTACTGGATTACAAAGTGGAGAAAAAGATTGTTATTTTATGGTAAATGGCCAAGTTCCAATCTCCTATTTTAGATTAGAAGAGTTTATAAATTCGAATAATCTAAAAAATATACCTAAGGATATAGAGGTGACTATTGATATTGAAGATTGTATTTCAAAGAATTTTAGTATGACGCTACAAGTTCAAAACATCCAAAATGAAAGCTTAAAACTTAAACTGGAAAAATATTTAAAATACGAATTAAATAAAGAATTGAGGAGGATAACATTCGAAGATAAGGTTAGAAGTACTCCCAAAAAATCATTTAAAGACAGGTATACATATCTCCCTGCTATTTACCATAATACAAATGCGGGACCATGGTTAGAATTTAACAAGTTAAATGATAGTTTACAAACATCATTTTTGTCAACGAAACCATTTTTCAAATAAAATTTAGCCTACAGTTTCTTGAATTTGATAATCTCTTAAATCAACAGCTGCTATGCCTGATACTCCCTGTTCTTCCATATAAACACCATAAATAGTTTGGACTGAAGCCATGGTAAGTTTGTTATGAGTAACGATTATGAATTGAGATTCTCCAGAAAATTTTTTGATTATTTTATTAAATTTTGAAATGTTTGTATCATCCAGAGGAGCATCTACTTCGTCAAAAATACAAAATGGAGCAGGTTTTAATAAATATAACGAAAATAATAAGGCAATAGCTGTAAGTGTTTTTTCCCCTCCCGAAAGTTGGCTAATGGATTGTGGTTTTTTACCTTTAGGTTTTGCAATAATTTCAATCTTTGAATCAAGGGGATTATTGGGATCAATGAGCACTAAATCACAATTGTCATCGTCAGTGAATAAACTTCTAAAAACCTCTATAAAATGGGTTCTAACTTGAGTGAAAGCCTCTAAAAATCTAACCGTAGCCGTTTGCTCAATTTCATTTAACGTCCTTTCCAAAGATAGTTTTGCATCTAATATGTCATTTTTTTGGGTTAGAATATTGGTATATCTTTCCTGCATTTCGTCAAATGCTTCGATTGCCAACGGATTAACTTCACCATAATTATCTAATTTTGCTTTCATTTTTTCCACCTGAGGAATAAGTTCCTCCATCGACCCCAGACCTTTAGGCTCAATATTTAGAATATCATTGACATTTACTTCAAACTCTATTCTCAGTCTTTGAGAAAGGGAACTTATTTCAAATTTAGTATCGTTAAATGATTCTTTTGAGGTATTTACTGCAATCTGTTTATCTTGTCTTTCCTTATTTTGTTTACGTACAAGATCTTCTAATTTTACAATTTGATTCCTTTCCTCAAAAAACTGAGATTCAGCTTCAGTAATATTTAGTTGTCTGGACGATTTTAATGATAAAATTTCTTCTATTTGTTGGGTAAATTTCATCAAGTTTGCCGTGAGATAATCATTTTCCTGGACTGACTTTTGCAAAATGATTTTATTTTGAGAAATGGTATTTTGTCTCTCAATAATTTGCTTTTCCTTATTAATTAATTCACGTTGAAACCCTTCTACTTTATTCTCTTGACGCAAAAATTGAATGTTTTTATCGTTATAAAGAGCAGAAACGCTACTTAATCTTTCCGCTAAACCTCTAAAATTACCATCTGTTAAAGCTATTTTTTCTTTAGCCTGGTCAAGAGAAAGTCTTTCTTTTTCTAGAGAATGCAAAATCTTTTCTAATTGGTTGTTTGCGGATTCAATTTGTTGCTGAGTTTGTTCAATTTTATTTTTTAAATCTTGAACAAATTGAGTAATACCATCTTTTCTTGACTGAGTGCTCATTCTTTGTTGAATAATTTTCTGAAGTTTCTGTTTTTGTTCTGATAACTCCTTTTGGTTATTCAATGCATGAATTGCGCTGATTTCATTTTTTATCTGATGAATAGTATTCACTACATTTTCCTCTTCTTTCTCTTTTTTACCTATTAACTCCTCCAGGAAAACTAAATTTTTCTTTCTTCCTATTTTCTTTCCCTCAAATAAACCAATAGAACCTCCTGAAAGACTGTGTTTTCTATTTGTAAATTGCCCGTTCGTATGTAAAAAAACTATATCACTTTCCGGTAGTTGAGATATTGATTGATTAGGTTCCACCATGTAAACACCCTCGAGTAAATAATTACATAATTTGATGTATGGTTCATCTACCTGAACTAAATCTATTGCTCTTTGATGTGGTATTTGGGGAAATAATGGTAAGTTATAAGTTTCGAATGAAGAGAGAACGAAAAAATTGGCCTTACCCTTTTGCGCTTTAATTAGGGTATCAACTGCTTGAAGAGCGGTTGGATAGTCGGTGACGACAAAATAATTTAGATAGGGTTCCAGAAAATTTTCAATGGCCACTCTATATTTTTCGTCAACATAAATAACATCAGTTAAAAGAGGGATTTTATTATTCCATTCTTTTTGTTTGGTCAGAAAATGAATTGATTCTGGAAACCCCTCCAGGTTATCAACCATACTTTTAGTTAACTTTAGTTCATTCCGATTGGCATCTAATTCCCTTCTGATTTTAATTAAATCTTGATTATGTGAATCTTTTTGTATCTCATATTGAGCTAACTTTTCAAGTCTAATTTGCTCTTTATGATCCATTCCTTTAATAAACTCTTGTTGGCTTAATTCCACAGCGATTAATTCATCAACCTCTGAGGATAAAGAATCCATTGAAATGAGAATCTGATTAAGTTCGACCTGATTAATTTCATTTGTTTTAGTCAAATTATCAATTTGGGATTGATTTACTGCCTTTAATTTTTCCAGATCGAAAACTGATTTTTCAAATTTTTTTTGTTCCAAAAGAACATTATCCATCAAGCTTTTTGCTTCAATGTGATCATTTTTAATTTCGTCAAGTTCTTTCTGTGCTGTATCTAATTCTTGTTCTAACCTAAAGGAGACTCTTTTTTCCAGATTTAATTCAGTATTTACCTCAACAATTTCTTCCTTAAGTTTTGATAGTAAATCATCAGCACGTATAATTTCTTCTTCTAATTTTTTTTCATTTTCACTTATAAACTGCTGTCTTTGAATAGTTAATTTTTTTTCATTTTCCAAATTCCTTAAATTTGAAATAATTTCATTTAAGTCTTTCTGGTGTTCTGATAACCAGATTTCTTTATCAAGATGAGTTTTTTTCAATAATTCTAAAGCCGCTTCTTCCTTTTGAATAGAAAAATCCAAGGTTCTATACTCATCCTGCAGTGTATCAATATCTTTTTTATATTGAACATATTGTTTTTTCAAAACACTTACCTTAAGCAAAGAAAGCTCAATACTTAATTCTTTGTATTCATTTTTGAGGTCGAAATATTTTTTTGTTCGTTTGGCTTGTTTTTCCAGACTTTTTAAGTTTCCGTCAATTTCATGCAAAAGATCCTCTACCCTATCTAAATCTTCAGAGGCAGACTTTAATTTTGAAAGAGCCTCTCTTTTCCTGATTTTATATTTTGAAACACCGGCAGCCTGTTCAAACATTTTCCTTCTTGAATCTTCCTTATCATCAAGAATATCATCTACCATACCCAATGCTATAATTGCATAAGAATTAGAACCTATACCAGTATCTAAAAAAAGATTTGTAATATCTTTTAACCTACAATTTACACCATTTAACTGATATTCACTTTCCCCACTTCGATATAAAATACGGGAAATAGCGACGGTGTTATAGGCTGTAGGTAACAGGTTTTTTGTATTTTCAAATGTAAGCGTAACTTGCGCAATACCTGCTTGTTTTCTTTTATTAGTGCCATTAAAAATGACATCTTGCATTTGTTCTAACCGCAACTCTCTACTTTTCTGTTCCCCTAAAACCCATCGAATAGCATCAACTATATTAGACTTTCCAGATCCGTTTGGACCCACTATACCAATAACTTCCTCATTAAAGTTAATAATAGTTTGATTGGCAAAGCTCTTGAAGCCTTTAATTTCTAAAGTTTTCAGTTTCATAGCCTGCAAAAATATAAAATCAATATCAAAGAAAGACGTATTTGAAAAAAAATCTAAAGTATCTGTTGAAAGCAAAATACTAAGGCTTCCATATCAGCGGAAGAATTGTATAAGTGAGGTGATACTCTAAAAGCATTTCCCCTTCTTGAAATAAAAACATTATTTTGCTGTAAAAGTGATTGAATGGGTTTATTCATCATATAATCAGGCAGGTGTAATCCAAAAAGATGTGAGGATCGCCATTTTTCATTTTCAATAAAAATTCCCATAGATTGCAATTCATCTAAATAAGGGGCATTTAAACGATAGCAATAATTTTGAATTTCATTAGGATCCCAGGCGATTAATTGTTCAATAGCTTTAGTAAGCATAGGAACCAGTTGAAAATTACTATGTTCTCCTACAGAATAACGGGACGCTCCAGTTTGATAATTTTCCTGATAATTGACCAGCGTACTAAAATCCTCACTTCCATATCTATTAATCCAGTTTTCCTCCAGCGGAATGCCATTATCTAAAACGGATGAAAAGTAAGCCATTCCAAGTGAATATGGACCTAATAACCACTTGTAACCACCACAAACTAATGCTTCGGGTTTAAGTTCATCTACATAAATTGGAAGAGCTCCAACTGATTGCGTTCCATCAATAACTAACCATGCTCCATACTGATTCGTTTTTTTTCTGATTTCATGCAAATCATATATAGTACCGTCTGCCCAATGAATATTTCCGAGAGCAACGGCTGCCGTATTTTCATTTATGGCATCTAAAATTTTATTATTCCAATTTTCCCCTCTATTAGCACTCATTGGTGCGGAAACAATTTTTAAATGAGCGCCCTTTGCGTCGGCCTCTCTTTTCCAAGGATAGACATTACTGGGAAATTGACCTTCTACTACAATAATTTCTTGTCCTGCTTTTAGTGGTAAATTTCTTGCAACGGTGCTTAATCCATAAGATGCAGATGGAATAATGGCAATTCTATTTGGATCCTTTGTGTTAATTAATCTGGCGAAAAGTGACTTTAATTTTTCAACTGGCTCAAAGAAATCCATAATTTGCATTTCCCAGGGAGCGTTTTTCCTCTTTAGGGAAGAATGACCAATTTCCTCCACCGCTTTTAGTTGCGGGGACATATAGGCACAATTTAAATAGTGAATTGTATCAGGTATGGAAAATAAGTTTCTTTGACATTCTAACATATCTTTCTTATAAATATACAATAATTTAATCTTTATAATCAAGCACAGAATCCAGTAATTGATCTAATTTCATCCTTTCCAAAGATATTTTTTTTTCGTCCCATACAAATTCAAAAGCAAAAACCTCAAGAATTAGGTCTTTTTTCAATAAACACCTTTGTCTATCAAACCATAACATACCTGTTTGTCTTTGAATAAAATCAGTTGGAAAATAAATCATTTCATGTGAAATCCCATACTTTATTTCTGCTTTAAGAAGAATATCCATTTTATCATTTTCTTCAATGTTGTCATCAATTAACGCAATAATCATATCCATTTTATCACCGTATCTTTGTACAAAAATGGAGGCTAATTCAGGTTCAAAGCCAAGATGACTAAATTGTTCCTTTAATTTATCCAAGTAATTGTTAAGGTCTGACGCTGCATTGAATGAATTACCATCAAGCATTACATTTTTAGTAATTCCACTCCGTTTCAATCCAACCTTATTCTTAAAATGCGATTTAACCAATAAGTTAACTACTTTTTCTGCCATTTTCCTAAAGCCAGTTAGCTTTCCCCCGGCAATTGAAATAAGACCAGAAGGGGAAACAAAGATTTCATCTTTTCTCGAAACCTCGGTAGATTTTTTACCAGTCTCTTTTATTAAAGGTCTAACCCCTACCCAAGAGGATATGATATCTGAGACGTTAATGGTAAGTTGGGGGAAGACAGACTGTATGGTTTTTAATAAATAGATAATCTCATATCTGGATGATTTTATTTTGTTTTTATCTCCTGTATATTCTGTATCGGTCGTTCCTACATAAGTGATATTTCCTCTGGGAATAGCAAAAATCATTCTTTTTTTATCAATATCGTCATAATAAATTGCCTGTTGAAGGGGAAATTTATCATGTGAAATAACAATATGTGTGCCTTTACTTAAGAGTAATTCCTTTCTTGGAGGAAATGCATCCAACGAAATTACATCAACCACCCAGGGTCCCCCTGCATTTACTACCGCCGAGGTATTAACCTCAAAAATTTCATCAGTTAAGGTATCTTCAAAACATAGAGTGCTTATTGATTGATTACCGTGACTTTTTAATTTATTCACTTTCGCGTAATTTAGACACATTGCCCCTTTTTTCAAAGATGATTGCATGAGCGTCCAAGTCAATCTATTATCATCGGTTTGGTATTCAGCATATAAAAAAGAACCTAATAAATTCCCAGGCGGTAACAAGGGTTCAAGGATTATGGAATTTTCTTTAGAGTGATAAGTAAACGAATCAAATTTACCCACCCCAGCCAACATATCATATACTTTTAAGGCTAAAGCCGCCATTATTCTACTAAGAGAACCGTTTTTATAGATTGGTAGAAGCATTTTTTCCGGCCTTACCAGAAACCTGGCTATTTTATGGACGATAGCTCTTTCCCTGCCAACCTCATAAACTTGCTTAAATTTTAATTGTTTTAAATATCTAAGTCCACCATGTATTAATTTGGTGCTTTTACTACTTGTACCGGAAGCGAAGTCGTTTTGTTCCAGTAATAACACTTTCAATCCTCTTAGGGTGGCGTCCCATGCAATGCCAGCGCCTGTAATTCCCCCACCAATAACTACTACATCAAATGTACTATCAAGAATTTGATGTATATAAGCATTTCTTTTAGAGGTAGAAGAAGAAGACATAATTTAAAAAATAAAGCGGTAAAAAGTAACAGCAATGATGGCCCCAAGAATTGGACCCAGAACAGGTATCCATGCATAGGACCAATCTGAATGACCTTTCCCAGGTATAGGGAATAAAAAGTGAGCTAATCTTGGACCAAAATCTCTGGCTGGATTAATTGCGAAGCCTGTCGTACCGCCAAATGAAAGACCAATTGCAACGATTAATCCTCCAACAGCAAATGGTTTTAGCCCTTGAGTAAACTCATTAGCTCCAATATATAACAAACCGAGAATAAGGAAAAATGTACCAATAATTTCACTTATAAGATTGGGAATGGTTGCTTTGATAGCAGGCCCGGTACAAAAAACACCTTTTATATTATCTGGTGATTCTGTTACTTTCCAATGAGGCCAATAGTGAATAATTACCACACACGCTCCTGTAAAACATCCCAGAACTTGAGCTAGAATATACATAGGTACATCAGACCACGGGAAACTTCCCTGAATGGCTAAAGCAATAGTTACTGTAGGATTAAGATGAGCACCGCTTATTTCCCCTACTGCATAAATGCCTAAGGTTACTGCCAATCCCCATGCAAGACAAATAATTAACCAATTGGAACCGTTAGAAATAGTTGACTTTAAACTTGAGCCGGCACATACTCCTGAACCAAAACTTATTACAATAGCAGATCCAATAAATTCAGCTACAAAAGGGGTCATATAATTAATTTTTAAGAATAATGTTCTAAAAATAATAAATTTAACCTACATAAAGATTAAATTTTATGCTTTTTGTAAAATGAAATCAATCCTAAGGTTGAGCCATCATGTTCTGATAATTTGTTGGGAGAGGTTAATTCAGGAAGTATATTGTTGGCCAGTTGTTTTCCGAGTTCAACCCCCCACTGGTCAAAGCTATAAACATTCCATATAATGCCTTGAACAAAAATTTTGTGTTCGTATAAGGAGATAAGTCTACCTAGGTTAAACGGGGTTAACTCGTCCATAAAGATGGTATTTGACGGTTTATTTCCTTCAAATACCTTAAAAGGCAGTAACTTTTTAATTGAATCAAGAGATAATCCTGATTTCTGTAATTCTATTTCAGCTATTTCAGGTGATTTTCCATTCATCAATGCCTCTGTTTGAGCGAAAAAATTACTCAATAATTTTTCATGATGATCACTTAACGGATGTTTAGGCTTTGCAGCTGCAATAAAATCACAAGGAATAAATCCAGTACCTTGATGTAAAAGTTGATAAAAGGCATGTTGTCCATTAGTACCTGGTTCACCCCATATAACTGGTCCAGTCGCGTAATTTACCCTTTCGCCATTTCTATCAATAGATTTGCCATTACTTTCCATATTTCCTTGTTGGAAATAGGCGGCAAATCTGTGTAAGTATTGATCGTATGGTAAAATAGCTTCCGATTGGGCACCCATGAAATTAACATACCATATTCCAATCAATGCTAATATAACCGGCATATTTTTTTCGGGTTTCTCCTTTCTAAAATGTTCATCCATCCAATGAAAACCCTGAAGTAAGGAATCAAAAACCTCATATCCAAGGTATAAACAAATAGATAACCCTATTGCACTCGTTAATGAATATCTACCCCCTACCCAATCCCAAAAAATAAACATATTTTCGGCATCAATACCAAATTCAGTTACCGCTTTTTCGTTGGTTGATAACCCAATAAAATGTTTTGCAACATACTTGCTGTCTTTTGCCGCTGAAAGAAACCAGTCTCTTGCTGAAAAGGCATTGGTCATGGTTTCTTGGGTGGTAAAAGTTTTTGACGCCACAAGAAATAATGTTTCATCTGGATTGAGCTTTTTAAGCGTTTCGACCAGATGACTGGCATCAATATTTGAAACAAAATAAACATCGATTGCCGGATCTGCGTAAGACTTTAACGCCTCACAAACCATTAAAGGACCTAAGTCAGATCCGCCGATACCTATATTGACAATATTTTTTATCTTTTTGCCTGTATAACCTTTCCAATTTCCGTTTCTGACCTCATTGGAGAATTTTTTCATTTTCAACTTAACCTGATCAATATCTGACATGATATTATGACCTTCCAGGTTAAGTTCTCTATTTGCGGGGTTTCTAAGCGCTGTATGAAGCACGGCTCTATTTTCTGTTACATTAATTTTTGAACCATTAAACATGGATTCTTTAGCTTGTTGAAGGCCACATTCAATAGCTAATTTTTGTAGATTATCAAAAATTTCAGTGTTGATGATGTTCTTTGAGTAATCTAATAGAAAACCATCTTGTTCAATAGAAAATTGCTCGAATCGATTTGCATTTTCTTGAAATAAACCAGACATCTTTATTGATGTAGCTTGATCAGCAAGTTGTTCTAACTTAGACCAGGATTTGGTAAGCGTTGGATTTTGGTTGGGTAACATAATTAGTCTTTTAATAGCGGTTTAATCGCATCAATCGGTATAAGCAGTTCCGTTGTGCCCAGGACATAAGGACCTATTTCATAAGCATTATAAATGATATACAGACCTTGTGTTAATAAGGCAAAATTTTTGGGCAGAGGCCATTCATTTGAATAAAATCCTTGATCAGTTAGATTAACTGCATCTGAAAGATTTTTTTTTCTTCTAAATTCCTTTACTATTAAATTTTTAAGTGATTTCTCCTCTTTAAAGATATCTGAAAAAATTACTTTTTTTCCACTATCTGGATTAAAAGTTAAGATTCTTATATCATTTAATGGGTGTGCACCACCAGTATAAATGTCAGTGTTTAATAATATGGACAGACTGTTATTATTATTTTCAAGAATGTCAAA
>Ga0208787_1000106_pt1 | contig 39333 bp, 28 predicted proteins | sample Wag4_2014_7_11_FD_187362 | JGI IMG/M metagenome (GOLD analysis project Ga0208787, IMG submission 187362) | Fresh water microbial communities from Ohio, USA - Utica-2 Time Series HT 2014_7_11 (SPAdes) (version 2) | ecosystem: Environmental > Aquatic > Freshwater > Water tank | place: USA: Ohio...
GGGAAGCCAAAACGTTAACGCAAAAGAGTTCTTCAAGTTGGGTCAAGAAGTTGAAGCACGCGTCGTTAGCCTAGATCGTAACGACCGCAAGATGTCACTTTCTATTAAACAACTGACCGACGATCCCTGGAACGATATCGAGGCGAGGTTCCCTGCAGGTAGTCGCTTCACCGGTGCTGTTAAAAACATCACCAATTATGGTATCTTCGTCGAACTCCAAGATGGAATCGGTGGAATGGTGCATATCAGTGACCTAAGCTGGACAAAACGCTATGCACACCCAAGCGAATTCACAAAACCTGGAAATGAGCTAGAGGTAGTTGTTCTAGAAATAGATAAAGAGAAGCGCCAAATCAGCCTTGGACACAAACAAATACAAGATAACCCATGGGATACTTTCGAAGGCGTGTTCCCAATTGGATCCTATCACGAGGCAACCGTAGTGAAGCGTGATGATAAAGGGGCAACCTTCCAATTGCCTATGGGCTTGGAGGCATTCGCACCACTCAAGCACCTTCGCAAGGATGACAACTCCTACGTTGAAGCCGGAGAAACTGTTACAGTAAAAGTAATCGAGTTTAACAAAGACGAACGCCGTATCCTCGTTTCTCACTCACGCTACTTGGAAGATTTGAAATCAAAAGCAGAAGCTTCTGTAAAAGCGGAGCGCTCTAAAGAGCAAGGCGAAACGCAGGCAGCAATCGTAGAAGTACAAAAAAAGGTTGAAAAGGAAACTCTAGGCGACTTGGCAGCACTTGCACAATTGAAGGAGCAGCTTAGCAAAGACGACAACTAATTATCCCTTTCTCCTTTATTTTAAGGTGATATTTTGGAGCCACCCACAGTCTTGTGGGTGGCTCTTTTTTATCCCCACCTTGATTCCAACACTCCAAAATACTACCTTTGTAAAATGTATTACTTTATTGAAGACCTCCAACCGCTATATCAAGACGTCCAATCAAGTGGCCTCTTTGACGATTCCAAATTTTTTCCGGATAGTACGCCAAAACGGAACCCAAAAAATATCTTAGCAGATTACTCCCTAAAAAAAACAGCGCGTGACTTTGATCTGCTTGACTTTTTAAACCAAAACTTCGAGTTTCCTGCCGACTCCATAATGGCATATTCCCACTCAGCCAACTCCGTTGAGCAACATATTACATCTCTTTGGGATCACCTGACTCGCGTTCCCGCAACTACAGTAGAAATAGAATCTACCTTAATCAACCTACCCTACCCCTACGTTGTACCCGGAGGTAGATTTAGAGAAATTTATTATTGGGATAGCTATTTCACAATGCTAGGACTAATGATAACCGGCAAAAAAGATCTTGCATGGTCCATGGTCAAAAATTTTGAGTGGTTAATCCATCGCTTTGGTTTTATTCCCAACGGAAATAGGACTTACTACCTCAGCCGCTCCCAACCGCCCTTCTTTGCCTTAATGGTAGACCTGCTCTGCCACCAAAATCTTACCGAAATGGCGGCTTTTTTGCCGGCAATCGAAACAGAATACAACTTCTGGATGAGTAATCGACTTGTTCAAATGCCCGACGGCGAATACCTCAATCAATATTGGGATGACAAACAGCAGCCTCGCCCAGAAGCATGGCTCGAGGATACACACCTAGCACATCAAAGCAAAAGAAAACCGGAAGAGGTCTGGCTACAGTTAAGAGCAGCCGCAGAATCTGGGTGGGACTTCAGTAGCCGATGGTTCGAAAATCCATTACTATTTTCAACTATCCAAACCACCTCAATAGTCCCTGTAGACCTTAATTGCCTGCTTCACTTTATCGAAACAACCCTGTATCGTATCCATCAACACATCGGAAATCACACGACCGCAGACGCGTATCAAAACCGTAGTAACCAAAGAAAAATGGCAATCCAAAAGTATTTTTGGTCAGAAAACGATGGGTTCTTTTTTGATTTTAATCTAAAAAACCAGTGTAAAAGCACGTCAAAAACGCTCGCCGCAGCATTCCCCTTGTTTTTTTTCATAGCAAGCGAAGAGCAGGCATCAAAGACTGCCCAACTGCTTGAAAAAGAGTTCCTCCAACCTGGTGGCTTCGTAACTACGGTAACTAAAAGCGGCCAACAATGGGATGCCCCAAATGGATGGCCTCCTCTTCAATGGATTGTTTATAAGGGTTTACGAAACTACAAAATGGATCATCTTGCGGCAGAGGCCCGCCAAAGATGGATTGCTCTAAACGAGAATGTATTTACCACCACCGGCAAAATGATGGAAAAGTACAACGTAGAAGACCTATCTCTTCCTGCCGGTGGTGGTGAGTATCCAAATCAAGACGGATTCGGGTGGACAAATGGCGTATACCTTGCGCTAAAAGCAAACTAAAAGGATACCCACTTTTGCTTACTCTTACCACTATATATAACACGCTCAATAAAGCGCATTCCTCGAACACCGTCCCTGACAGTGGGAAAATCTGAATAAAGCGGATCTGGATCCTGACCCTCCTCCCGAGCTCGAACACAATGTGCAAAATTTCGATATATGTTAGCAAAGGCCTCTAAATACCCCTCTGGATGCCCCGCTGGTATCCGTGCATGCGCCAAAGCCTCCGGATATAAATTGCTACCACCCGTCCTGTAATATTGAGTTGGACGCTCTAACCACTTCACAACTAATGTGTTCGGCTCCATTTGACGCCAATGCAATCCGCCTATCTCACCATACACGCGAATGTTTAAATCATTTTCCTCCCCTGCGGCAATTTGACTAGCGTGAAGTACGCCTCTGGCCCCATTCTCAAAACGTAATAAAACGTTGCCATCATCATCTAAAAGCCGGCCCGGAACCATAATAGAAATATCAGCACACAACTCCGTAATCTTCAGCCCCGTAATGTACTCAGCCAAATTCTCGGCATGAGAACCAATATCCCCCATTGCTCCCGCAATTCCAGATCGATTAGGATCCGTCCTCCAGGTAGCTTGCTTCTGACCGTCTTTCTCGATAAATTTACTTAACCAACCCTGAGGGTACTCTACCACCACCTTTCTTATTTCACCAAACTCCTTATTCAGAACCATCTGACGCGCTTGCTTTACCATTGGATAGCCGGTATAATTGTGCGTTAATGCAAAAAGAAGCCCCGTCTTTTCCACTATCTTTTCTAAAGAAAGTGCCTCTTTTAGGCTAAATGCCAATGGCTTATCACAAATAACATGAAATCCATTTTCTAAGGCCATCTTCGCAGGCGCAAAATGCATGTGATTCGGAGTAACAATACTCACAAACTGCATACGCTTGTCAGGATGCAACCGCCGCTCCCTCTTGATCATCTCCTCAAAGGTTCCATAAGCTCTATCACTGGGTATCCCCAATGAAGCAGCAGAAGCCTTAGACCGCTCAGGATCACTACTGAAAGCACCGCAAACCAACTCTATCTCCCCATCAATCGCAGCAGCCATCCGGTGCACGGCCCCAATAAAGGCGCCTTGGCCGCCCCCAACCATTCCCATACGTAATTTACGTTTCATATACGACTTGTTTTTTCTTGCAGCAAAGCAAATTATTTTTACGCAATACTCCGCTAAAACAAGTGTAACTTTTAAAAATTATTTATTCATCCTCCTTAGTTACGGCATTGTCACTAAATTTGTGCAACTACAAACTTAATTAATAAGGCAACCAGTGTTTGGAAAAGACGCTCAAACTGTTTAATACAACAAACATGCAACTAAAAGATAAAAACCTGCTTCGTACACAAGCTTATATCAATGGTCTATGGTACGAGGCAATGAATCAGCAACGCTTCCTTGTGAAAAACCCCGCCAATGGAGCTACCCTGGCGGAGGTGCCTGATTTAGGCACTCTCGAAACACGTGAAGCAATTAATGCCGCCAATAACGCTCTTCCAGAGTGGTCCTCAAAAACAGCAACACAACGATCAATAATACTACGGCGCTGGTTTGACCTAATTCAAGAGCATGCTGATGACCTGGGAATGATCCTGACAATGGAGCAGGGAAAACCTTTGCCGGAAGCACGCGGTGAAGTCCGGTACGGAGCAACGTTCGTCGAGTGGTTTGCCGAAGAGGCAAAAAGAGCTTATGGCGATATCATCCCTACGCACCAGCATGGTATGCGTCTCCTCGTCATGAAACAACCTGTCGGTGTCGTTGGCGCAATTACCCCTTGGAATTTCCCTAATGCCATGATTACCCGTAAGGTGGCACCCGCACTCGCTGCAGGTTGTACCGTAGTGCTAAAACCATCGGATGAAACACCCCTTTCTGCCCTTGCCCTTGCAGAGCTCGCAGAAAGGGCCGGAATACCTCCCGGCGTAATCAATATTGTAACAGGTCTTAATGCAAAAGAAATAGGAGAAGAGCTTACATCTAACCCTTTGGTGAAAAAAATATCGTTCACCGGAAGCACTGCCGTCGGTAAACAATTAATGCAACAATGCGCAGGAACAGTAAAAAAAGTAAGCTTAGAACTAGGGGGCAACGCTCCCTTTATCGTCTTCGATGACGCTGAATTGGATAAAGCCGTCGCCGGCGCTATTGTCTCCAAATACCGAAATGCTGGCCAGACTTGTGTGTGTGCCAATAGACTCTTCGTACAAGCAGGAGTCTATGATACCTTCCTCGAAAAATTTAAAAAAGCTGTTGAACAACAAAAGGTCGGGCCTGGTCTAGAACCAAATGTCAATATCGGCCCACTTATTAACCAAAAAGCATTGGAAAAAGTCCAGCGTCTCGTTCAGGACGCCTCTTCAAAAGGTGCACGAGTAATAACAGGGGGCCAGACAATTTCCGGGACTTTTTATGAGGCTACCGTATTGGCAGATGTCAGCGAAGACATGCAAGTTATGCACGAGGAAATATTTGGTCCCGTAGCACCTGTTACAAGATTTGAAACCGAGGAAGAGGTAATTCAAATGGCCAACAACACCCCCTATGGACTTGCCGCCTACTTTTATGGACGTGATGTAGGTAGGATCTTTAGGGTAGCTGAAGCCCTAGAATACGGTATGGTTGGTGTAAATACTGGTCTTGTAGCTACTACGGTGGCTCCCTTCGGAGGAGTAAAAGAAAGCGGTATTGGTAGAGAAGGATCAAAATATGGTTTAGATGAATTTATGGAAATAAAATATGTCTGTGTTGCTATTTGATGGTGTCTGTAATCTTTGTAACGCCTCCGTAAAATGGGTCATTTTGCGCGACAAAAAGGGTGTCTTTAAATTCGCACCAATTCAGTCAGAAACGGGACAGTCGCTTCTTAAACGGTTTGGCTTAGACAACCAACCATTGGACTCTGTTATCCTGATTGCCAATAATAAAGCGTATATAAAATCAGATGCCGCCATAAGGGTCATGACAGAGCTGGGTGGTATCGGTATCCTTTCTCGTGTGTTTCTACTCATTCCTCGAAAACTAAGAAACATTGTTTACGATTGGGTAGCAAATAATCGATACCGATGGTTCGGCAAACAAGAGCAGTGCCTTCTCCCACAACCAGAGTGGAAGGATCGATTCCTAACTTGAACTTTTACAAAAAATGATCAAAAATATTATTTTTGACTTCGGGAACGTACTATTTGATCTTGACTTGGACAAGATTGAACAGGGCTTTAGGCAGCTCTTTGGACCGAGCTATGCCCAAGCAAGCGAAAAACTATTAAGAGACAATGTGTTTCATCGCTACGAAGTAGGTGAGATTACTTCCGCCGAATTTATTGAGGCTATCAGACTCTCAGCACCACCGCACCCACCGCACGATGCTATTGTTCAGGTTTGGAATTCTATTTTTCTTCAAATGCCCAAAGAACGATTTGAATTACTTCTATCCCTGAAAAACAGATACAAAGTATTTCTACTAAGCAATATTAATGATTTGCACGCTACCTGGATCGATGAATACTTGGTCCGAGAGCATGGTATACATGATTTTAAAGATCGTTACTTTGACGGTGTCTATTACTCTCACCTTGTCCGATTAAGAAAGCCAGATCTTCAGATATACGAGTATATGCTAGAAGACGCCAAAATCAACCCCGAAGAGTCGATCTTTATTGATGACCTGTTGCCAAATATCCAAGCTGCAGAAAAAGTTCGTATACAGGGCTTGCTCCACCCATTAGGGGATAATATCATTCAAAAAATGCAGCCTTTTTTATCCTGAAACATTCATCGAATAAATAGACAGATCCTATGCCGCTCATTAACCGCCGCTCCTTTCTCCAGTCTGCCACTTTGGCAAGTGCAGCAGTTGCACTTCCAACTCTTGGAAACACCTCCGCCTCAGCCCCAGCGATTCTGCCAAGAAAGCCAAAATCAAAGATCAATCTCGGCTTCATAGGCGTTGGCTATCGCGGACAAAGTCATGTTGAACTCGCTCTGCTGCGGGAGGACTGTGAAGTGGTAGCCATTGCAGATCCTCAACAGGTCATGGTGGACTCTTGCCTAAAAATGTTTGATGATAAAAAAATAAAACGCCCAAAGGTGTACAGTAATGGGGACTTCGACTATCTCGAACTCCTTAAAGACAAAGATATAGACGCAGTAGTAATAGCTTCTCCTTGGGAATGGCACACGCAACAAGCAATAGCCGCCATGCAGGCCGGCAAATTTGTAGCGCTTGAGGTTGCCGGAGCATTCTCCCTTGACGAATGTTGGCAACTAGTGAACACCCACGAATCAACAGGAACACACCTGATGTTTCTTGAAAATGTGTGTTACCGACGGGACGTAATGGCTATTCTTCAAATGGTCAGAGAAGGCTTGTTTGGTGAATTGGTCCATTTTGAGTGTGGATACCAACATGATTTGAGAGCCGTTAAATTTAATGACGGAAAAAATGCATACGGAGGAGGCGTAGAGTTCGGTGAAAAGGGCTTCCACGAGGCAAAATGGAGAACCAAACACTCCGTAGCAAGAAACGGTGACCTTTACCCTACCCATGGCATCGGTCCGGTAGCGATGTACGCTAATATTAACCGAGGGAATAGGTTTGCATACCTTACTTCAACAGCCTCCAAGGCGCGTGGCTTGCATGAATATATCGTTGAGCACCCTAAGGGGGGGGCTAATCACCCAAACGCACAGGTAAACTTCAAGCTCGGAGACGTGGTAACAACCGTTGTTAAGACCATCAATGAGGAATCCATTATTATATCCCACGATACCAATCTCGCACGACCCTACTCTCTGGGATTTAGGGTACAAGGCACCAATGGAATTTGGATGGATGTCAATAAAAGCCTACTAATCGAAGGCAAAACAAAGGAGCATCAGTGGGAGGAAGCAAAACCTTGGCTGGAAAAATACGACCACCCACTTTGGAAACGTTTCGGAGCTGACGCGAAAACCGCCGGCCACGGAGGTATGGACTTCTTTGTATTCCACCACTTTATCGAATGCGCAAAGCAAAATGTCGCTCCACAAATAGATGTATATGACGCTGCGACTTGGATGGCCATCACCCCCCTATCAGAAGCCTCCATTGCAATGGGAAGCGCACCCCAAGCGTTTCCAGACTTTACCAGAGGTAGGTGGATTGATAGAAAACCAAACTTTGCGTTCGGAGACGCTTTCTAATCCCTCTAATTAAAGCTCTTTTAGGAGCTCTAGTACAGACTTACTATGAAAAAATACTTCAAAATTACTGGGCTAACATTCGGGACACTAGTAATTATCTATCTCACCCTTTGCGTTTTTTCACCACGTTCGTTCATGGCCGAAAAATCAATTACAATAAACAAATCACCTGAATCTATATTCGAAACAGTATCTGACTTCTCAACTTGGACGCGATGGAGTCCTTGGCAAAAAAGCGACTCATTAATGGTTTCCCAATACCAAGGGACCCCAGGAACCGTCGGCCATAAAACATCTTGGAAAAGCAAAAAAGAAGGAAATGGGGCCCAAGAAATAGTTGAGCTTTCAAAAAATGAATATATCAAAACGGCTATTCATGTTTCTCCAGACCCAAACACCGTGTTCTTTTCGGAATGGTACTTCTCCGGAGATAGTCTGCAAACAAACGTTACTTGGACGATGAACTCAGGAACAATGCCATTCTTGCAACGAGGAGCCGCCTTTATTTTTGATATGAAATCAACAATGGAGGACTATTACGATCGAGGACTAAATGACCTAAAAAAAGTTGTAGAAGAGAACGAATGACCCGCCTTTGTTTTATAGTACCTTTACAGTAGATATGGTACATTTCCAGATTACCCCCAAATGGTGGTTTTTAACCCCCAATAACCATACTAGCGCAACTAGTTTTCTTAACGCTCAACCAGTATAAAACCGTGCAGTTCCCAGAATTTTCACAAGAAGAGGAAGAACCAACGCTACCTGTCAATTTGTACTGCGAAGACGTTGCGCTTCCTACCCTGCTTCCAGATATCAATACTCTCACCTCTTGGATTGAACAACTAGCAAGAGAGGAGGGCGTGCAGCTACAAGAAATAAGTATTGTTTTTTGCTCTGATGATTACCTGCTTCAAGTTAATCAAGAATACCTTCAACACGATTACTACACGGATGTAATTACTTTTCAGCTTTCAGACGGAGTTCTCCATGGAGACATTTTTATTAGCCTTGATCGAGTAGCAGATAACGCTACAGAGTTGGAGGTCCCTTTTGACTACGAACTATTACGCGTTATCATTCATGGTGTTCTACATCTTGCTGGTTACCGAGACAAAACAGCCGATCAGGAAGTGGAAATGCGAATGAAGGAAAACTACTACTTAGAACTACTCTAATTTTACCCATAATGCCATTAATTATACCTTGTAAAGATCACTTGCCCGCCTTTGGTGACAATTGCTTTCTAGCCGATAATGCCACTATCATCGGAGATGTCACATTAGGCGATAACTGTTCGGTGTGGTTTCAAGCCGTTGTTCGCGGAGATGTTAACTTTATACGGATCGGAAACAATGTTAACATTCAAGATGGTGCTATTCTTCATGGCACTTACCAAAAATGCGGAACAACGATCGGAAACAATGTTAGTATTGGTCACCGTGCCTTGGTTCATGGTTGTACTATTGAGGATAACGTGTTGGTTGGAATGGGAGCCATCGTGATGGACAATGCTGTAATTGAGCAAAATTGCCTCATTGCTGCAGGTGCTGTCGTACTAGAAAACACGGTGTGTCTCTCTGGTGGAGTTTATGCTGGCGTGCCAGCAAAAAGAGTAAAAGAGTTAACACCGGAACTATTTAAAGGAGAAATTCAAAGAATTGCCAACAGTTATATCCTATATTCAAGTTGGTTTAAATAATTGATTATGACAACAAATAAAAAAGCAGTTGTTATTGGCGCTGGTCTTGTAGGCTCCTTGTGGGCTGTTTTCCTTGCTCGTCGAGGCTATCAGGTCGAGGTGTTTGAGCGAAGGGCTGACATGCGCGCAAAAGGATACTTAGGAGGAAGATCCATCAACCTAGCTATGAGTGAACGCGGATGGGCCGCCGTCGATAAGGCTGGTATTCGACCTCAAATTGAAAAAGTGGCTATTCCAATGCCCGGTCGAATGATGCATGCTATCTCTGGTGATACAACATTTCAACCTTACGGAAAGGATGGACAAGCCATCTACTCAGTCTCAAGAGGTGGGCTAAATCTAGAACTACTTCGAATAGCCTCCGAATTTCCGAGTGTACATTTTAATTTTGAGCATCGGTGCGTTGATGTAAACTTGGAAAAGGAAGAGGCCTACTTTGAGCGTATTGATACGGGAGAACTAGTAACTGTTGACGCGCCACTCCTATTCGCAACTGATGGCGCATTTTCCGCAGTTCGATATGCGATGCAACGAACAGACAGGTTTGACTACAAACAAATCTACCTCGAACACGGCTATAAAGAGCTTTCCATACCACCAAATAAGGATGGCAGTCACCAAATGCCGCCAAACGCACTTCACATATGGCCTAGAGGTAATTTTATGCTAATCGCATTACCGAATGCAGATGGTAGCTTTACTTGTACCCTTTTCTTACCTTTTGAAGGTCCTGTATCATTCGAGCAACTACGTAACACGGAGGCTGTCCAAGCCTTTTTCAAAACCTACTTCCCAGATACTCTAGCGTTAATGCCCCATCTGCACGAAGAGTTCTTTAAAAATCCAACATCCTCCCTGATTACTTTGCAATGCCAACCTTGGCAATGGCAAGGCAGAATGCTACTACTTGGGGACTCTGCTCATGCCATTGTTCCTTTTTATGGGCAGGGAATGAACGCAGGTTTTGAAGACTGTACGATTCTAGATAGTATGTATGATGAGTTTGGTGGAGATTGGAAGAAGATTATCCCAGAATTCTCTAAACGAAGAAAACCCTCTGGAGACGCCATTGCGGAACTCGCCCTTCGCAACTTTATTGAGATGCGCGACCTTGTTGGAGATCCAAAATTTTTACTCAGAAAAAAAATTACAGCATACCTTGACGAAAAATATCCACAATTCAAACCTTCTTACTCTCTTGTCACGTTCAGTAATACGCCCTATCACGATGCCCTCCTAGAAGACGATAAACAAAATAGGTTCTTTGCAGAAGTCCTAGCCATCGATAATATAGAAAATTCATGGGAGAACAATTCGGCACTAGATGCTCTTTTCAATAAATGGTATCCCTAATTAACTACATACTAGCACATGAAACATATTGCAATTTTGACAGGAGGAGACTCTGAAGAGCGCGTCATTTCTCTAAAAAGTGGACAGGTCGTTTTCGATCACCTCCCGACTAATCTTTATCGCTGCTTTCAAATCGATATCAATGGGTCCAATTGGTACCATATTGAGTCTGGAACACCAATAGACAAAAACAATTTTTCCCTCTCCTTGAACGGAGAAACCATTTTATTCGACTGTGTCTTTGCTGCACTCCATGGCAGCCCACTCGAAAATGGAAAACTACAAGGATATTTTGACATCCTTGGCATTCCTTATACTTGTTGTGATGGATATGTAAGTGCACTTACCATGAGTAAGCATTTTACAAAAATGCAACTAGCCTCATTGGGGATACCTATGGCAAACGGTGTTTTACTCCATAAAAATCAAACCATAAATCTTCCCGAGTTAGAAAATATAGGGTTCCCTTTGTTCGTTAAACCCAACACACACGGTTCGAGCTTTGGCGTTTCTAAAGTAAAATCCAAAGAACAACTATTGCCCGCGATCGAAAGCGCTTTTCAGTTCGATAACGAAGTGCTGGTAGAGGCTTTTATGCCTGGTCGTGAATTTTCTAATGGTGTCCTGCGCATTAATAACGAAATAGTGGTCCTTCCTGTAACAGAAATTATTCCAGATGATGAATTTTTTACCTATGAAGCCAAATACGAAGGACGATCAAAAGAAGTAACCCCCGCCGAAATTAGTCCAGCACATCGTACCCAAATACAAAACAGAACAAAACAAATTTACGAGGCACTAGGCTGCAAGGGGGTAGTAAGAATAGATTACATTCTCGTTGAGGAGACCTTTTACCTATTAGAAGTAAATACTATTCCAGGGATTTCCCCAGCAAGTATTGTACCACAGCAAGCAAAAGATTATGGGTGGTCGCTAGATCATTTCTTTAGCCTTTTAATTGAAGAAGCAATAAAATCAATCCCCCAATCCTAAAACTAAACACTAAAATAAACAGATCTAACGTTTTATTTCGATATTGTGCCGGTTTCAAAACGTTGAAACCTCCCACCCATCAAACCACCCAATTTTGGGTATAAATCTTTTGGCAAGTCGGCCTGTTTTTTGGCATTGTTTCAAGATAACCCACTTTAATCTTTTTTTACTCTCTACTTAACAATAACCGATTGTATGAACCTTAATCAAACAGCTGTAACACACAGCTCATTGGACGTTAAGTCCTTTATTCCTCCTCAACGCGCAGTAGCTAGTACGGTATATTTTGGTGTGCCAGATAAAAATGGCAATTGTGTTCAAGTTGGTATCTGCCGAATGATCTTAGATCAAAATACCAACAACAAAGAGAACAAACGCTGCCGATTAGCAAAGGCATTGGCTTTTACACTTTCTGACGGCTCCTTAGCTCTTTTCTTCTCTGGAGAACACCTTCTCCCTTGTACTGAGCGTGCTATTTTCAAAAACAAATGGCTCCCAGTCCCTGTCGCGTGTCCGTTACCACAAGATCTTCTCGACAAATTGGAAGACCCCATCATGCCCGTAATAGCAAAAGGGAACTATCCAATCACCAAGGTGCGGGGTGGCTATATGATATCGTTTTAGTCCACAAATAGGAAGTGCTTTAGTTTTTTTTATAGAAAAGGGTATAATTGAGCTACCTTTGCGGAAATTTCTGTCCGCCAATCCTAGGTGGTTTTTTTCAATATTTATTTTAACTCTTTTCTAATGAATATCGCTGTAGTTGGTACCGGCTATGTTGGCCTAGTCACTGGTACTTGTTTTGCCGAGACTGGCAATAACGTCATCTGTGTGGATAATAATGCCAACAAGGTTAAAAGCCTTCAATCTGGGGTAGTTCCCATCTTTGAACCCGGGCTAGAACTTCTATTTGATAGAAATACCAAAGAGGGTCGTCTTCACTTTACCACCGACCTACATTCGGCTGTACAACAAAGCCAAATCATTTTCTTAGCACTCCCAACTCCTCCAGGAGAAGATGGAAGCGCCGATTTGTCCTATATAATGGGCGTTGCATCTGACCTCGGTGATATTATTTCTGATTACAAAGTAATTATAGATAAAAGTACCGTTCCAGTAGGAACAGCAGAGCGCGTAGCTGCTATTTTGGCCAAAAAATTACCCAAAAAACTGTTTGATGTGGTTTCTAACCCTGAATTCTTAAGAGAGGGAGTGGCAGTAGAAGACTTTATGAAGCCCGATAGGGTCGTAATCGGAACCAAAAGTGAAAAAGCAAGAAAATTAATGAAACAACTGTATGAGCCGTTCATTAGACAGGGCAACCCTATCTATTTCATGGATGAGCGCTCTGCGGAAATGACTAAGTATGCGGCCAACTCTTACCTGGCTACACGAATTTCCTTCATGAATGAAATTGCCAATCTTTGCGAAAAAACAGGGGCAAATGTAGATATGGTGCGTATTGGAATGGGTAGTGACTTACGAATAGGAAAGCGTTTTTTATTCCCAGGAATTGGATATGGCGGATCGTGTTTTCCAAAGGATGTTCAGGCTCTAGCAAAAACAGCCTCTGATCATTCCTATGACTTTAAGATCCTTAAAGCCGTTATGAAGGTAAATACCCTTCAAAAACACATTTTGACCAAAAAAATAAAAAAATACTTCAAAAACGACCTCGCCGGAAAAACAATAGGCATTTGGGGCCTTGCATTCAAGCCAAATACCGACGATATTCGAGAAGCTCCAGCGCTCACCATTATTAATGAACTGCTTTCGCTCGGCGCTAAAGTAATCGCTTTTGATCCTGAGGCAATGGAAAATGTGAAAAACATCTATGGTGACCAAATTCAACTCGCCGCAGGGATGTATGAAGCAATAAAAGGGGCTGACTGCTTGGCAATAATGACTGAGTGGAATGAGTTCCGAACTCCTGATTTTGATAAAATTGAAACACTATTAGTAAACAAGGCAATCTTTGATGGAAGAAACCTCTACGATGTCGACCAAATGAAGGCAAATGGCTTCCATTACGAAAGTATCGGTCGCCCTAAAGCAAAAAAAGCAAAATCATAAAAGTAAAACAGGCAGGTGAGAAAGAAATCTCACCTGCCTGAATAAAGCTATTTCCTCCTCCTTATCGCTTACTGCTCCTCCCGTCTAGCAGGCCCCTCCAATTTAACGGTGCTTGCATTCTCTGTTTTAATTGTAGCACGCTCTTTACCGTATACTCGCCCACTTGCATTTCCAGAGGCCGCCACCGTTATTTCATTAGCACGCCAACCATTAGCATCCAAAACTGCATTATCTGATAAAGTAGCACTCAGTCGGTTACCCTCTCCATATAACTCCACCTTTCCCTGCCCCGAAACCAATACCTCTAACTCACTCTGTACGTCCATATACGCTTTTATTGTAGACCGCCCCTTTACAGAAAACAGCGCGTTGTGTTCTTCAAACCCCCTTACCGTAATTACGCCTGTATTATCCGCAAATAAATACGTCAAATCCGGTGTATGAATCGTTACTTTCGTTCCTGGTTTAATTCCTTCTGCAGCACTCAATGTTAACTTATCACCCGAACGAATCGTTTTTAGGGCATTTTTATCCCCCTCAATAAGTATACTAAAATCAGAGTTTTCTGATTTTCTTAAATCTACCTCGAAGTTCCCCTCAAAAATAAATTTTTCATAATCCCGATCATTTTGATAATCCGACTCTCCAAAAGAAGGACAATCTGTACACATCAACCCCTTGGGCGTCATCCTAAACAATTTGCCTTCTGAATTATGGATAAAATTATGATGATCCTCCGCATCATAATACTCCACCTCTGCATCCGAAAAGTTGGCAGTTATTTGGTCAAAAATAATGTATTTTCCGTCCGGGACATAAATATTTATAATCACATTTCGCCCAAACCACTTACTGGAATGATCCAAAGTAATCTCATCTGAAATGAACATACTACTCCCATCTAAACGCGCCATGTCTGAAACCTCCCCAGCTCTTGAACGTGCTTCGGCAGCGTTTGATCCATATCCTTTTGTTGTCTGAATGCACTCAAAATAGGCAGAATTACTTCTGTGTACTTTTACGCGCACCAAATCTCCCAATACAACAAGGTCACCAATTGCGTTCACTTTAAACCAATGTGGACCAAAGCCATTTTGAATATTTATATCATCCGAAACCTTGGGTTGATCAAACTTAATAGATAGGGTGTCTGATACCATACCACTCAAGTCTATCGACTTCTGTACATTGGCCTCCGTATTAACCTTCTGTCCAACAGAAATAGCCACACCGATAATAGAAATAAAGCTCAACAACCATAAAGCACCTATACTAGCTCCTAGCCACCTTGGTGAACTAAAACGAAAAACACGCCAAGCTATCCACAATGAAAGCCCAATAACTGGCAGGCCAACAACTAAAAATAAACTGATTACACCAAAATAGGTCCAGGTTGCAGTTAAAGGACTGATAAATAACAAGAAGGGTTGCGCCGTAAAAAATGCTAGTACCATGCCAACCCAACCAGATCCCAAGCCAACAACAAGTAAAACGGAAATTAATATCAATATTCCAATAACAAGTTTACCTACAACGCCTAGGCAACCAGAAATGGTTCTTGTTAGTGCTCCCTGTTTTGTAATTCCACTTCCCCTAACTTGCTGCGCAAAACGCTCGTAACCCTTTTCAAACTCTTTTGCTAGATTATCTACGTTAACCGGTTGGCCCATCATTTCCAGTCGGTCGCCCATGGTCCTAACAGGCGGCACAATTACCCACAAAATCAAATAAACAGGAATCCAGAATCCCGCAGATATAAAGGTCAGAAGCACAAAAACAATACGCATCCAAACAGGATCAACAAACCCAAAATAGGTGGTTAAACCAGCACAAAGACCTGCCACAATCGCTTGATCTTCATCTCTAAACAACTTTTTTCCTGTTCGAATATTTCCAAACTTCAACTTTTCTTGACCAAGGCTCTCAAAAGAGCCCTCTCCCTCTCCACCAAAATCTTCCGGCTTACCCATGACTTCAATGGCAGATTCTACATGAGCCATCATCACAATAGCATTTACACCAATTTTTTGTGTTATAAGTTCACCCAATCGAGTTTCTACGTCTCGAATAATCTCATCCCTACCCTCGCTTTCTGAAAAGCGACGCCGAATCCGATCGAGATATGCCTGAAGATACTCAAAGGCATCTTCGTCAATTGTTAGAGCGTACCCACCAAGATTAATATGAATGATTTTGTTCATTTTTCTTTTTTTTAATAGTTGGTAATTTATTTGTTTAAACGATCTCTGGAGCAATAACCCTTTTCTGCCTCATTCTTCTTTGAACTCCGATATTGAGAGCGTTCTCTGTACAGCCTGTACAAGTTGATCCCAACTTTGAGTCAATACCTGAAGCACTCGCTTACCTTCTTCCGTAGTTTTAAAATACTTCCTTGGAGGTCCAGAATTGCTCTCCCTCCAACTATATTCCAACAATTGGTCGTTCTTTAAGCGCGTCAAAAGGGGATAGAGTGTACCCTCCACCACAATTAAGTCGTTCGACTTCAATCTGGAAATGATATCACCAGGATATACCTCTTCCTCCGCTGCAATTGATAGAATACATAGCTCAAGGACCCCCTTCTTCATTTGCGCTTTGGCATTTTCTAAATCCATACTTCTACTCTATTTTATTAAAGAATAACACAAAGGTATGGGCAAAAAACAGTATTATGCAATACAAAGAACCTTTCTTTTTTTGATACTATTTTAAAAAAGGAACCTTGTTCTTGCTAAGTACCTGATTGCGAAGAATTTGTTTTTTGATTTATTTTTTCGATTTAATGTACCTTTGCAGGCGAAATGCGTAAACAGATCTCATTCATTGGATTATTTTCGTTCTTCTCTCTCCTTCTTTGGGGGCAAGATGCCAATCCATTTGAGATTATCGCAAGAATGCCCAAAGTTGAAAACAACCAGCAATTCGCCCCTGAAAACCCGTTTGATATTGTCCCCCACAGTACACCCAGTATTTCTGAAGCCTTTACTGAGGAGTTAACGAATCAAACACAGGAACAAGAAAATTTTTTCTCCTTCCCAGAAGGCAATAACCTTTCCAAAACAACCTTGTTTGGACTTCTTATTTTGATGTTGCTATACTTTACGTTCGCTGCAGCAACGAACCGTACAGCCATGACAAAATCATGGAAAAGCTTCTTGAGTTCAAACGCCCTCAATACAGCACAAAGAGAAGCTTTTGGTTTGGCAGGAACTACTCCCTACTTGTTGTTATATGCTAATTTTTTATTAAACGCTGGAGTGTTTGTATTTTTAGTTATTCAGGCCATCAATATAAATGGACGATATAACAACCTGGAAGTCTTGCTTTTATCATTGTTTATCTCAATACTTGTATTTTTGTTAAAACACTTTGAAAACTCAGCGCTCGGCTGGCTGTTCCCCCCCCTTTCAACCGATTTTAAAAAATACAGCTTTTTAATTATCAGTTTTAGCTGTGTGCTAGGATTATTCCTTGTTCCTTTTAACTTTCTAATAGCCTTCGCTGGAAGTAAAGAATGGCAAACTTTTGTAACCGTTTGGCTATTGGCCCTTTCCATTATTTTCATTCTTTATGGTCTGATACGAGCACTTTCTTTAGGCCTAAAGTATTTGGTGACCTATCCATTTCATTTTTTACTGTACCTTTGTGCCGCAGAGTTGGTTCCAGTCCTCTTTATTACAAAGCTAGTTTTCTTCTAAAGAAGTAACTTGTCCACTAGAAGCGACTCATACATTATTAATAAATTTCACAAAAACATACCTTGTCCCGAATGTCTGCTAGCGCTGCACAAATTCAGGAATCAATTCAGGAACCGCGAGTCAAAAACATCCTTATCTCTCAAGCTGAGCCCGCACAACGCGCTCAATACGACGATTTGGAACGAAAATACGACGTACGGATAGATTTTGTCCCGTTTGTAACCCTGGAAGGATTGACTGAAAAAGAGTATCGTAAAAACCGAGTTTACCCCAACGACTATACGGCCATCATCTTTACAAGTAGACATGCCGTGGATCATTTTTTTCGCCTTTGTAGTGAAATGAGGATTAAAATGTCGGACGAAACGAAGTACTTCTGTGCAACTGAGGCAATTGCAAACTACCTTCAGAAATACATTAACTTCAGAAAAAGAAAGGTGTTTAACGGAACTCGCTCCATCACAGAGCTTCGGGCATACATCCTCAAAAACAAGGGTGAAAAGTTTTACCTTCCTTGTAGCGACCAGGGCAACCCCGAGATTACAAGTTTCTTTAAAGAGCTAACTGTTCCCCTTCAGGAAGCAATCATGTACCGGACCGTCAACAATGATTTAAGTGAACTAGCAGATGTAAAATACGATATCATCGCTTTCTTTACAGCACTAGAAATTAAATCTATCTTCGAACAATTCCCAGAATTCAAACAGGAAGACAGAAGAATTTGTGTTTTTGGTACCGCAGCATTAAAAGCTGTATCAGAAAGAGGACTAACAGTAAATATCCAAGCTGGCACACCGGAGGCTCCTTCAATAGCTGTAGCACTAGAGAACTACCTTCGTAAATCCAACTCCCCCGGCAACTAGCAACGTACGTTTAAGTTAAAGATAAAAAAACCGGCCCTCTCTTTTGAGGGCCGGTTTTACTATACGTATTGCTCAAACTACTACGGGTGTTCAAAATGGGCCCCTCGACATTAAGCAACGAGAGGCTATTTCACTGGTGTTTACTTCAAATACCCGGTAAGGCTTACTCGAAATGCACTTGTGCTAATTCGATGACCCTCCGCTACATAATCTAGGTTGTCATACAAATTCTTTACTCCTAGATAATATCTTATATTCAGGCGAAGCTGACCACTCCCTGCGCTAAGTCCAACAACTGGACCGAAGTCTAAACCAGCAAAAGCAGGATTCAACTTATCTGCAGGCATGGCATAATTCAAATTTTCATAATTTCCTACCCACAAATTTTCATCCCGACTATCATTATTATTAAAATAGGTACCAAAAAACCCACCAGCCTGAAGCCTAACCGGAACATCTAATACGGGCTGATAACCAGCAATCATTCCAGCCTCAAATGTATTATAATGATAATCACGCGAAAACACCTCTATTGCCTCCTCAGGACGAAACGAAACAGCTTTCGCAGACGCACCTTTCTGCGTAAATACAATCTCAGGATTCAACTCAAAACGATCGTTAATGCCTAATGCAACACTGAATCCTGCAACAAGCCCAGAACGACCCGAAGATGTGGTGAATAAATCGGATCTAAGACTTGAATAATTTACTCCGGTTGTAACACCGACTTGATAATAGGTTTGGGCTGAGGCAACAGTAGCACTCATTGTTATTAACGCTAAAAAACCGAAAAGACGCTGCTTATTCATAAAAATAGATTTGAATTGAAAAGAAATTCTTTCTTTCTTGATTAAAGTAAAATTTTTACTCAATAAGCCCTGATCGTTTTAGTTAATAACAAAATTTTATTCTGACACAAAGGTAAGGGGAGCTGATGCATATCCGCAAGCCCCCCTTGAAATTTTTTACACTAAATTAACAAACTGGCAAAATTTTTACACAAAAAAGGCGACAAAAAGCCCTATTTAACAAAATTTTATTTTGAATAAGCGGGATTGGCGGATTGATTTTCTCTTGATAAAACCTGTTTTCAAAATACTCAAAGGAGAGACCCCATACTCAATAATTTTTTATTTTCATTTAGCATACGTCCAATCTTTCTACGAGATTCTTCCCCATAACTGCGCTTCTTTTTTAAATTCGATAATCGTTTTTAATAAACAGACATGTTCGGGGGCTGAAAGCCCTGGATCCGTCTCCAAGATTTTTGCTGCTGTTTCTCGGGCAATCGATAAAATTTGACCGTCACGCGCGAGGTCTGCAATATAGAAGTGTAACATTCCACTTTGTTGCTTGCCTTCGATATTTCCAGGCCCCCTTAGTCGTAAATCCGCTTCCGCAATAACGAATCCATCATTTGTCTGACACATCGTCTGAATTCGCTCTCGACCATCCGCACTTAATTTAAAGCCCGTCATCAAAATACAATAACTCTGCTCCGCTCCACGCCCAACTCTTCCTCTTAACTGATGAAGTTGTGACAAACCAAACCGCTCTGCGTTTTCTATTATCATAACAGAGGCATTAGGGACGTTTACCCCTACTTCGATAACTGTCGTGGCCACCATAATCTGTGTCTCTCCTTTAATAAATCGCTGCATCTCAAATTCCTTCTCTGGAGCCTTCATTTTTCCATGCACAATGGAAATTTGATAGTCTGGAGCAGGAAAATCCCGGCTTAACGCTTCATATCCTGCCATTAGGTTTGCCATGTCCGCCTTCTCTGTCTCCTCAATCATTGGATACACCACATAAATCTGCCGCCCCTTCGCTATTTCCTCTTTCATAAAACCTTGTACCCTTAACCGGTGATGTTCCGTTTTATGTAGGGTACTAATAGGTTTCCTCCCTGGCGGAAGCTCGTCAATAACACTAATATCCAAATCGCCATATAACGTCATCGCCAATGTTCGTGGAATAGGAGTGGCAGTCATCACCAAAATATGTGGTGGAAGCTGGGTGTTTTTATTCCATAACGCCGCTCTTTGCTCAACACCAAAACGGTGCTGCTCATCAATAATTACCAAACCAAGATTTTGAAATTGTACCCAATCTTCTATCAACGCATGGGTGCCAACAACAATTTGCATTTTTCCGGTCGCAAGCCGTTCTAACACCTCTGTTCTCTTCTTCCCCTTTACTGATCCCGACAAGAACCCTATTTCAACCTCCATTCCCGACAAAAGCTGACATATTCCATCGTAATGCTGCTTTGCTAGAATTTCTGTTGGCGCCATCATACAAGCCTGAAATGCCGGACCATCAGATGTTAATTGATTATCTAAAGCAATCAACATCGCCATTAACGCCACAATCGTTTTACCAGAACCAACATCGCCCTGTACCAATCGATTCATCTGTCGCCCAACTCCTAAATCAGCCCTAATCTCTTTCAACACCCTTTTTTGTGCACCAGTTAATTCAAAAGGTAATTTTTCTCCATAAAACTGGTTGAAAACCGAGCCAATTTTTTCAAATACAAATCCTTTTGATACCGCTTTCCGATTTTTATTTGCTTGTAATAACCTCAATTGTAGCAAAAACAACTCTTCAAACTTAAGTCTCCGCGTAGCTGCATCTAATGCATTTTGGCTCTCTGGAAAATGAATTGATTTTATCGCCGAAAGACGATCTGCTAACTTAAACCCGTCAATTAAATACGCTGGAAGTGTTTCTGAAAGATTATTTGGACGAAGTTGGTCAACAATGGTTCTTTGAAGGCGGCGAATACCCTTAACATCCAACCCCTTTTGGCTAAGTTTCTCAGTCGTTGGATAAACAGGGTCAAAACTTGCTGCTTTTTGTATATTCTCTTCATTAACTTCCTCAATTTCAGGATGCGCCATATTAAACCGCCCGTTAAAGGCGGTGGCTCTCCCAAAAATGACATACTCCTTTCCAACTACCAACGACCGCTCTAACCAACTTACACCCTGAAACCAAACAACCTCAAGAGAGCCTGTATCATCTCTGATCGTGCCTACTAGCCGTTTTACGCGCCCCTCTCCAACCACTTCCACACGCCGTAAGATTCCACGAAGTTGATAGGAGTCACCCTCACTATTAACATCTTTTATTTTATGGAATTTCGTCTTATCAATGTATCGGAATGGAAAATGAAATAACATGTCACGAATGGTAAATACTCCCAACTCGCGCTTTAACAGGTCTGCCCGCTGTGGGCCCACACCTTTGAGGTATTCTATTCCAGTCTCCAGCATTGGATTAGTGCTGTTCGATTTCTGAATTTAATTCCTTTACCAATCGGTCGATTCTGAATTTGTAAATATATTGTGGTGTGCGTTGATAAAGTGCTTGATAAAGCTCCAATGCCTTTTGGATGTGCTCCGCCCTATTCTCAGCTACCTCCCTCAACTCATAATGGACAGCAGCCTCTTCTCTTTCCCTTCGTACCATATTTAATAACTGGGTTAAAAGCCGGTTCGCCTCCGATGGACTTCCCTCCATATTTACAATTTTAGCCCTCAAAATATTGGCCTCAAAAATCAAATCACTATTGCCCAATGCAAGCGCAATATCCCTGCCCTCTTCCAAAACTTGACGAGCGAACGCTGTTGCATTAATAGACAATAATACCTGACCCTTTTCGAGTAGGGAGTGCCCCAACAATAATCGATTACCAATCTCTCTCGAACATTGAATTGCCTCATCGTAATATTCAACGGACCGTTCGGGGTTGCCTAGACCAAACCAGTTATCACCAAGGGTGTTTAATGCCTTTGCTATCCCTTTACGATAATTCAAGTCCTTACTTAATCGTAGGTTTTCTTCACAATATGCATTTGACTGCTCAAAATCGCCTTTAACAGATAATAAATCGCCAATTAGACCACAAGCAATAGCAATCCCCTGCTTGTCTCCCATCTCTTTTGCGAGGGTCAAGTCCCGCTCAAAGTTTTGCATCGACTTAGTGTAGTCCCCTTTCTTTTCCCAAACAGATCCTATACAACCTATGCATATTGTCATATTTAACTTGTCTCCCAACTCTTCGGAAAGAACAAGTCCTTTTTCTAAGCATAATAAAGCGCTGTCCAAACTATTCTTCTCGAGATACACTATTCCCAAATTGGTGTATAACTTTGTTAGGCCCTGCTTGTCTTGTGCTCGTTCACTAATCAAGAGTTGTTCTTCCAGCCACCTTATCCCTTCGTCATAGTGACCCTGATTCATATAAATAAGACCAAGCATTGCGACAATAGGTGCATTTTCGGTGTCTCTTTGAATGTTTCTGTTGATCTCAATTGACTTTGAAAACCAACTTTTAGCCGCTTCATATCCACCTTGGCGAAAATAAAGCGTCCCTAGGTTGCCATAAGTCTTCCCGATACCAACAAGATCATTAGCAAGTTCAAAACAGGTAATCGCAAGATCCAGACTTTTTTTCGCCGCAATATAATCCCCCTTCAACATCAGTACTTGACCAAGTCTTCTGTTTGCACGCCCGATCAAATACCAGTCGTTTAACACCTTTGCCCGCTCTAGAGCGTCTTGGTAATCTCTTTCTGCCTCCTCCCATTGACCGATGAGCTCCTGTATGGCCCCTTTTCGCAATAATATTTTTATCCGCTTTTTACTTTTCTTGCTTGTGTGGCTTAAATGAACGAGTAGTTTCTCATAATAAAGTAAGGCCTGCCGATTTTGGTAATTCCTTTGCGCAAACCTAGCTGCTTTTTCTAGGTACCGATCCGTTTTTTTCCTGTTTTCTGCCTGCTCATAGTGAAATGCGAGATCAAAGTATCGCTCTTCAGAGTTTGGATACAGCTGCTCAATCGCTTCCGCAATTGATTGGTGTAATTCCCTTAGCCTTGTCCGCAACTGCATGTCATACGCAGCCTCCCGCAACAATGAATGCTTAAACATATAGCGCAGCTCATTCATTGCATACCAAATTTGCCACTTCTCTGCTGTTTGAATTTGTTCTCTTAATATAATATCCAAATCACCATTCCTTCGAATAAAATCCTCTTGTTTCGCCATAACGGCCGACAAGACCGGAAGCTCAAACTCTCTTCCTATTACCGCCGCTGCTTTTACTGTTTCTTTTACTAAGCCACTTAATCGATCAATACGCGACATCATAATTTGCTTGACGGAGTCACTAATCTGAACGTCCCTGTTTTTAAGCTGGATAACCCCCTTGTTTTGCTCAAGCATATCTCCTTCCTTAAAGTACTCCACCATCTGCTCTACATAAAATGGATTGCCCTGGGTCATTCGTTGTAACAGCTCAAAGAGTTCCTCATTGATCTTTCCTCCCAGTTTCACCTCAGAAAAGACTCGCAAGTCAGCCGGTGTGAGAAAGTTCAAATCGATTTCAATACTAGGCACTTGTGTCTCCTTCAATAAGGAGGGACGAATGGGATACGTTTTATTTCCATCATCTTCATACCGACTGCTAGCCAACAACAAAAACGGATACCCTTGTGCTCGTCGTACAAACTGTGACAAAAACTCCTTTGACATATCATCAAACCAATGGGTATCTTCTAACTCAATAACCACCGGCTGAAAAATTGCTTCCGCAATAAACAAATTGGCAACAGCTGCTAGAGCGTTCTGATACCTACCTCTAGCATCTAATTGATCCCACAGCCCACCTGACTTTTGAACACCAACCAGGGCTGCCAAGATTGTTTCCGTCCGTCCAATTTCTCGCCGAACCAAGGCTGCCTCAGGATGCGTCGATAAGGCTAATTCGTTTTGTAATTCTAAAAAGTTCCTATCAAAAGCCTCTTGGTTTAATTGCGTTGAATTTTCTGGACTCTGTTCAAAATAGTTTTTTAAAAAATATATAAATGGATTGAATGGCTTCCGAAGAATCTGGTCACTCTGACAATTAAACCAACTTATTGCAGTGGACTCACCCAATGAGCGCCTTAACTCAAAACTTAAGCGACTTTTTCCAATCCCAGCCTCTCCAAACACGTACGCGATACCCGCAAAAGCACGCTCCAATAATGGGCCCGCAAAGTCTATTAATGTTTGCAGCTCCACCGATCTTCCAATGTATACGCCTCCAAAGGCAACCCTGCCACTCAAGCTTCTTCCTGTCAACTGGAAGGTAGGAATGGCATGTTCAAAGCCCTTAAAAAAATCCTCCCCCTTTGATGTAAATCGGAAGTTGCGATTTCGCTGGATATTCTCATCTGCTAATATTTCGCCCCAATCAGCGCGTGCCATCAATCTAGCTGCCAGATTAACACGAGCCCCAACAGCAGCATATTGGCAACGTTCTTTACTTCCGATTACGCCTGTAAATGCAATTCCTGAGGTAATTCCAATTCGAAAACGGGCTCCAGTTAGCGGTTTTAAAGATCGTAGATCTTCTTGGATTGCACTCACAAACTCCAACGCCCTATCTACGTTATTCTCAAATGAAACTGGAGCACCAAAAAGACAAAGGAGAAGCCCTCCTTTATCCCCAAAATCAATTTCTTTAAAATACGCACCGAAGTTTACGGAATGATCGATGATGGACGTAGCCAAATAATCCAGTTTTTGATGGGTGTTCACCCCATCAAAAGAAACAAAGACACTGACCACATTTCTAAACTCCCCCTGTTCATTCGATAGGTATACCTCTTCTGGTAAAAAATTAGAAACCAAATTGAGTTGTGGATTAGGCAATGAAGCCCCCCCCGGTTGAAACCGCTTTTTGCGAAACACCAATGTCGGCAATAACTTGTACCAACCTTGACCTATTGGCTCAACCTCAATTAATTCGGGAGAAATTTGTTCATAAAATGCTGCGTCACCTACAATTTGCAAGCTCTGTGCGTTGGTTTGGGCTAGGGCACATTGATCAATGGGGACTCCTCTAAAATAATACGCTTTCCGTTGTCCGCCTACTATACCCCAATCTACCACACCAAAGGAAAGTCCAATCTTAATCCCTATATGATACTCAAATAATACCCCACCTTCCTTCTTTTCTCGCTCAAATCGATTCATTATTGACAGGGCCGTAGAAAACACTTTGCACCCAACCTGCCCTCTCTCCTTCAAGTCCCCCTCGTCCCGAACCGGAAAAATTGCATTAAAACTATCTCCAGCAAAATATGGAATAAAGCCTCCATGCTGATAGACCATCTTTATGGTAGGTTGAAAAATATCGTTTAAAGCAACCGATAACACCTCCGCTCCAACTGGACCCTTGCGCATCAACGTGTCCGTTAGTTTTGTAAAACCACTTAGGTCCACAAACATTGTAAAAGCTGTTAAATGGCCCTCTCTTAATCCGGCTTGGTAAACCTCCTGAATAAAATGCGGTATGAAGTGTTTCAAAATAAGAAATAGTTAAATGATTCTCCTTTTCTGCATAAACCAATAAATACCCAATGTGAACAATACTGTTCCCAAAATGGTCGTCCAAAACATCCATGGCTTATCAGGAAGGCCATTCGCTATGTTCATTCCAAAAAAGGAAGATATTAGCGTTGGAACCATCAAAACAACCGTGATCACAGTTAAACGATGGATGACCTCGTTCAAATTGTTTGAAATTATACTCGAATAAGCATCCATTGTACCATTTAAGATATTAGTATAGACGTTTGCCATAGACAAAGCTTGAGAGTTGTCAATGATAATATCCTCAAAAAAATCAACTAGTTCTTCATCTCCGTTAATATGCAAAAAGTCTGTTCGTTTCATTTTCATTTTTAACAACTCATTTGCGCTCAATGAATTAACAAAATATACAAGACTCTTCTCAATACTGAGCAGTTGCTTCAACTCGCGATTTCTACTACTATTCATAAGCTCTCGCTCCATCCGATTTCTCCTCAAATTTAACTTCTTCAGGCTTGATAAATACCGGTAGACGTTTTGCTCCAAAATTTGTAGCACAAATCGCTTTTCATCTGTAGGATCAAAGTTCCGAACTTTATTGTCGAGAAATGTTTCAATTACGGGTGTTTGGATCGCGGATATTGTTATTACATGCTCTATGGTAAGGATGATCCCAACAGGAACTGTCATATAAATTGCTTCATTGGCTCCTTCCTCCAAAAGCTCCTTGTTTAATACAGGTGTGTTTATCAAAATAAACCGGACATCTTCATCCCTTTCATAACGGGCCCGCTCATCTAAGTCCAATGAGTCTGTCAAAAAAACAGAATCGAAAGAAAATGTACGCGCAAAATCCTCTAGCTCATCCGGGCCAAAAGGAGGCGTTAGATTAATCCAACAACCAGGCTCTGGCTCTGCCAGCTCGGTCAGTCGCCGTTTGTCTCTTGCGTAATAACGAATCACCGTCCATTTTAAATTACATGTAAAAAAGTGGAGCAAAGGTAATGGAAAATTATAAACAATGACGCACAATAAAACACCCACTGCCTACCTATACACCTCCTTAATTGTCTTACCTTCTTTCATTTAAAACCACCACCTAACCCTATACTCTTGCACATTTCATTATCTTTGTTTCTGTTTGTTATGCACTAATTAATATGCACATAAAGCGTATTTTATTTGCCTACCTTTGGCTACTCTCTTATCTCCACGCGGGCGCTCAACCAGCAGAGAGAAAATACTCTTATTCGCACCCACAAATGGGCACAACCTTTCATCTTCTTTTTTATTCTCAGTTAGACTCCTCCAATGCCCAAGCACTGGCAACATCCATTTTCTCTAAAATTGACTCATTGAATCTCATTTTTTCCGATTATCTTCCAGAAAGTGAGCTAAATCGCCTATGTAATCATGCTGGAGATCAACAATGGATAACAATCTCTCCCGACCTTTGGAGCATTCTTCACCAAGCTAATTTCTTTACCCAGGCCTCCTCTGGCGCCTTCGATATTTCCGTTGGTGCACTAACAAGATTATGGAGAAAGGCACGATCGATGAAGGAGCTTCCCGACTCCTTACATATAAACACCCTACTAAAAACAGTAGGACATACGTGCATCCAACTTAATTCCCGACAACAAGCCAGGATTATCCAACCAGGAACTCGACTAGATCTGGGCGGAATTGCCCAAGGATATACAGCTGATCTCTGCCTCCAACTCCTACGAAAAAAGGGGATTAGAAGAGCACTAGTTGATGCCGGAGGGGATATTTCCATTGGGGACCCGCCACCCTACTCCAGCGGATGGCGAATTCAGATTCCATTTAAAAAGGGAGAAGGATACGACCAGGAGGATACAGTCTTACTATCTAACTGTGGAATTACCACCTCCGGCGCAACTGTGCGCTATCTAGAAGTCAATAATAGTAAGTACTCGCATATTATTGACCCAAGATCTGGTTGGGCCCTTACAAAAAATTATCAAGTTACTGTGCAAGCACCTAATGCAACCATTGCAGATGCTTGGGCAACCGCCTTAAGTGTACTTGGCCCTGAAGGCTGGAACGCTTTGAAAGGAGAACATCCTGAACTGACTGTTTGGATTACTCAAAATTAATTATAACAACTCATTTTACTATCAAATATGAATCGTAGACTTTTTCTTCAGAACAGCGTGGGTTTAAGTGCCGCACTTTCCACCTCCTCCGTTTGGGCTGAACCGACTCCAATACCGAGTGCCAATACAACCTTCAAGTTAAAGTACGCGCCACACGATGGAATGTTTACCAACCACGCAGGGCCTGATATCCTTGATCAGATAAGGTTCATGGCAGATGAAGGATTCACTGCATTCGAAGATAATGGAATGGCGAGTCGACCGATTGAACAGCAAGAAAAAATTGGAACACTCCTACAAAAACTCGAAATGACGATGGGGGTTTTCGTTGCCCATAAAATTTATTGGAATGAAGGAAACTTGGCCTCTGGAAACCCAGACAAAAGAAAAGAGTTTATTAAAGATATTTCAAACGCCGTATCAGTGGCAAAGCGCGTCAATGCCAAATGGATGACTGTTGTTCCTGGCTGTGTCCATCCTCAGTTGCATCCTGGTTTTCAGTTTGCTAACGTAGTAGAGGCATTAAAAGAGGCCTCCGAAATACTTTCAAAGAACAATTTAGTCATGGTGTTAGAACCCCTCAACTTTCGTGACCACCCCAATTTGTTTCTTTACAGTGCGCCACAGGCTTATTCAATTTGTAAAGCAGTGAATAGCCCTGCCTGTAAACTACTGTTCGATATCTACCACATCCAAATTCAGGAGGGAAACATACTTCCAAATATTGACGCGTGTTGGGACGAAATCGAATACTTTCAAATTGGAGATAATCCTGGAAGAAAAGAACCCACCACAGGAGAGCTAAATTATCTTACTATTTTTAAACATATTCATAATAAGGGTTTTAATGGAATCCTAGGAATGGAGCATGGAAATGCCCAACCAGGAAAGTCGGGTGAACGAGCACTTATTGATGCCTACAAAACGGTTGATCGCTTCTAATTTGACTGTTGGCGACAATAACGCGCATTACAGGCAACCTTCCCTATCGATTTTTATTCTTATAGAAAAAATGACTATGAAAAGCAAATTGTTATTTGCCCTGCTCTTTATTAGCTCTGGTGTACTTGCACAATCCTCCTCTTTGTCCTTTAAAAGAACACTGGCTTGGCAATCTAAACCAGCCAAGATGACAGCTCCCGGCGGTGAACAGTTATACGTATGGCACTTTGACGGATGCAGCCACTCAGATGTTGCCCCCACGTTGCCTATGTTTAATGAGCGATTTCAACTTCCAACCAATGCCGTCTTATCCACCACTCTGGAGGATGCCGTCTGGGAATCAATCACCCTTGAGGGACGAGATCTAGCCGCCATCCAATCGGAACCTGTTATTGAGACCTATATGGACCAAGAACGAGCCCTGTTTTTTGGACGGGTAAACATTCTCCCCTTTCGAACATTGGCTCCAGGAAAATATGAACGACTTCGTTCTTTCACTTTAACGATTCAATATTATCAGACACCCTCACAACCCGTATCGGTGAATGAGCGTACGGTCTTCAATTCTCTCTTAAGTGACGGTGATATCTACAAATTTGGCGTAAACCAAACAGCGGTTTATAAACTTACTTATGATTACTTAAAAAACAAATTAGGGATCACTAATCTTGACAACATCGATCCAAAAAATATTCAACTTTTGGGAAATGGGGGCTTTATGCTTTCAGAAAGAAATAGTGATCCAAGACCCGAAGATCTTCTTGAAAACTCAATTTTTATAAGCGGGGAGTCCGATGGGAAATTCGATCCCACAGACTATATATTGTTCTACGCGACCGGGCCCTCTCCTATCCAAATTGCCGGAGGGGATATTAACCCAAACCTTTCAATAAAAAATCATCTTTACGACCGGTATGCCTACTACTTTTTAAAAATAGGTTCAGAAAAAGGTAAGCGAATCGCAGAACAGCCCTCTGTCCAAGCTTCCACCATTAGTAATGAATTTGACGACGTCATTCGACTAGAAGACGAGCGTTACAATCTACTTAACTGGTCATCCGTACATCAGGGCTCCGGTAAAAGATGGTATGGTGACCTTTTTGAACAAGTTCGTAAGCGCGAGTATAAAATGACATTCCCCAATGTTATCCCACAACCATCCACTGTACGAATGGAGTTTGCGGGGCGGTGCGATAATACGAACTCAACTGTGCGACTTACGATCGATGGATCTAATTTTAGTAGTAATATTTTTGGAACCGATAACGATAATAACAATGCTAATATCGCTACCAACGTAAGCTTAGGAGGAACCTTTATTCCCGATAATGATGAGGTAAATATTACTGTGGATTACCTACCCACCCCTAAAATAAGCCAAGGTTGGTTGGACTACATAGAGGTGGATGTACGTCGCCGTCTTATAATGACTGATCAAATGATTTCTTTTAGGGACCTTAACGCTCGGCTTAACTCCACTACACAATTTAATCTTCAGGTAACCACCGCTAATGGGTTATCCATTTGGGATATTTCGCAATACTATTTACCCATTTCACAGTCTTATGAGGTGAAAGACGGATATGTTGCCTTTGGCGCCACAACGGACAACCAAATCAAAACCTTTATTGCCTTTTACAATAATGCATCCTTTCCTTTGCCAGAAGAAACAAAGGGAAAAATAGCTAATCAAAACCTTCATGGCTTAGAAGGTGTAGAGCTTCTGATTATTTATTCACCAGAGTTTGAAGGCTCGGTACAACAACTTGCTCAACATCGTAGAATCTTTAGTGGTCTTAATGTAGAAACAATACTTGTAGACCAGGTTTTTAATGAATTCAGCTCAGGTTCAAAAGATCCTGTAGCTTTTAGAGATTTTTCAAAACTGTTATTTGAAAAAAGTCCTGATAAGTTTAAATACTTATTGTTATTCGGTGATGGTTCCTACGATCCTAAAAACAACCGCAAAGATTCGGAACACAAGGATTTTGTTCTCGTTTGGGAAACAGACAACTCCCTGAGCCCAATTGAAGCACACCCTTCCGATGATTTCTTTGGCCTTCTTAGCCCAAATGAAGGAAATATTCAAGGAGTAATACGAGGCGCACTTGAGGTTGCGGTAGGACGAATCCCTTGTAACTCTGCCGCTGAAGCACAAATTGTAGTTGATAAAATTATCGCCTATGATAAAAACCCTGAAACCCTGGGGGATTGGCACAATCGACTTGTTTATGTTGCTGATGACCAAGAATCCAATCACATTGATCAGGCAGAAGTTTTATCTGCTAAGTCCCTTCAAACAGAGGATTGGTTCAATGCAGAAAAGGTATATTTTGATGCGTACCCCCGCGTTGCCTCGTCTAGTGAAAAGCGAATTCCCGATGCAAAAGCCGCTATTAATGCCGCAATGTTTAAAGGTGCGCTTGCTGTAAACTACATTGGACATGGTGGGCCTAAGGGTTGGGCTCAAGAGCGTGTTGTTGATATTGCAGATATACAAGGGTGGGAAAATAAGGACAAACAAACCCTGTTCATTACTGCAACATGTTCGTTTGGTGGATTTGATGATCATTCCTTCGTTACTGGCGGAGAGCTCTGCCTCCTTCAACCTAATGGCGGCGGTATGGGGCTTTTTACAACAGTTCGTCCAGTGTATATAGGCGCTAATGACGCACTTACCAATGCAGCCCAACAGTTTTTGTTTAAACACGAAAATTACGGCTACCGAACCATCGGGGAAATTCTACGTGATGGAAAAAATACGCTATCAAGTGGAAATCAAGATAATGCCCGGAGGTTTCTTCTTTTCGGCGATCCGGCTCAAAAACTCGCCTTACCAGAGTATAGAGTTCAAACCGATTCCATCAACGGACGCCCTATTCTACTCGGATCGCCCGATACCCTTAAAGCACTTCAACGTGCAGCCATAAGTGGCTCAGTAACAGACACACTTGGTAATGTTCTCACTTCTTTCAACGGTCGTGTATTTGTTACTATTTTTGATAAAGCACAAGAACTCAGGACCCTTGGCCTGAACGGAAGCCAAGTCAGGACCTTTGCTGTTCAGCGAAACATATTATTCAGAGGAAGCGCAACGGTGACCAACGGTCGCTTTAGGGTTAATTTCACGATGCCAAAAGATATTAATTATGCTTTTGGTTATGGAAAAATAAGCTACTATGCTGAAAATGGTACACCTCTCGACGCCGCTGGCGGTGATAACAACTTATTGGTTATTGGTGGAACCTCTACGGAGGTTAAAGACGAGCAGCCTCCAGTCGTTCAGGTTTTCCTTAATACAGACGCTTTTGTTTCTGGTGGGATAACAGATGATGACCCTAAAATTCTTGTAAAATGCTCTGACGATAACGGAATGAATGTTAGTGGTGTAAGTCTTGGACATGACCTTGTTGCCGTACTTGATGACAATGTTACTGCATCCATCGTCCTTAATGAGTTTTATGAGAGCAAGCAAGATAACCCAAGAGAAGGTAAAGCACTTTATCCTCTCCGAAATTTAACTCCTGGAAAGCACTCAATTCGGGTGAAAGGTTGGGATATTGCCAACAATTCTGGAGAGGGCTACACTGAATTTATTGTTGCAGAGGATGGGACATCAGCACTTCAACATGTACTTAACTATCCTAATCCATTTACAACTTCCACGAATTTTCAATTTGAACACAACCTGGCAGGTCAACTGATGGATGTTCAAATTTCCATTTTTTCTGTTTCTGGAAAACTGGTTAAAACCATTAATCAATCCCTTCTTCCTGATGGTTATCGGGTCACTGATATTTTTTGGGATGGGAAAGACGATTTTGGAGACCAACTCGCCCGAGGTGTATACATTTACAGAATCAAAGTCAGAGGAACTGATTTGTCCGGCCAACAAGTATCAACAGAAAGTAACTTTGAAAAACTAGTTATTCTAAAGTAGAAGAGAGAGAGCCCGCAGAAATTGATTTCTGCGGGCTCTCTCTTCTATAGACAATCCCAATCATAGAGTACTCTTGAAAAATCCCTCCTCTCTAAGTCCGTTGCCCTAATAAAAAAATGGCCAACACCCATATCTCCCCACATTAAATCCATTTTCTCATCGGAGTCTAGTTGAAATAATAATAACATCGGATCCTCCAACCGCCTCGGGTCATCTTGTGTAAAATAGGCATAACCGCCTATTTTATGGCCGTCTGAACGTACTTTCCTCCCAAAATCCTCGTATACCTCCCACTCCTTTTCCCCAAATTGTTGGAAAAAACCTGCACCAAACCGCTCTGAAAAATGATAGTCAGTAACCGGCAGAATTTCCTCTTCTATAGAGTATTGTAATGCAAAAGTATCCTCGGGATGATGTGGTAATAATTCGTAATCCTCAGTTGATGTTGGAATACTATCATAGAGTAAATTCAAATCACTGATCAGTTCAGGATAATAGATAACCCTAAAATGATCCTGGTTCTCTCCATCATCAAAGTCCATTCCATATAAATCATCATCTCCAATAAAAAACTGAACAATACCTTTTGACGGGAATGGGGATAAAGACGGCATTTCCTCAAAGTTAATCTGGGCAAGAAAGTACAATGGTGTACCCTCTCTACTAGTGGGCCAAGAACCTACTTTGGGAAAATAAGGAATACCTCCTACCTTACTACTCCATGGGCTTACCTCCTTTGAAGAAGCCGCTTTGGCGCGAACAAACAACTTCCTTGTCGTATTTAACTCTGTACGAAACGGCTCTAAGGCTACAGGTAGTTTATATTCCATTGATTAATCTGGTTCGAATCCAAGAACAATATTAAAGTTACCATAATCTGTCCACTTAGCAGACCGACCAATTAACGCTGGTTGGTCAAAACCAAATCCATAATCAAAACCAAGTGTACCAAACATCGGAAGAAAAACCCTCAAGCCGAGTCCTGCGGCACGACGAACATCAAAGGGATTATATTCCCTGAGACTCTTCCATGCATTCGTACCCTGGGCCCATGCAGTTACGAATATTGTGCTCTGTGGACTCAATGAAATTGGATACCGCAGCTCTACTGTATACTTGCTAAATACACCAGCCCCACCAGTGATTCCCGTCATGATACCATTGTCTTTTCCAGACTCAGAATTGGCTTCATACCCCCTAGCACTGATGATTTCTTGCCCATTTAAGCCGAAGTTCTGGTTGTTAAGACCATCCCCTCCCACCAAAAAGCGTTCAAAAGGACTTAAGCTGGTTTTGCTATTCCATCTTCCCAGCAATCCAATTTTTGTAGAGGTTTTCAAGACAAGTTTTCCTACAATAGGTGTATACCATTCCGCATTAAACCTCCACTTTAAGTATTCCACATAGCGGAATACATCATTTGCGTTGGCTGTATCGTAATAGGTCTCACTTCTACCATTGAAAAAAGAATATGGAGGCGTTATTTGTGTCAACAATGAAATGGTAGACCCTCCTTTAGGGAAAATAGGATCATTTACACTATTTCTTGCGATAGTTATCCCTAAGTTATAATTATTAAAACTACCATTTGAAATAGTCCGACCATTTCTAGTATCCACAAAACCACCAAAGAAGTTAGTTAACTTTAGTGTCTGAATATCTAGATCAGCTCTGAACACAAAATTGTCATCCGGCCACTTTAAACGGGTACCAAAACCAATTGTTCCTTGAATTATCTCTAATCGACTCTGGCTAACTAATGTACTGATACCTTGACCAAATCGGTTGTAAAAACCAGCTAACGTTAAAGAGTTTGGGCGTTTTCCTCCGAGCCATGGCTCTGTAAATGAAATATTATAGGATTGAAAGCGCTCCCCCGCTGATTGACCTCGAATACTAAAACGCTGACCATCCCCCTGAGGAAGTGGATTCCAGGCCTCTCGATTATTAATATTTCGAACAGAAAAATTGTTAAAGGTCACACCTAGTGTTCCAATGATATTACCCCTCGACGTTAAACCCGCAATAGCTGGTTGATATCCCGCAGAAAGCTCAAGTTGATCTGATGGTTTTTCCTCTACCGTATACTCAATATCTACAGTTCCCCGATCTGGATTCACCGGCGTATTAATTCCTAGATTTTCTTGGTTAAAGTAGCCTAAGTTTATTATTTCTCGTTGTGAACGAATAATATCTGATCGACTAAATTTATCGCCGGGGCGCGTATAAAGTTCTCGGCGAATGACGTGTTCATGCGTCCGGTCATTACCCTTAATGATGACACGATCAATGGTAGCCTGAGGTCCCTCATAGATTCGTAGCTCTAAATCAATCGAATCATTATCAATTGCTGTTTCAACAGGATCAACACGGAAAAATAGATAACCATTATCCAAGTACAACGAAGAAATATCCCTTCCATCTTGACTAAAGGACAACCGAGTATCCAATAATTCTTGGTTATAAACATCCCCTTTGTTTATTCCCAGAACCTGAGTAAGGTAGCGCGTCTCGTAAATAGTATTTCCCTTCCAAACGATATCCCTAAAGAAATAACGACGACCCTCGTCCACGGTCAGATGAATACGTAGTTTACCTTTATCATCTCTCCAAATACTATCCTTAGCAATTCTGGCATCTCTAAACCCAATTGTATTGTAATACGCTTCAATTTTTTCCTTATCCTCGTCGTATTCTTTTCGCACGAGTTTTGACTTTTTAAAAATTCTCTTGGTCCTAGCGGTCCCCTTCATTTTTTTTCTAAGTACCCTAGCTTTTACATTATTGTTCCCACTAAATGTAATATCACTGATTTTTACCCGCTTACCCCGTTGAATGTCAAATTCTAACCGTACACCGTTCACACTTCTTTCATCAGGAAACTCTTTAACCGAAACCTGCGCGGCTCTATAGCCTTTCTCTACAAAATAGTTTTCAAGGGCATATTTTAAAGAGGCTTTTGAATTATTGGTAAGGATGGTTCCTTTTTGGATGTACTTATTTATTATTTCATTTAAATCGTCATGCTTACTCTTTTTTACTCCAATAAAAGAGTGCCGCATGTAACGAGGCAACTCCTTCACTTTAATTTCTAAGAAAACAATGTTTCCTTGAGTGCGCTCTTGAAGCACTTCAACATCCGTGAATAATTTTAAATCCCAAAGCGTCCGAACTGCTTTTGTAACCTGTTGGCCTGGAATTCGAATTTTTTCCCCGACCCTTAATCCGGATAAAGAGATGATTGCATTCGGATCTGCAAATTGTGAACCCACAACCCTAATACCTCCAATTTCGTATTCCTTTGGCTGGTCATAAGGTAAAATAGAGGTCAACGTATCGCGAACTTGCGCCTTCGATACTACAGTGAAGAAAATAAAAACTAGAAGGCCGATTAACTTATTATTCATGTGAGTCAATTTGCTGTGCAATGCTGAAAGAGTATATCTTCCAAATGAGCTATTAATTAGATTGATTTAACATTTCCTCTATTTCTGGGCACTTAGAAAACAGTTCGTCTACCGACAAAAAAGTTGATCTAAGCCGTTCGGTTACCCATTTATCTACATAATACGCTTTTTTTTGCTCGAGAGCCGCCGTTTGAATTTTATTGTAATCTTGCTTAAGATTTGCTTTGTGCGGCTTGGTTCTACTTTGTAATAAAATAATCCTAAAATATTTTCCACCATCTGGGGCTCGAAATGGATTAGGCTCCGAAATAGCCCCCTCTTTTAATCCATCAATCGCAAAAAAAACATCTGTATCTAAGTCAGCAACTTCAAAAAACGTATTTCCAGAGCGAGGATTAGTTACCCTTCCATCATTGTGATAGCTCTGTGTATTTTTATCGCCATACTTTTTTACTGCCAATCCAAAGGAAATGCTATCCTTTACTATAAGAGTCCGAATGGAGTCAAGTTTAAGTCGGGCTGCATCTAAATCCGCCTCGGTTATCTCTGGTCGTACCAAGATATGTCGAGCATGAACTAAGTTGCCCCTCCTCTCCAGTAGTTGAATAATATGAAAACCAAATTCCGTCTCAACAATATCACTCAATTCATTTTTCTCCAGATTATAACACGTTGCTTCGAACTCTGGAACAAAGGTGCCTCTCTTTTGCCAACCCAAGTCCCCTCCCTGAGATCCCGATCCTGTATCATCACTAAATTTTTTCGCCAGGTCAGCAAAAACTTCACCATCTAAAATTCGTTGGCGTAAACTTTCTACTTTCTCACGAGCTCTTTTCTTTTCTTCCGCATTCACACTTGGTTTATACACAAGTTCTCGAATTTCTACCTCCGAATTAAAATAGGGCAATGAATCTTTCGGTATTCTCTCATAAAAGGATTTCACTTCCGCTGGAGTTACACTAGCTTTGCCTGTAATGGTACCCTGCATTCGCTCTGAAAGTAACTGATTACGCATGTCGGTGCGCATCTGTTCTTTCATGTCCGTTACAGATTGACCATAATACTCTTGTAGAGCAGCCTCATCTTGGTTAAAATAGGATAATAACCGATCAATTCGAGCATTTAGTTGGTTTTCAACCTCTTCCTCTTTTACGTCAATAGAATCTAACTTCGCCTGATTAACCAAAAGCTTAGTGACAATAATACTCTGTAATGAGGCACAAGAATAGTCTACTTTAGAGTCAGGATTTTGCTGTTTGGCATAATTTGATTGCTCTTCAACTTCACTAAGCAGAATAACTTCACCACCAACTGTCGCCACCACTTTATCAATAATTGCGGGTTGTGCTATCAACGCACACGAAAATAGGGTTAGTAAAGAAGCTCCAAAATAATGACGTATTGGTCTGAATTGAATTCGCATATTATCTGTTTGGTTAATCAAAACACTTTAATGTTTCCTCTGCGCAGTTCATTATCATATAAATTGCGCTTCCAGTTATCTAATAATTCTTTTTTTCGTTTGTGAAGAATAACCTGAGTTGCTTGCTCTTTAACAAACTCAAAAGGGGCCTCCTCTTTTCTACCTATCCAATCAATGATTCTATAGTAATAATAAAATCCATCCTCCGATAAGATATCTTCTTTTTTCCCTTTTGGCTCCTCCCCATTTAACGTTCCAACGGGCAAAAGTGCGGCTATTTCCTCAAGCCTATACCACTTATTTGGATCAACTAATGAAATTACGGCCCACTGCTGAGCAAAATTAGACAGGGCTATTGTTGAATCATCTGCCCTTGCCTTCCATATTTTTGTTAAATCTTCAAGTGGAGCCTCTCGTGGTACTTTTAACAATTGGCACTTCACTATTACACCCTGGAGCCGGAACTGCTCCTTGTTTAATTCATAATAACTCCTCAACTCAGTATCACTTACGGTTGAATCCAATTTTTGAGCAATTAACTGCTCTTCAAAATTGAATCGTACCAAGGATGCTCTATAATCTCTTACCAGTTGATCAAGATTAACATCTTTTGAAATATTTCTCTCTGCCTCATACATCAACAGTTGATCACTTATCCATCTTTGTACAAATGATGCGGCTAAAAGGGCGCTGTCTTGCGGATTTATTCCAGTTGTTATTGTACTCGACAACTCAGACTCATATAGTGATTTATCGTAAACCCTAGCAATTTCTCGGTCATTTGCTCGATGATCTGAGCTACTACAAGCATAAAAAATGCTAAAAGTGAGTATAAAAGAGATCTTTGTTTGCATATCGCTAAAAAAAACATTGCAAAAGTACTTCAATCGCCGCAAAGTGAGCGGGTTTTAAAGAAGTGATTACCTTTGCCCTGTGAAAAAAATTATTCAATTCATATTGTTTTTAAGCATTGGTGTCGTCATTATGACACTAGTGTATCGGTCGCAAAACGCAGCATTCATCGAGCAGTGCAGACTAGATGGCATACCCAGCGATAAGTGCAGTCTGCCGGATAAATTATTAACAGACTTCTCCTCTATCAACTTTGGATGGCTATTTGCAGTCGTACTAGCTTTTACGATGAGCAACATATTCAGAACGCTGCGATGGAAAATGATGTTCCCTCCAATGGGGCACGATATCCAATTTCAAAACGGTTTCTTAACTATTTTATTAGGATACTTTGCTAACCTCGGACTACCAAGAATGGGTGAAGTAGTGAGAGCCGGCAGCCTTTCGCGCTACGAAGGAATTCCCGTTGAAAAAGTGGTCGGAACCCTTGTTATTGATCGACTAATGGACCTTATATGCTTAGGTATTGTTGTTGGCTTAGCATTTATTTTTCAAGGAGGAATACTACTTCAATTTTTATCTCAGAGTACAGCACCAGAAAAAAGTAGTTCCTTTTTTGGAAGCCAGCTTTTCTATTTTCTCGTCTTTATCCTTGCTTTAATTATTGCAATTACTTGGTTTTTAAGGTTTAAAATAAAAGAAACAAAGCTTTATAATGTGCTTAAAGGCCTTTTATTCGGATTTCGAGATGGCCTTCGCAGTGTATTGTATTTAGAAAAACCATGGCTTTTTTTCCTTTATTCGGTAGGAATTTGGGTCATGTTTTATTTTCAGTGTTATTGGAATCTACTCGCATTTCCCCCCACATCCCACCTTGGGATGCAAGCAGCCATAATGGTTTTTGTATTTGGAACATTAGGTTTCGTAATTCCCTCTCCAGGAGGAATGGGTACATTTCATGCATTAAGTATCGCTGGCCTTGCATTGTATGGAATTAGTGGTAGTGATGGGTTTTCTTATG
>Ga0208787_1000107_pt1 | contig 39232 bp, 41 predicted proteins | sample Wag4_2014_7_11_FD_187362 | JGI IMG/M metagenome (GOLD analysis project Ga0208787, IMG submission 187362) | Fresh water microbial communities from Ohio, USA - Utica-2 Time Series HT 2014_7_11 (SPAdes) (version 2) | ecosystem: Environmental > Aquatic > Freshwater > Water tank | place: USA: Ohio...
AATAATAATTAGAGCGCTATTCCTAAGAGAGTATCGAGCGCACGGGAAAGTTCACCGGCATTACCGCCGCTCTGACCTGACTCAGTATCGTCCATCCAATTTTGAACAACTCGCAGCGCCCGTTCTGTATCGATATCTTCAGAAAGGGCCTTGATGATTTCAGTGATCACGACATCTGTCGGGGCTACCTCCATTTTTGCCAGATTCAATTGCAATCTATCTATCGAAGATATTGATTGAGCAAGAATTGAATCTGACCACATTGCATCCTGGCGATATTTTCGATTCAGTAGCGCCCAGCGAATTGCCATCGGGCTTACACCTTCTGAAATCAATTGCGAAACAAAAACTAGATTTCCGAGAGATTTACTCATCTTCTCTCCATTGAGCCCAATCATTCCCGCATGAACATAGTGACGGGAAAATGGTTTATCAGTCATAACAGCGCTCTGCGCCGCAGACATTTCATGGTGGGGAAATATCAGATCTGATCCTCCCCCTTGGATATCCAGTGAAAACTCTGATTTCGAATCAGGTTCTAGATAGTGCAGGGCTATTGCGCTGCATTCAATGTGCCAACCTGGTCTTCCGTTACCGAACGAGCTTGGCCAAGTTGGTTGTTCGGGCTTTGAGGTAAGCCAAACCAGAGCATCTAGCGGGTTCTCTTTTCCCTCACGTTGTGGGTCTCCACCACGCTCGGCGAAAGTCTTTAGAGCAGTTACTTCATCGAGATGGGATCGTTCGCCGAACTGCGGGTCCGAATGAACTCGAAAATACTTATCACCTCGGACCAAGTAGGTGCTCTTCTTGTTATCCAATTTCGTTACCGCATCGATAACCAATGGCATCGCTTCGACAACACCGATGTAATGATTTGGTGGAATCACATGAAGATCGCTCATATCGCCACGAAAGAGATCAATCTGTGAATTAGCCAGCTCTTGCCAGTCAACCCCATCACGTACTGCACGCTCGAGTAATGGGTCATCAATGTCGGTGATGTTCTGCACAAATTTCACTTCAGCGCCAGATGCCTTGAGGTAACGGATGATCACATCGAAGATGAGATAAGTAGCCGCATGCCCTAGGTGGGTCGCATCGTATGGAGTAATTCCACAAACATAGATTCGATAAGTATCTTGCTTGGGAACCGGGATGAGTGCTCTATCGGCCGAGTTAAAGAGTGAGAGTTGCGGGATTGCAAATCGCTGAGGAAGCGCAGGGATGTAAACCGTCGGCCAGGAGCGCATGAATAAACCTTACTTTAGAAGGGCGGCCACGGCACCGCCGGCCAATCTTCACTCGGAGATGGAAACTCGCACGTGCTAAGTAGGTGCTCTATTCTCCCCAATAAGGATTGATACTCAACGGGAGTAATGAGTTTTTCAATCTCGGTCGCACCCACTTGAAGTTTTGTCAGCAAATCGCGTAGATCAGATTTCTCGCTGTCACTGAGTGGCAATCCTGCCCACTGCCACAAAACGGTACGCAATTTATCTTCTTCGTGAAAGGTCACACCGTGATCGCAACCAAAGAGGTGCCCCTCTTTGGTTGGAAGCAGATGGCCTATCTTGCGATCAGTATTGTTGAGAACTGCATCAAAGAGCGCCATCCGTCTAAGGCGGGGGTCGTCTGTGCGATAGAAAAGGGCGAGATCAATATCCTCATCAATATCTATCCACTGTTGAACCATGCCCTCGCCAAAAGGGCCATCTCGCAAGATTGTTACAGGCACAAGTTTCCAACCAAGAAGCTCTGAGAGTAGATAGCTCGCATACTCTCGGGATGCCAGATTGCCATCTGCAAAGTCCCACAGTGGTCGTTCGCCCGCAATCGGTTTGTAGATAATTGAGAGCTCAACTCCTAAGTGCGTACAACTTCCAAAGAGGGTCGCATTGGAAGCATCAACCAATCTTCCAGAAATATTGATCTCCCCCATCAAAAGATGGTTGCGAATCTCCTCTGCGCTCTTCATTAACGCCGATAACCATTTGCACGTGGACAGAGATGTCCACGTGGATCTATTGGTCCTCCGCAGAATGGACACGGTTGGCGACCTGCGCTCACAACTGAGGTGGAACGCCTGCTGAAACGATCGGCCTCTGATGGCGAGATAAGAACTCTAAGAATGTCTTGATCTCCTGTGAGGTCATCTACATCAATGAACTCGCGATCTTCTCCTTCATTCTCCGAGACAGCTTGCAAATCAATTTGAATCAGCTGCCTATCCGCATCGAAGGCAAGACCGATAACACCAACCCGAAACTCTTCCTCAATCGGTGTATCGAGTGGAGCGTCATCACGTTGCATTTTGGTAATAACAACTGTGGGATCGCTCTGCTTAACTTCACGAACCATGTACTGCAGACGTTCTGAGAGGGCCTGAACCTGGGCTTTCTCTAACGAGACCGAAATCAATCGAGTTCTATCTCGTGCCTGAATGAAGAAGGTGCGCTCCCCTGGCTGGCCGACAGTTCCAACAGTGAATCTCTCGGGCTCCTCAAAGAGGAGAACTCTCGAACTCATCGCGCTTTAGCCTTGGAGGTTCCGCTACCTCCACCGATAAGGGCTTTTCCAACTTTTCTTGTAGAAAGTAGTGGAGCGATGCAGGAGTGGGTGTCGTTGAAGGCGAGCAAACGTCCAGAGCGGCCATCAAAGTCAATCACTGTTAATGAAGCGGGATTGATAATCAAATTTTGAAAAGAATCTAGCGGCAATCCGATGAGAGATGCCACCGTTGCTTTAATGATGTCGCCATGGCTCACAAAGAGGAAAGCCCCGGACTTTCTACTGGCGTGAGCTTCATGCACCGACTTGATTGCTCTCTTTTGCGCGCCCTTGATCTTCTCCCCTTGAGGGAATTGAACTTTACTTGGAGTACTTTGGATAATCTTCCAGAGCGGTTCTTTTGAGAGCCTTGAAAGTTTCCGTCCGCTCCAGAGACCGTAATCGACTTCATTGAGGTTGTCCTCAATTCGATATTGGCCAAGTGCTTTCGAGTATCGAGATAGCAGCCACGGTGAGATTGTCTGCGAGCATCTCTCCATCGGACTCACCAGAACTTCATCGAAGGAACTTGCCCCTAAACGCTCAACCAGCGCCTCGGCCTGCGCAAAACCATCCTTACTTAAAGAAACACCGGGAAGACGCCCGGATAAAACACCTTGATTATTTGCAGTCGAATGCGCATGACGTAGAAACACCAATCGACTCATAGAGCCAAGATTAGCGTTGATTATTGCTAAGGTCTCGCTCATGGAAATGCGCAGAGCTGGAAAGAGCGGTCTTACTCTCTCTCGCTTGGGCCTTGGCACCATGACATGGGGTCGCGATACCGATACACACGAGGCTGCAGATCAATGTCGCGCTTTCATCGAGGCTGGCGGAAACTTCTTCGATACCTCCTCAACTTACGGAGATGGCGATAGTGAACGAGTTCTTGGAGGTCTCATCGGAACTCTCTTTAAGCGCGAAGATGTGGTGCTCGCTACCAAAGCGGGCGCAACTTTCCCGGACGGAGTGCGCACTATCAATAACTCGCGCCACTCTCTCATCGCAGAGCTGGATAAATCACTCGCCCGTCTTGAAACAGATTATGTAGATCTCTGGCAAGTGCACTCCTGGGATCCGGTAACTCCACTTGAAGATACTCTCTCCGCTCTTGACTATGCCTATTCTTCAGGAAAAGCACGGTACGTCGGAATCTCCAATTTCTCTGGCTGGCAGAGCGCGCGCGCTTCCACCATTCAAGAAAGCAACACCGCAAAGGCACCCATCGCATCTGTACAAGTTGAGTATTCGCTTCTCAATAGAGGTGCCGAGGATGAGGTGCTTAACTGCGCCGAATCTATCGGTCTGGGATTTCTTGCTTGGGCGCCTATGGGTCGTGGAGTCCTCACGGGCAAATACCGCAAGGGAATTCCAATTGACTCACGTGCAGCTGCCCCGCACTTTGTTAAACACGTGGAGCCCTATTTGAATGAGAGCTCGGCGAGAATTGTTGAAGCGGTGGCAGCTGCCGCTGAGGGTCTTGGGTTTGCTCCGCTTGAAGTCGCACTTGCTTGGGTACGCGATCGTCCAGGGGTTACCTCTGCAATCGTTGGAGCTAGAACTGGCGCTCAACTGCGTGGAGTTCTCAAGAGCGAGGAGATCACTCTTCCTGCCGTTGTACGGCAAGCTCTCGATGAAATCTCACGCTAGCAATTCTCTAAGAAGTTCTCCAAAACTTTCACTCCAAATTCAAGGCCACTGATTGGAACTCGTTCATCCACTCCGTGAAAGAGAGCCATAAAATCAAGGTCTGCAGGAAGTTGTAGTGGACTAAATCCGTATCCAACAATGCCAAGTTCTGAAAGCGCCTTGTTATCTGTGCCGCCACTCATCAAATATGGAACGGGTATTCCCTCAGGATCAAAGGTGGTAATGGCGTTACACATCGCCTCGACGAGGTCACCTTCAAAATCAATTTCAAGGGCGATATCGCGCGATATCGTCTCAACCGAAATATCTGGGCCAATAATCTCTTTGATGGTCTTATTCAACTCATCTTCATAACCCGGCAAAAATCGACCATCGATAACCGCGCTCGCACTTCCAGGAATGACATTTGCTTTATAGCCGGCTTCTAGCATCGTTGGATTAGCGGTGTTCTGTAATGTGGCCCCGATCATTCTCGCGGTCGGACCAATCTCCGATAAGAGCGGCCTCAAGTCAGACTCGTCGTACTTCTTCCCTGTTGCCTGTGCAATCTTTGAAAAGAGAATCTTCACCGTCTTTGTATATCGCTGCGGCCATTCATAGCGTCCAATTTTGGCAACTGCCTCCGCTAGCGAAGTGATTGCATTCTCATCATTCATCATCGAACCATGACCTGCTCGACCCTGGGCAGTGAGCTTCATCCAATGAATACCTTTCTGAGCTGCCTCAACAAAATAAAGTCGCTTACCGTCAGCGACAGTTACAGAGAAACCACCAACTTCAGAGATCGCCTCAGAACATCCAGCAAATACCTCCGGGTGTTGGGCTGCCATCCAGCGCGAGCCAAAAGTCATTCCTGCCTCTTCATCGGCGAAGAAGGCAAGGACAATATCTCTTGGTGGCTTATAACCAGTGCGCGCCCACTTTCGAACAATCGCCAGGATCATCGCATCCATATTCTTCATATCGACCGCCCCGCGACCCCAAATCATTCCGTCACGGATCTCGGCGGCAAAAGGATCTACTGACCAATCGGCAGCGTTCGCTGGGACAACGTCAATATGTCCATGAAGAACTAACCCTGGGCGTGATGAGTCACTTCCAGGTAGTCGAGCGATGACATTGCAGCGGTTCGGCGCGGACTCAAAAATCTCTGATGCAATACCAACTTCAGCGAGTGAAGCAACGATGTATTCAGCGACAGCTTTCTCGTCACCTTTTCCCTCACCAAAGTTCACCGAAGGGATTCGGATTAAATCTTGGCAAATCGTTACAACTTCGGTTTCGAGGTTCATAGGGCAATTCTGCCTGTAATTGCTTCTAAAAAACGCTCTTTTGCGTGAGAGCCATCGCGTTGCTATCGTTACCCAGTTATTTCGACCCAAACGCGTAAGATATTGCTTATAGCGAGCGGGTACTCGTCCGGGTGGCGGAATTGGCAGACGCGCTAGCTTGAGGTGCTAGTGCCCGCAAGGGCTTCGGGGTTCAAGTCCCCGTTCGGACACAGTTACGGTGGTTATTGTTTATGGTGAGAGTCAGTCGTGAAGTTAGATAACGCCCTCTCGCTCATTCGCGAAATTCCAGATTATCCTCAACCAGGAATACTCTTTCGAGACATCACCCCACTGCTAGCGGATCAGAGCGCTTTTGCTGTTGTGACAGAGTCACTGCTTTCCTTCGACAAGGCGGCATCTCACATCGCTGGTATAGAGGCCCGCGGATTTATCTTGGCTAGTGCAATGGCAGTTAAAGGTGGAGCAGGATTCGTTCCGATTAGAAAAGCTGGCAAGCTTCCCCATGCTGTCTTTAGCCAGAGCTACTCGCTTGAATACGGCAGCGCAACGCTCGAGATTCATCAGGATGCACTTGCTAATTCATCGCAAGTGCTTCTCGTTGATGACGTCCTTGCCACCGGAGGCACGATGATTGCAGCGCTCAAATTGATCCAAGAAGCAGGTGGTTCTATCTCCCACCTCTGCGTGCTTCTCGAAATTTCGGCGCTCGAAGGAAGGGCTCGTATTGCGCGCGAATTCCCTGACATACAGATTCACGCATTGGTTCAAGTGTGAAGCGCATTCCCCAGATTCAAGCGCTACGAGCAGTAGCAGCAGTACTTGTTGTCATCTATCACGCCAAAGTTACCTCAGGTGGATATATCGGCGTAGATATCTTCTATGTAATCTCTGGATTCCTTATTACGGGGTTATTACTGCGGGAACTTGATGGAACTGGCTCTCTCGCCCTTAAGGCTTTCTATCTCAGGCGCGTTAAGCGACTTCTTCCAGCTTCATTCTTTGTCCTCTTTGTCACCGCAATAGTTGCGTGGACTGTCTATCCCACCACGTTACGTCATGGCTTAGGTAAAGATGTTGCCGCCGCCGGTGCCTATGTCTCCAATTATCTCTTTGCTCTCTGGCAGATGGATTACCAGAATCTCAATGCAACTCCACCGGTGGTCATTCATTACTGGTCACTAGCAGTAGAAGAGCAGTTCTACCTATTCTGGCCATTTATCATTTTGGCTCTCTACAGATTCGGTGCACGCCGTGCAGTATTCATCGGCGTTGCCGCAATTACCATCGCTTCATTCCTGCTCAGTCTCTTTCTTACTCCGCGTGAGCCAATCTGGTCTTTCTACTCACTACCAACAAGAGCCTGGGAACTTGGAATAGGAGCGTTACTACTTTTCATTCCGAAACGGATTAGATTCTCCTCGAACTACGGATGGGCTGCCCTAGCCCTCATTCTTTACGGAACACTCACATTTACCGATAAGACGCCATTCCCTGGTACGGCAGCCCTAGTGCCCGTTATCGGAACCGCATTTGCTATTGCATCGCTCAATAATTGGCCAAGGGCGATGAACCGCTTTGGAAATCTCAAGATTGTCCAGTGGCTAGGTGAAATCTCATATCCGCTCTATCTCTGGCACTGGCCAGTTTTGGTGATTCCTTCAGTAGCGTGGGGTCGTTCATTAGTCGCGTACGAGTTACTCATCTGCGTGCTATTAACAGCGCTATTGGCTGATCTGACGCACCGATTCATCGAGGATCCGATCAGATATTCAAAACCGCATCCAAAGCTCGTCATTAAATCTGGAGCTGCTGCTACCGCCGCTTCGCTGATAATGGGAGGTGCGATCTATCTCTCTTTCAACGATGAGATCAAGCTCGACAATGGGCGCTCGTATTCAGTAAGTGAATTGATTAAACGTCCTGTCATCTATGACGATAATTGCCATGTAAATAATGGGGAAACCGTTTCGCCTGAATGCACTTACGGCGATCGTGGAGCAAAGAGAAAGATTGTGCTCTTTGGAGATTCACATGCCGCGCAATGGTTTCCAGCCCTTGAGCGATTAGCTAACGAGAACAACTTCGAGTTAATCTCTTTAACCAAATCTGCATGTCCAGGTCCTGCGGTAGAAAAGGTTGATTCAGGCGAGTACAAGAATGCCGATTGCTTCGCCTGGCGTGATAACTCCTTGGAGCGGATTGCAAAACTCAAGCCTTATGCCGTCATCTTCTCAGGATTCCAGCATTTCCAAGTGCCAGATGGCTACTCATCAAGACGAGAATGGTGGCAGGCCGGTCAAAAACAAACTCTCAATTCACTGCGCGGCAATGCAACCCATATTGTGTACATCACTGATACCCCACACCCACAACAAGATATCCCCGCTTGTTTAGCTGGCGGAGTGATCTCAGATTGTGATGACAGCGAACGCTCGGAAGCAATATCAATCCCAGGTCTCAAAGCAGTAAATCCAACGCCATGGTTATGTTCTGATAAATGTTCGAGTGTTATCAAGGAGAATGTGGCATATCGTGATGGTTCTCATATCTCCATAGCGATGAGCGAGTCACTTGCGAAGCCACTCGGGCAGGCTCTGAAGCAGTTAGGCGTACTGTAGAAATAAAATGGCGAGCCGCCCAGAGCGAAAAAAGTAGAAGCATGGCAGGATTCCACCGTGGCTGAATTGGTGTACTACTGCGGAACGATGGATAGCGGTAAATCCACTCTCGCCTTACAGACTGCACACAATCACAAAAGTCGAGGTCGAACGGGATTGATCTTCACCAACAAGGATCGTGCCGGCACCGGCGTCATCAGTTCCCGTTTAGGTCTGCAATCCGAAGCCCTGGAAGTTGAGCTTGATCTAGATATTCACCGCCTCGTTGTCGAACGCTTATCTATGGGAGAACGAATCGATTACATCATCTGTGACGAGGCTCAGTTCTATCAACCCATTCAGATTGATCAGTTGGCCAAGATCGTTGATGGTTTAGGGATAGATGTTTATGCCTTCGGCATTCTCGCCGATTTCCGAACCAAACTCTTTCCGGGTTCAGCACGACTTGTCGAACTCGCTGACCGAGTAAACACTCTTCAAGTCGAAGCTCTATGTTGGTGCGGTTCACGCGCAACTCATAATGCGCGTACCGTCAATGGCGTAATGGTTACTGAAGGTGAACAAGTAGTTGTCGGCGATGTTGGAAAGAGCGATGAAATCGCCTACGAAGTACTCTGTCGTCGACACCATATGCGCCAAGTGACCGCGCGAGCCTCACGTGCCGGTCACATATCTTCAGATCCACTCCCCTTTACCGAGATCACCAATACATAGAGATATAAGGAGCACTCAGAAAATGACAAAGAACACTAAGGGCTACGCAGCGATGGGTGCCAAGGAAAACCTAGTGCCATATGAGTTTGATCGTCGCGAGTTAGGTGCTCACGATGTTGCCCTCGACGTTCTCTACGCAGGAATCTGCCACTCAGATATCCACCAAGTCCGTGAAGAGTGGGGTCCTGCTCTATTTCCTATGGTTCCAGGCCATGAGATTGCTGGAATCGTATCCAAGGTTGGTAGCGGAGTAACAAAGTTTAAAGTTGGCGACAAGATCGGAATCGGTGTTTTTGTGGATTCCTGTCGTAAGTGCTCTTCCTGTCAACGAGGTCTACAGCAATATTGTCTCGAAGGTATGACCGGAACTTACAACGGACTTGAACGCGATGGAGTTACTCCTGCCATGGGTGGATACTGCGACTACTTCGTCATCAATGAAGATTATGCAGTTCATATCCCAGAGAACTTACCTCTCGAAGGTGTTGCGCCGTTAATGTGTGCCGGAATTACCCTGTACTCACCAATCAAACATTGGGGCGTTGGTCCCGGTAAAAAAGTTGCCGTGATGGGTCTTGGCGGTTTAGGACATATGGGCGTTAAGTTTGCTGCAGCGCTCGGAGCTGATGTCACTGTGCTGTCGCACTCACCGGGCAAGAAAGCTGATGCCCTTGCGATGGGCGCCCATCACTTCGTTGACACTAGCTCAGAGGCTTCCTTTACTGAGTGCGCCGGCTCATTTGACGTGATTCTCAATACCGTCAGCGCCGAACTAGATATCAACAAGTACCTCAATCTATTGAAGCTCGATGGAACCCTCGTTGTCATTGGACTACCAGGAAAGCCTTATTCGGTTCATGTTGGATCACTCCTTAACGGTCGTCGCTCGATTGGTGGCTCAATGATCGGCGGAATCCCTGAACTTCAAGAGATGCTCAATCTCTGCGGTGAGAAATCAATAGTCAGCGATGTCGAGGTAATTAATGCTGATTACATCAATCAGGCGTACGAACGGACAGTTGCTAGCGATGTGAAGTATCGCTTTGTCATCGACGCTAAAACGTTCTAAGCGATAATCGCGACAATCACTGGTGCTATCACTAGCGCCGGTAACAAGTTAGCCACAGCGATCTTCTTGATATCGAGAAGTCGCAGCGCTATGCCTACCAGCATCAACCCTCCGGTAATGGTCATCGCATCAATCTGCGCCTGAGTGAGGATCTGACCGAGAAAGAGACCTATGACGGTCCAGAAGAGTTGGTAGATCGCCACAGGTATCGCTGATGCAGCTACTCCCCAACCCAAAGTTGAAGCAAAAGCCATTGCCGCGAAGAAGTCGAGCGCTGACTTGAGAATAAGTTGATCTAGGCCTTGGGACATTCCATCACTAACACTGCCAAGGATTGCAAGTGGTCCAATTACAAAGAGCAGGGATGCCGAGACAAAACCTTCAACAAAGGGGCTCTCGGCGGATGCTTTAAAACTTTTTCGCAGATTCTCTCCAAAAGAATCTAATCTGGATTCAAGCGATAACAGGGAGCCAATAAGACCTCCGATAAGCATCGCCGCAAGAATTACTAAGAGAGAAGAGTTATCGGGAAGTGCATCGTTAAAGTCTTTAGACCATAAAGGAGCTAACGCGGATGCGGCTCCCAGGAGGGTAATCAACCCCAGAATGTCTGTGATGAGAGATTGAGATTTGGTAGATAGCCTTGAACCTGCAGCTATTCCAAGGGATGCGCCGACAAGAATTGCAAGTACATTGAGCGCCGTTCCCGCACCAACGAATTCAAGACTGCCCAACATCTCTCAACTATATCGCGCAAAGATATGTAGACTCCACAAGTGAGATTTCGTTCATTGTTAAACGCGCTTAAGCCTCATAAAACTGTTCCCATCACGCCATGGCGCGCCAGTTCTCGTTGGGATCTGTCGCCACTTCGAGTCTTCATCTTATTCTTTGGTTTGGCCATTTTTGGATTAGGTGATTCGCTCTTTATTCAGGCGGGCATAGGAAATGCGCCTTGGACAGTCTTTGCTGAAGGTCTCACCTACAAGACAGGTATGAGTATCGGCTTTGCTACATTTGTTATCAGCGTCTTCGTATTACTGCTATGGATTCCGTTAAGGGAACGTCCAGGTTTCGGAACTCTTGCAAATATCGTTTTGATTGCATCATTTATTGAGATCGGAACTCACCTATTTCCAGTTGCTAGCTCTTTCGCCGTTGGGATTGTCTACAACTTCATCGGGATCTCTCTTGTGGGAATCGGCTCCGCTCTCTACATCACCTGCGGTTTAGGACCTGGTCCTCGCGATGGCGCCATGACAGGACTGCATTACCGAACTGGGGTGCGAGTGGGTCGCGTCAGAATGGCCATTGAGGTCACAGTCCTCGTCATCGGACTCTTGATGGGTGGCACAGTTGGGGTCGGAACCGCCCTCTTCGCCCTTCTAATCGGCCAATCAGTGGCAATTTCTCTCGGAATCCTCGCGCGTCTGACCCATAAGTAATCCAAGTCTCCCCTTAGCCTTCTTCTACCTTCCCTCGGTCTGTGAGCCGTCACTTCACACGGGGTCGCAACCACCCCCGTCAACAAAATTAGGAAGGTCGTTATGCTCGATACGTATTTCAAAATATCTGAACGCGGCTCAACTGTAGGTCGTGAAGTTCGAGGTGGCCTCGTCACCTTCTTCACGATGGCCTATATCGTCGCACTCAACCCCCTCATCATTGGTTTGGCTAAAGATGCTGATGGAAAATACATTGGTGGCGGAGACGCACCAAACCTTGCACTCGTAGCTGCAATGACAGCTCTCATGGCTGGCGTACTCACCATTCTGATGGGACTCGTCGGGAATTATCCACTGGCACTCGCAACCGGACTTGGACTCAATACCTTCGTTGCAGTCGGTATTGCTTCGCAAATGACATGGGCGGATGCAATGGGTCTGGTCGTACTCGAAGGCATAATCATTACCGTTTTAGTTCTCACAGGTTTTCGTACTGCTGTTTTTAGAGCAGTGCCAGCCCAGTTGAAGATTGCGATTTCAGTCGGTATCGGTCTCTTTATCGCACTCATTGGTCTTGTAGACGCCGGATTCGTTCGTCGTACCGGTACTGGTCCAGTGCCAGTAACGCTTGGTGACGGTGGAACGCTAGTTGGTTGGCCCATCATCGTCTTCGCTTTTGGTCTCTTTCTGACCATAGCGCTCATGGTCAAGAAGACAAAGGGTGCAATTCTGATCGGGATTGTGCTTTCTACATTTCTTGCAGTAGTTATTGAAACCACTCTCAAGATTGGTCCACTCTTTAACGGTGCAACTGGCGATGTGAATCCAAAGGGCTGGAACCTCAACGTTCCAGCTGTGCCAGAGAAGATTGTTGCAACTCCTGATTTCAGCCTCTTCGGAGAATTCAACCTCTTTGGTTCACTAGATCGAATTCCACTTATCACTGTGATTCTTCTCGTCTTCACACTTCTTCTCTCTGACTTCTTTGACACAGTGGGAACAGTCACAGCAATCGGACATGAAGCAGGCTTGATCGATAAGGATGGAAACATCCCAAATAACGATCGCATCCTCCTTGTGGACTCTCTTGCAGCTGTTGCGGGCGGTGCAGGAAGCATCTCCTCTAACACCAGCTACATCGAATCTGCCTCAGGTGTTGGTGAAGGCGCCCGTACAGGATTGGCATCTGTTGTTACCGGGCTCTGTTTCTTGTTGACAACATTCCTTGCACCTTTGGTAGCCGTGATTCCTTACGAAGCAGCCACTCCAGCTCTGATTATTGTTGGCTTCCTCATGATGACCCAGATCAAGGCTATCGATTGGGAAGATTACGGAATTGCGATTCCTGCCTTCTTAACAATCATTTTGATGCCATTTACTTACAACATCTCTGTAGGTATCGGTGCAGGGTTCGTGACACACGTAGTTATCAGATATCTCCAGGGACGTCGCAAGGAAGTCCATCCTTTGCTACTTCTTGTCGCTGGGCTATTTATGGTCTACTTCTTATCATCACCAATTAACACTTGGGTTGGTTAATCCCCAAAGTTCAACTAGTAAACAAGCCCGCATCGAGAGGTGCGGGCTTGTTTATTTATAGGCTCCAATCGATGGGGCTTTTTCCTTGCGAAATAAGAAGTTCATTCACACGAGAAAATGGTTTCGAACCAAAGAACCCTCGATAGGCGCTCAGCGGACTTGGGTGTGCTGAGCTTATGTAGTTGCTGAAGTACCTAGATAGCTCCTGAGCGCTCTTTCCCCAGAGAATTGCGATGACTCCGCGCGCGCCAAGTTCGCGGGCGATGTGGTTGGTGATTTTCTGCCATCCAAGATCTGAGTGTGCGGCGGTCTCGCCTACTCGAGTAGTCAAGACGCGATTGAGTAGTAAAACGCCAGAACGTTCCCAAGAGGTGAGGTCTCCGCTCGAGGGTCGCCCCAACCCAAGGTCGCTCTCTAACTCTTGAAAAATATTGCGAAGGGATGCAGGAATTTGAGTGAGGTAAGTGGGTACTGAAAATGCCAGACCCATCGCATTTCCTTCTGTTGGGTAGGGATCCTGTCCAAAGATAACTACTTGAACTTCTTCGAGATCTATATCAAAGGCGCGAAAGATTTCTTCGCGAGGAGGTGCGATATCTTGAGTAGCTATCTCTGTGAGGATCTTCTCTATCTCAGGCGCCACTGGTTCTAGTAGACGTTGCCAGCTAGCGTGCACGGGCGAAAAACCGAGAGCCGTCGAAGTTGACCTCCATCGCTAGCTCGAAAACTGCCGACATATGCTCGGAGGTAATGACATCGCGGATCGGTCCAGAAACCGCTATCTGACCGTCTTTGAGGATCAGAGCGTGTGTGGTGCCGGAAGGAATTTCTTCAATGTGATGTGTAACCAGAATCGAAGCTGGCGCTAATGGATCGGATGCATAGATGGAGAAGCGCTTTAATAAATCTTCTCTACCACCAAGATCCAAGCCGGCTGCGGGCTCATCCAAGAGTAAGAGTTCCGGATCTGCCATCAAAGCTCTTGATATCTGAACTCTCTTTCGCTCACCTTCGCTTAAAGTTCCATAGTCACGATCAGCCAGATCACGGACACCAAATGTTGTTAATAGCGCAACTGCCCTCGATTCATCCCAAAGGTCGTAAGCCTCGTTCCACCGCCCAAGTACTGCGTACGCCGCAGTAAGAACGACGTCGCGAACTTTCTCCTCATAGGGAATATCTTCGGCAACGAGAGCGCCACAAATGCCAATTCGTGTGCGAAGTTCAAAGAGATCAACTCGGCCCATTGTCTTGTCGAGGATAGAAACAGTTCCAGTCGTAGGAAAAATGCGTGTTGCCAAAATCTGAAGGAGAGTCGATTTACCAGCCCCGTTTGGGCCAAGAATAACCCAGCGCTCCCCTGCGGAAATCGAAAAGTTGATCGGTCCGAGAATTGTGCGCTGACCCCGTCGCACCGATACATCGCGCAACTCCAAGACTGTCTGGCCGCTCATAGGAACACAAGATATATCTTTCGCAATCAAATCAAGGGAAATTCTCGCCTCGGCTCAAGTGATTCGCGATAACCTCGCTCAGTGAGCACAGATAACAGACGATACACCGGGCTGATATTGGTCTCCGGAATCGATAGCCCCGGTATCACGCAAGCGCTCTTCGAGACCTTGGCTCCCTTTGCTATCACTGTTCTTGATATTGAGCAGGTTGTCATACGCGAACGTCTCATACTTACTGTCCTCATTGATCTCAACCCAGACCACGCACAAGCAATTGAAGAAGATCTCACTACCTGCGGAGAACGTTTAGGTGTTGATATCGCCACTTCTTTCCAAACTCAAGAGATGGCTTCAATCGCTGCGAAGTCTGGTTTATTGCATGTAGTTGCACTTGGCTCGCCACTTGCTCCTCAAGCTATCGCTCAGATTGCAAGCACGATTGCTTCCCTTTCTGGCAATATCGAACGTATACATCGCACCGCCAGTTATCCAGTGACAGCCATTGAATTCATCGTTTCCGGCGCAAATCAAAGCGTGTTACGTCAAAGCCTTGCAGTTGTCTCTGCAGAAAAGAGCGTTGATATCGCTGTCTCTCCTGGTGGTCTCATGCGCTGGGCAAAAAAGTTGGTCGTCATGGATGTTGATTCGACCCTCATACAGCAGGAAGTAATTGAACTTCTCGCTGCAAAGGCTGGTTCTTTGCATGAAGTTCAGGAGATAACAAACGCGGCTATGCGCGGAGAACTGGATTTCTCGCAGAGTCTCATAGCGCGAGTAGCTCTTCTTAAGGGTTTACCTGAATCAGCCCTCGATGAGGTCAGAGGTGAGATCACGCTGACACCTGGCGCCAGAACTCTGGTGCAGACGCTACAGAAGTTAGGTCATAGCGTGGCGGTGGTTTCAGGTGGCTTCACCTCTGTCATTGAACCTCTGATTCACGAACTTGGGATAAACCACTACCGAGCAAACACGCTCGAAGTAAAAGATGGCGCTTTGACCGGAAGCGTTCTTGGCACAATCATCGACCGAGCTGGAAAGGCGACTGCTCTTCGTGACTTTGCAAAGATTGAAGGTGTAGATCTTGAACAGACTATCGCGATCGGTGATGGAGCCAATGATCTCGATATGATTTCTATTGCAGGTTTGGGGATTGCATTTAATGCAAAGCCGGCCGTAAAAGCTGCTGCAGATAGTTCAGTAAGTGCGCCCTACCTTGACTCCGTTCTCTATCTACTCGGAATCACTCGCGAGGAGATAGAAGAGGCTGGAGCTATTCGTAAATAGAAGAACTCTTTAGAGACGGCAAGCGTGGATATCTGTTACCAGAATTCCACGAGCACCAAGAGCCCACAGTTCATCCATGAGGCGGTTTGTATCCTTACGTAAAACCATCGCGCGAACTGCAACCCAATCCTTCTTTTGAAGAGGTGAGATTGTTGGTGACTCTAGCCCTGGCGTAATTGCACACGCTTCATCAACGCTGACCGAAGGAATGTCGTAATCTAGTAAGACATATTGACGAGCGGTAACAACACCTTGCAAGCGTCTTATGAGAATTTCCAGCTCTGAGTTGAGTGCGCTGCCTGCACGCTTAATGAGAATCGCCTCAGAGTTCAATATGGCATCTCCGAATATTTCAAGACCTGCCTGCTTCAGGGTATTACCCGTGCTCACTACATCGGCGATCAAGTCGGCGACGCCTAGCCTGACGCTACTTTCTACCGCACCATCTAGTCGCACAACCGATGCGGTGAGTGCATTCTTGCTTAAGAAGTCTTCGACTAAACCTGGGTAAGCCGTTGCAACTCTCTTACCCGAAATATCTGAAAGCTTGAGATTAGTGCCAACAGGTGCGGCAAATCTAAATGTAGACCTACCAAAGTCAAGCGAAAGAATCTCCTCTGATGTTGCCCCGGAATCAATCAAGAGATCGCGACCGGTGATGCCCGCCTCTAACTCTCCTGTGCCTACGTAGATTGCGATATCGCGTGGTCGTAAGTAATAAAACTCAACGTTATTCTCTGGGTCGATAAGGACCAAATCGCGAGAGTCGCTTCTCTGACGGTAACCAGCCTCCTTCAGAATTGAGATGGATGAATCAGCTAGCGAACCTTTGTTAGGAACAGCTATTCGTAGCATTTTTCAACTCCTAGAGTAGAGAAAGAATTAAAGGTAACGATAAATATCTTCAGGCTTAAGTCCGCGAGCGAGCATCAAAGTCTGTAAGTGATAGATCAGCTGGCTGATCTCTTCCGCTAACGCCTCATCTGATTCGTGCTCTGCAGCTAGCCAGACTTCACCAGCTTCTTCAAGAATCTTCTTACCTATCTGGTGAACCCCAGCATCTAGCGCCGCCACAGTCGAGGATCCAGCCGGACGAGATATTGCTTTATCGGCTAACTCAATCCACAGCTCATCAAAATTCTTCACAGAGAGAACTTTACTGTCCCATGGCACGAGCGCGGAGCATATTTACCATCTGCGCAGGATCACTCGATGAGAAGACCGCACTTCCGGCTACAAAGGTATCCGCTCCTGCCTCGCGGGCTATCTCAATCGTTTCGAGTGAAACTCCCCCATCTACTTGTAACCAAATATCTCGTGAGCCAATCAACTTCTTTGTCTCTTGGACCTTAGTCATCATCTCAACCATGAACTTCTGACCTCCGAAGCCAGGTTCGACAGTCATTATCAAGACCATATCTACCTCGTTGAGGAAGTCGGCATAATCAGATATCTGCGTAGCCGGCTTAAGCGCCAAAGACGCTCTTGAACCATGCGCCTTAATGTTTCGCAGCGTTTGGCGAATATCTCTGCAAGCTTCGGCATGAATACTAACGCTGGCTGATCCAGCCTCTGCATAGGCAACTGCAATCTCGTCAACGTCGGCGACCATAAGATGTGAATCCACAGGTAGTGGGCTCGATTTGATGATGGTGCTGGCAGCGTCAAAATCCCAGGTGAGATTTGGTACGAAGCGGTTATCCATAATGTCTAAATGCAGTAGATCACTCACTTGTGCAATCTTTGCGATTTGACTCTGCAAGTGTGATTTATCAGCGTTGAGAATGCTTGGAGTAATTCTGACCTCGCCCAACATAGTTAAACCTTAATCCATCCTCTTGCGAAAGAGAGCGAGATACATGGAATCAGAATTGTGAACGCTCGCCCACAACGAGAGCGCGCCATCCCTTGTGGCGCCATGGAGGTTCTTTGGCAGATAAGAAGTAACGTCTACCTGCTCGAGCTCCGGATGCTTCTTGAGAATCGCTTTCACTTGCGCGCTCGTCTCTGCATAATGTGGACTACATGTGGCGTAACCGAATACTCCGCCTGGGTTCAGAACTGAGAGAGCACCGTCTGCCAATTCCGATTGCAACTCAGTGAGCTCTCTTAAGTCTTGTAGCGTGCGACGCCATCTGACCTCTGGTCTACGGCGTAGTGCACCTAGACCTGTGCATGGCGCATCAACCAGGACTGCATCAAAACTTTCTCCATGTTCGGCTACCTTACGTCCATCGCCAACCCAGACTTGTGCGCTCTTTACAACTTTCTTAACCAACGCTGCTCTTGCCTCTGAAACCTCATTCGCAATAAAAAGACGCCCTGATTCCCGTGCAATACTGGAGAGAAGCGCTGCCTTTCCACCGGGACCCGCGCACAAATCTAGGACGCGCTCTGAACCGTGAGCTGCGAGCGAAAAGATATGTGCAACCAATTGTGAGCCTTCATCTTGAACTCCCGCTTGGCGATGACGTATCAACTCAATGGATGCTGGAGGTGAATCAACCTTTGCGCCATAGGGCGAGAAAGCAGTTGCCACACCACCGAGTGCTATCAAATCTTCCTGAGTTGAGAGTCCGGGCCATGATACGAGCGTTGGCTGCGCTGGAGTGTTATTCGCAATTAATTCAGCCTCAACCTTTTCAAAATTCTTTAGTAAATCAAAGTAGGCCGAGACGATCCATTCTGGATGTGAGTGGATGATGGACAGTCTCGATATATCATCAGTTATCTCTTGGGCTGGGGCTAACCAATAAGAGAGATCTTGCGCGCTTACCTTTCGCAGAATCGCGTTGACATAAGAAGCCTTAGATTCTCCGATCGCCTTTCTGGCAAGTTCCACAGTTGCAGAGACAGCAGCATGTGTTGCGACCCTCATCTCAAAGAGTTGGTGAACACCGAGGCGGCAGATATCAACAATTCCTGTATCAAGTTCAGCGATAGGGCGATCAAAGACCTGTCCGAGGATGTAGTCATGGCGTCCCTGCATGCGGATAGCTCCATAGAGCAATTCAGTCGCAAACCCTTTATCACGAGCATCGAGGGCTGAGGCCGCTAGCGCACTTGGTAATAATAGATTTGAGTATCCATCTCGGTGGTTCACCTCCGTCAAAACATCGAAGACCAAGACACGAACTGCATCCGGTTTAGGAGATTTGAAGGAGTCTCGCCTGGCCTTAACCAAAACGCTCACCTGTCGCAAGACGCACTCCATTAACCCAAGAGCTTGCCGCCATCTGAGCCTTTCCAGAAGGCTGAACTCCACCGATCTCAAGAGCGAGCGTTGCGGTCCCAACGAAGAGCTTCTTATCTTGAATCAATATCTGCCCAGGGTCTAGCTCTAACTCAGAGATAAGGGGTGTAAAGATTTTCATAGTAGAGCCACGAAAAATAGTCCAAGCGCCAGGACTAGAGGTAAAGGCGCGAATCTTCTGCGAGATGACTGGTGCAGTTTGGCTCCAATCAACTTCTGCCTCTTCCTTAGAAATCTTAAAGGCCCTTGTTGCACCTTCAACGCTCTGAGCGACCGGTCGAACTCCTTTTTCAATCAGCGCAAGCGTTTCTGCAACGGCTTCAGCACCTAGTTCAGAAAGCTCGCTCAACAGCTCATCACTAGTGATATCTGCGTCCAACGCAAATCTCTTTTCAAGGTATATCGGGCCTGTATCCATTCCCTCATCAAGGGCAAAGACAGTTACTCCTGATACTGAATCCCCCGCTTCAATCGCACGCTGTACGGGTGCGGCACCGCGCCAACGTGGAAGAAGCGAGAAGTGCAGGTTGATTGAGCCATGCGATGGTGCTGAGATAACTTTGAGAGGCAGAATGACGCCGTAACCAATGGTGAGAAGAAGGTCTGCGCCTGCTAAAGCGCGTAACGTCTCTTCTTCACCTTCAGGTTTGGCGCAGTTGATCCCATTGCGCACAGCCCACTCTGAAACATCTGATTCGCGGGACTTCTGTCCTCTACCCGCCGGTCTATCCGGTTGAGTAATAACAGAGATCAGTTCGTGTTCACTCAGGCGAAGATATTCCAGCGTCGGTAGGGCTACCTTTGGAGTAGCCGCCACACATATACGCATCTAAAGCCCTTGTCCGAGCGGCCCATGCGGTGAAACTTTTATTTGTGGTGTCGCACCAGAGCTTGCCGCTAGCCCAAACCAGTCGGAATCGCGGATCTCTTTCATGGCGAGCTTTCGATCTGTATCACTTAGGCGATCAATGAAAAGAATTCCATTGAGATGGTCGGTCTCATGCTGTAAAGCTCGCGCGAGTAGCTCGGTGCCTTCAACCGTGATTGGTTCTCCATGCATGTTGAATCCCTTGGCGACGGCCCTAAAAGCGCGAGGCGTTGGATAGACCAAATCAGGGAAACTCAAACAACCTTCATCGCCCTCTTGAATCTCTTCGCTCAAATCAAGTGTTGGATTGATGAGATGTCCAAGAGCTTCATCGACATCCCAGACAAAAACGCGAAGCGGAACACCAATCTGCGGAGCTGCTAGCCCAGCACCTGGCGCATCCAACATCGTCTCAGTGAGATCCTGAACCAACTTTCGCAACTCTTTATCAAAGTCAACAACTTCAGAGGCAGGAGTTACTAGTACTGGATCTCCGAAGTGGCGAATAGGTTGAACTGACATGACGCCAGTCTACCCAATCCCATTGCGAGAGCGAGCTATTGCGAAAGCGAGTAAGGATCTATCCGCAGAGAAGCTAAAGACTTTTTCGAGATGCTTCTCTTTCTTTGGAATTCGTGGATAAGCAAGACCAGTTCCTCCCCCTCTTCGACGGGGACTAAAAGTAAGAGCCGTGACTTTCCGGATGGAGCAGGTGAAGGACCGAGTATTCGAGTTGATATCGGCAGACGTCCTGCACTTTGCGCGCTCTTAAGACCTCGCACCAGCGCAGGAGCTTCACTAGCCTCAATCTCCAGAGAGAGTGAGCGAGTAAATGGCGGGAAGCCAACCTCCTCACGATCGCGCAACTCTTTCGAGGTGATCAGAGATGGCTTCCATGCGGATAACGCGCTCAATACTGGATGGCTATGCGAAATCACAAGAAGAAGTTGCGAACCTCTGGCCAGACTTCCAGCTGAGCTAAAGAGAATCTCCCGGGCACGTTCTTGTGAACGAACATCTGCTTGAGAAAAGAGCCGCTCGCACTCCAAGATAACAACCGCGCTATATCCTTCTGGAGACTTCGGGATTGCTCCGGGCGTAGCGATAACGATTCCATCAGTTGAAAGATACTTATCGAGAATCTTCTCCCCACTTGATTCCATCACCGCGTAGCCAGGGAAAGCCCGCCCTATCTCCTGTGCAAAGCGCTCAGAACCGCGACCTATGAGAAAGAACTTCTGCGATTGGCACCATGTGCAGGCCCAATCCGGATAACTTTTCTGACAGATGGAACATTCGATCACGCGGCCTGCTCCACGCTGTAGAACTCGGCCACCGCATTCACATAGCGAAACATTTTTACATTGGGAACAAAGAATCGATTGGGAGTATCCCTTTCGTGGCGCGATAAAGAGAACTGGCCCCTTTTTGAGTGCGCTTCTAATCGGGGAGAATATTCCCGTCGGCAGAAGTTCACCAGATGTTGGTTGGAAACTCTTTACGGGCAGGGATGTCTTTACGGGCTGGTACTTCATCCAGCCAGTTTCAATAAGTCTGGCCACTTCAGCGCTCGGTGAATAGCCCATGATGGTGAATGAGATGGAACCCGTCTGGCTGCGAAGCGCTGCTACATCGCGAGCATTCCATCCAGGTGATCTCTGTTCATAGTAACTCTCTGAACTATCATCGACGAGAATGATCTCTCTTAAATCAGATAGTGGCGCGAAGACGCTGCTTCGCGTGCCAAGGACAACTAACTCTCCTTGGCGCAGAGTCTTGAGATAATTTCGATAACGATCTGATTTATCTAAGTTGGAATCAAGAACCGTCACATCCGAAAGAAATTCTTGCAGGCGCTCTATTGATCTCGAGTCAGGAAGTAGAACTAGTAGGGACCCTGAACCTCTGCTCGCGGCTACATACTCAGCAATCAGACGATAAGGGTCTTGGGCCGGTGGAAACTGCAGATACTTCCGCGATAGCTTTCCGGTTGAAGGCTCGCCTTTCTCGCTGACGAAAGGTTCTTTATCAACGGCGGCAGAGCGAGGGGGTATGGCAGACCTCAAAACATCATATGGATGAGCTGCCCACCTTCTCGACACCGCTGCAATAAGCGCTAAAGACTCCGCTGTTGCTACCGGAATAGGTGAGAGAACTTTGGTTATCTCTTTAACTCCACCCTGAGACTTACCTGGCTCACGAGAAAGAACGAGCGCCTCGCACTCACGGTTACCAAATGGAACAACTATTCGAACGCCAACCTCAAGATCCGAGCCAAACTTTGCAGGTATCGCATAATCGAACTCGCCATCAAGGTGATAAACACCGGAATCGACCCAGACTTTGGCGATTCCAACGCTCTCTGAAGGCGGTGTCCGAGTACGAAAAACCTCAGCCTTGAGTTTTAGTGGCCGCGCTACCGCCACAGTTGCTTTCTCTTTCCTATTTAACTGCTGCTTGTAGCTCAGCTACGCGATTGGTAACTTCCCATGTGAAGTTAGGAAGCTCGCGTCCAAAGTGTCCATAAGCAGCTGTCTGTGAGTAAATAGGTCGCTTGAGATTCAAGTCGCGGATAATCGCCGCAGGGCGTAGATCAAATACGGATGTCACGGCGCTCTGAATCTTCTGCACCGGAACAGTTTCGGTTCCGAAGGTTTCAACAAATACTCCTACTGGCTGCGCTTTACCAATTGCATATGCCACCTGGACTTCGCAACGGCGAGCAAGACCTGCGGCGACAACGTTCTTAGCAACCCAACGCATCGCATAGGCGGCAGAGCGATCTACCTTAGAGGGATCCTTTCCTGAAAACGCTCCTCCTCCGTGGCGAGCCATTCCTCCGTAGGTATCAACGATAATTTTTCTTCCAGTTAAACCAGCATCCCCCATAGGTCCACCAATAACGAAGCGGCCAGTCGGGTTGATCAAAGTTCTAAGATCTTTTCGTGGGAGATCAATCTTAGCCAAAATCGGATCAATGACGTGCTCAATGATTTCAGGGGTGAGCTGCTTTGCAACATCAACCTCTTCTGCATGTTGGCTCGAAATAACTACGGTGTCGAGTGCAACCGCCTTATCTCCGTCATACTCAATAGTTACCTGAGTCTTTCCATCTGGGCGAAGATATGGAAGGGCTCCAGATTTACGGACCTTTGAGAGTTGTTGCGCTAATTCGTGGGCCAACCAGATTGGAAGTGGCATCAACTCTTTGGTGTCATCGCAGGCATAGCCAAACATCAAACCTTGGTCGCCGGCTCCTTGGAGGTCTAGCGGATCTACTGCAGCTGAAACGCGATGCTCAAAGGCTTCATCTACGCCTTGAGCAATATCGGGAGATTGCTGCCCGATAGAGATTGAAACGCCACAGCTATTTCCATCAAATCCCTTTACAGATGAGTCATAACCGATTCCAATAACTGTGTCACGAACGATCCCCATAACATCGGCATATCCGTTAGTTGTCACTTCTCCAGCTACATGCACTTGGCCAGTCGTGATAAGTGTCTCGACCGCCACACGGCTGGTGGGATCCTGGGAGAGTAGGGAATCTAGAATTGCATCAGAGATCTGATCTGCAATCTTATCTGGATGTCCCTCGGTGACGGACTCGGATGTGAAGAGGCGCTTTGACATTGGCCTAACCTAACTTATGTAGTGCTTCTGAGAGTAGTTGATGGGCAAGCGTGTCCTTGGTGGTCTCTGCCACTTCTATAACCTTGCCTTCACGGGTGATGATCTGTCCATGGGTCATCTCGCTATTAAAGATATCTCCCCCAGATACATCATTGAGATAGAGAATATCCGCGCTCTTTCGCACCAATTTCTCTTTCGCGCCTTCCGTGTCGAGCTTTGTTTCAGCGGCGAAGGCGATAATTACTTGGCCTTTCTTCGCAGCTGCGATAGATGCAAGTAAATCGGGGTTTTCAGTCAATTCTATTGAAGTGAAATCCTTCTTCTTAATCTTTCCATCTGAGCCTTGCGAAGGTCGCGCATCTGCAACTGCCGCCGACATCACCAATATATCTGTGGACGGAAAATACTTTTCGAGCACCTGATGCATATCCGCAGCTGTCTCAACTTTTATGATTTCAACGCCTGGGATATCAGAAAGATGAACATTTGCAGAAATCACGGTCACATCAGCACCGCGCGAATAGGCAGCACTCGCTACTGCATACCCTTGCTTTCCAGATGAGCGATTTCCAATAAAGCGAACTGGATCTATGGGCTCTCGAGTTCCTCCCGCAGTAACCAGAATCTTGCGACCCTTTAAATCTTCGCGCTCTCCTATCAGAGCCTTGAACGCGCTGATAATGTTTGGAGTACTTGGAAATCTTCCTTGGCCAATGTCGCCAGATGTAAGCGCGCCCACTTCTGGATCGAGTACGATGTAACCACGCTCCTTTAGTTTGGCGACATTCTCCAGAGTGGCAGCGTTACTCCACATCTGTGGATGCATGGCAGGAACGATCAGAGTTGGAACCTTCGCAGCAAGGACAACATTTGTCAGTAAATCATCTGCTCTACCAGCTGCAATTCTCGCGATCAGGTCAGCCGTTGCGGGTGCGATGATGAGAAAATCTGCCTGCTTTGCGAGGGATACATGTCGAACTTCCTCGACAGATTGAAATACCTCCGTAGTAACCCGTCGACCAGAGAGCGCCTCCCATGTTGCAGCGCCCACAAAGTTCAAGCTTGAAGGGGTAGGAACAACTGTTACCTTGAAGTCGAGATCCAATAGCCGGCGCAATAGGTCGCATGATTTATAGGCTGCGATTCCTCCGCCGACTCCGAGAACAATCTCACGCCCCAGGCCTTGCATGGCTAAATGTAAGAGAGTGAGTTACGCAGTTGGTTCGAGATTTTCGATGGTAAGTAAGCCCTCGTTGATTTCGCGTAACGCGATTGAGAGTGGCTTCTCATGGACGTGTGTATCCACAAGCGGTCCCACGTATTCAAGAAGACCTTCACCAAGCTGTGAGTAATACGCGTTAATCTGACGAGCTCGCTTTGCGGCGTAGAGAACGAGGCTGTACTTAGATCCGGCCTTATCGAGAAGCTCATCAATTGGTGGATTTGTAATTCCGTCCATATGTACGCTCATGTAAGAACTCCATCAAAGTTAATTGGGTTTAATCCCAGGCTAATTAGCAGATATCCATTCTATCAGGGTTGCAGCAACCTGCTCGACCTGCTGATTTACCAGAACTTTGTCGAAGAACGGAGCCTCGGCCATCTCCTCCTGGGCTAACGCCAATCGCGCCGCTCTACGCTCAGGGCTATCTGTGCCGCGACCTTCCAATCGCGAGACTAGCTCTTCCCAGGTAGGAGGCTCGAGAAAGACCAACAAGGCATCAGGCATCTTAGCTTTTACCTGCTTTGCTCCAGAAATCTCAATCTCCAAAAGAACGCTCTTTCCAGATCGAAGCGCATCCTCAACTGCTTTCTTCGGAGTTCCATAACGATTGCCCGCAAAGGAAGCCCACTCTAAGAATTCGTCATCCTTAATGCAACGATCAAACTCTTCATCAGAAAGAAAGTGGTAATCGACACCTTCACGTTCATTGAAGCGCGGTGAACGCGTGGTTGCCGAGACAGATACATGAAAAGGTGACGAGCGACGAAGCTCGTGTGCAACTGTGCTCTTTCCGACTCCCCCTGGGCCTGACAACACAACGAGTCTTCCACGCTTAAGCGGAGAGGGTACGAGAAATTCTTCTGCCAGAGCCTTCGCTTGACGCGAACCAAGTCCCTGCAAACGTCGCGTGAGAGAAATTTCTAACTTCTCTAAGAGCACCTTTGCGCGAATCTTTCCCACTCCTGCGATGGATTCGACCAACTCCAGAACTCGCATCTTTGCAATCGCGTCATCTCTCTTTGCCAATTCAAGGACGTCGGTAATTGAAAGCTCACCGCTCTTTACTCGAGATTTAACATCAGCACGAATGATGCGGGATTGCTTGGCCTTCGCCAAGGCACGCGCACGCTCTTCAGGAGATAACTGCGGAGGTGCGCCCATGAGGTAAATCTAGTTCAGAATTTCATCTGCGATAGAACGTGCCTTTACAGTCATCTCCGCTGCGCCTAGCTTCCATGCCTGTGTAATCGGACGACCTATGACCACAAGCGAGGCTCCCGCCGCGATGGCATCTCGTGGCGTCATTGTTCGCTTCTGATCATCTGTGCCGACCTCAGAAAGAGGTCTGACTCCGGGTGTAATGACTAAGGTCTCGTCGCCTACGACAGAACGAACCGCTGCGATTTCAAGTGGAGAACAGACGATGGCTTTTGCTCCTGAACTAACAGACATTTTCGCCAGTGCAACTGCGCTCTCGAGAGCAGGATTTGCATAGCCAATTTCAAAGAGATCTTCCTCAGCGAGCGAAGTCAAAATAGTCACCGCTGTCACCTTGGAATTTGGGAGAGCTGCAACTGCAGCCTTCACCATCGAACTTCCCCCTGAAGCATGAACGGTAATGAAGGTAGGGCTAAGGTCTGCTACCGCTCGCGCAGCGCCAGCGACAGTATGGGGAATATCGTGAAGCTTGAGGTCAAGGAAAATGTCAGCATCGGTTTCATCTTTGATGGCGCGCACACCTTGCTGTCCAAAAGTAAGAAAGAATTCGAGCCCCAATTTATAGACGCTGACCGAACTCTGGGTTGCGCTCACCCAACGTTTGGCAATCTCAAGATCGGATGTATCAACTGCTAAAACTATAGGAGCTTTCATACGCTCTCATCTCGATGCGCATAGCCCACAGCCTGTGAAAGAGTTGCAAATCCACGAGCCGCTAACAATGTCTGTAGCTCATCTCGAATTTGAATCAACGCTGTTGGGTTTCCAAAACTCGCAGTTCCCACTGAAATACCTGAAGCGCCAGCGAGAATAAGTTCGAGAGCATCTCGCCCATTGGAAACACCGCCCATCCCGAGAATCGGAACGTGCGGGAGAGCTGCATGGACTTGATAAATGGCACGAACTGCAACTGGTTTAATTGCAGGACCAGATAGACCACCAGTCTTACCGCCAAGGTGTGGCCTCATTGAATCAAGGTTGATGACCATTCCCAGAACAGTATTGATAAGCGCTAGCGCATCAGCGCCAGCATCGACTACTCCTCTTGCAATCGAAGGAAGATCTGTCACATCGGGAGAGAGTTTTGCGATGATAGGCAGTTCGCCTCCAATCGTTTTTCGCACGCCATCAATCACTCGACGAGATGCATCAGGATCGCAGGCAAAGACCAGACCACGATTTTCAACGTTGGGGCAACTGATGTTGACCTCAACGGCGCTAAGACCTGAAACTGAGCGCAACTTACGCGCTAACGTTGCATACTCTTCGATAGTTTCGCCTGCAATCGAGACGATTACGCGCGCTTTCTGTTCTAGTAGCCAGGGGACATCGTTAGCGAGAAAAGAATCGATTCCAGGCCCTTGCAACCCAATTGAGTTGAGCATTCCTGACGGTGTCTCTGCCATGCGTGGTGTGGGACGACCGTGGCGAGGTTTAGTCATAACGGATTTAGTGACTACGGCACCGATATCTCTCAATGCAAAGAATTGGGCAAGCTCCTTACCGCTACTGGCACATCCACTCGCAGTGAATATGGGAGAAGGAAACCAAGCGCTCCCTAGCGTTGTGGACATATCTACCGGCATATTCATAGTGAATCTGGAACCCTTCCAACAAGATCCCAACGAACGTTCGCCCCATCCATAACCGGGCCGTCAATGCATGAGCGCAGCATGGAAGTAGTTCCTTCAACGTTTGTCACGGGTAGAACACAGGTCATGCATATACCGATCCCACAAGCCATGGATTCTTCAACCGCACATTGATGAATTACATCAGTCGATGAAACGAGTTCGGTGATGGCTTGCAACATTCCCATAGGGCCACATGAGTAAATAACATCAATACTTCGGTTTTCAATAATCTCAAGGAGGGATTGAGTGACTCGACCGGTCTCTCCCATTGAGCCATCCTCGGTGTAAATCTTTAAAGAATTTACTGATCTCTTGCCTTCCATCGGTGCATAAATCTTTGATCCGACGCTTGCGCCAAGCAACATATCAACCTTGCATCCGCGAGATTTAAGTAAATCTGCCAGACCGAAGAGAGGAGCAGATCCATACCCTCCCCCAATCAGAAGTGCGTTGATCGGCGACGTCGGGATTCCAAATGCTGTTCCCAACGGAGCCACGATATCAAGCTCACTTCCTTCGCTTTGAGAACATAGCCATCTACTTCCGGCACCATGAGGAGCAACGATGAGCTCCATTGTTCCGCCGTATTGCGAATTGTCAGAGGTACGAGAAATCGCAAATGCGCGGCGGAGAATCATCTTTGAGGTATCCCCGCCTACAGAGATAGCAACAAAGTTGCCTGGTCGACAGCTCTTTACGATATCGCCGACGTTAAGAAGAATCTGGTGGTACGCGCCCACACGTTTGTTGGAGACAACCGTGACTATCTGTTGCACAGCACTCTTATTGATGGTTGCCATTAGCGAGCGAGCCACTCTTGGATTGGTGCTACAGATAACTCGTTCGCTTGAAGTGATTTGATTCCTTCTACAGCAGCGCTAAAGCCTGCTGTAGTTGTGATGATGGGAATCGATCTCTGAACTGATGCAGTACGGATAGCCCAACCATCAGCGCGAGTGCCGCGTCCGACTGGTGTGTTAATCACGAGGCTAATATCGCCTGCATTGAGCATTTCAACAATAGTTTTCTCGCCCATCGGTCCTGTACCTTGCGAGTTCTTTCGTACCGGCACTGTCTCTATTCCTTGCTCACGCAAGTAGGCAGATGTTCCATCCGTTGCAATGAGATGAAAGCCAAGCTGAGCCAAACCCTTTGCCGGTGCGATGCCTGAGGCTTTATCTTTATCTGCAAGTGAGATAAATACTGTGCCTCTCTTCGGCAATGGCCCAAATGAGCTGATCTGCGACTTTGCATACGCTGCCCCGAATGAAGGTGCGATGCCCATAACCTCGCCAGTGGATCTCATCTCGGGACCTAGGACAGCATCCACTCCTCGACCATCAACGCGACGGAAACGATTCCAAGGAAGAACTGCTTCTTTCACGCTGATGCCCTTAGCTATGGCATCGCCTTGCGCAGGTAGTAGCCCTTCTTCGCGCAGAGATGCGATCGAACTTCCGAGTGCGATCCGTGCAGCCGCCTTTGCCAGTGGGACTCCAGTTGCCTTACTGACAAATGGAACAGTTCGCGATGCACGTGGATTGGCTTCAAGCACGTAGAGAATTGAATCGGCCATGGCAAATTGAATATTGATAAGGCCCAAAACTCCAACGCCTTGTGCAATCTTGAGGGTTGCTTCGCGAATCTTTACTCGCTGCTCTTCACTGATTGTCATGGCGGGCAATACACAGGCGCTATCACCAGAATGAATACCTGCCTCTTCAATATGTTCCATGATTCCGCCAAGGAAAAGTTCTTGACCGTCAAAGAGTGCATCGACATCTAACTCAATAGCGCTATCTAAGAATCGATCAACCAGAACTGGATGATCAGGTGTGATATCAGTGGCGCGAGAGATGAATCCAGATAGCGAAGCATCGTCATAGACGATCTCCATTCCACGTCCACCCAATACAAAGCTAGGTCGCACCAATACTGGATATCCAATACGAGCAGCAATCTCAAGAGCCTCAAGTTGCGAGGAAGCCATTCCAAATTCTGGAGCCGTCAAACCTTGTTCTGCAAGAACACGACCGAAGGCGCCTCGCTCTTCAGCAAGATTGATCGCATCAGGACTTGTACCAAGAATCGTTACACCGGCCGCCTTCAACCCCGCAGCTAGCCCAAGAGGTGTCTGTCCGCCTAATTGAGTGATGACTCCAAGAACTGGCCCAGCTTGAGTTTCAGCGTGAACAACTTCGAGAACATCTTCCAGTGTGAGCGGTTCAAAATAGAGTCGATCGCTGGTGTCATAGTCAGTTGAAACAGTCTCGGGGTTGCAGTTGATCATGATTGTTTCAAAACCTGCGGCTCGCAAGGTGAAAGAGGCGTGGACGCATGAATAATCGAATTCAATTCCCTGACCAATACGGTTCGGTCCGCTACCAAGAATAATCACAGCAGGCTTTGTTCGACTCCGAACTTCACTCTCTTCCTCGTAACTTGAGTAGTGATAAGGAGTGAATGCTTCAAATTCGGCAGCACAGGTATCTACGGTCTTGTAGACCGGTCTAATTGCAAGGTGTTGTCTTTGTTTACGAACATCTTCTTCGCTGGTCGAGCGCAAGGTAGCAATCTGTTGATCAGAGAAGCCGTACTCCTTTGCTGTCTTGAGCGTTGCCGGATCGAGTTCAACTGCATCTCGAATATCGCGTGCCTGATCGTTAATCATCTCGAGTTGCTTCAGGAACCAACGATCAATCTTTGTAGATGAATAGACATCTTCGATGGATGCGCCTGCCCACATAGCTTTCTGCACCTGTTGCAAGCGATATTCAGTTGGCATCTTCATCGCCTCCAAAAGCAACTCTCGCTCTTGAACAGTGACCGTAGCAGGGAAGGTGAATATCGCTTCCTTGCGCTCAAGGGAGCGTAGCGCCTTCATGAGAGCTTCGGAGAAAGAACGACCAATGGCCATCGCCTCACCTACAGATTTCATGGTCGTCGTAAGTCTTGGGTCAGCGTCTTGAAACTTCTCAAATGCGAAACGTGGAACTTTTACGACGATGTAATCCAGGGTTGGTTCAAAGGAGGCTGGGGTTACTTGTGTGATGTCATTCTTGATCTCATCGAGTGTGTAGCCGATGGCGAGTTTGGTCGCAATCTTTGCAATTGGGAAACCTGTTGCTTTTGAAGCCAGAGCCGATGAGCGCGAAACACGCGGATTCATCTCGATCACAATGATCCGACCGTTCTCGGGATTAACGGCAAATTGAATATTGCAGCCACCAGTATCAACACCTACTTCACGGATGATTGATATCGATAGATCTCTGAGTTTCTGATATTCGACGTCTGTGAGCGTTAGTGACGGAGCCACAGTAATGGAATCACCGGTATGAACTCCCATGGGATCAATATTTTCAATACTGCAGACAATCACAACGTTATCGGATTTATCCCGCATAACTTCAAGTTCGTACTCTTTCCAGCCAATGATTGACTCTTCAATCAACACCTCTGATGTAGGGCTGTGGCGTAAACCTGCGCCGGCAATCTGCCTGAGAGTCTCCTCGTCGAAGGCAATACCAGAACCGAGGCCTCCCATAGTAAAAGATGGACGGATTACCACCGGATAACTCAACTGCGCAGCTGCAGCGAAGACTTCATCCATCGTGTGGCAGATGATTGAACGCGCGGATTCACCTCCGACTTTTTCAACAATATCTCTAAAGAGCTCACGATTCTCACCACGTTCAATAGCATCGACATCTGCACCAATGAGTTTGACGTTGTAGCGATCGAGAGTGCCGGCCTTGAAAAGACCGATTGCAGCATTGAGCGCCGTCTGGCCGCCCAGCGTCGCCAGGACTGCATCCGGACGTTCCTTTGCAATGATCTTCTCGATAAATTCTGGAGTGATTGGTTCGATATACGTGGCGTCGGCAAATTCAGGATCGGTCATAATCGTTGCCGGATTAGAATTGACCAGAATGACTCGGATTCCCTCAGCGCGCAGCACACGACAGGCTTGTGTTCCAGAATAATCGAATTCGCAGGCTTGACCGATAACTATTGGGCCAGAACCGATAACGAGAACGCTCTTGATTGATGAGTCGCGTGCCATTAGTGAGCGCCCACCTTTCGAGGATATCGCTCCATCACTTGCACGAAGAGATCGAAGAGATAAGCAGCATCGTGCGGACCTGCAGCAGCCTCTGGGTGATACTGAACGCTAAATGCTCCACGTTCTGAAAGCTCTAGCCCTTCAACGACCCCATCATTAAGACATACATGGGTAACTTGCCCGGGACCAAAGACAGTTGTGAATCCGCCTTCTGTTGGCGCCTTCAGTGCAAAGCCATGATTATGTGCCGTAATTTCGACCTTACCTGTTCGCTTATCCAGCACTGGTTGGTTGATACCACGGTGACCAAATTGCAATTTATATGTTTCAAAACCCAGAGCGCGACCGAGAATCTGATGTCCGAAGCAGATGCCAAAAAGCGGAACTTCAGCGCTGAGAATTTCGCGAACTAAATCAATAGTGGTCGTCATCGAGGCTGGATCTCCTGGACCATTGGAGAGGAATACGCCATCTGGAGAGATGGCCTGGATGTCAGCAAAAGTTGAATCGAATGGCATGACATGAACTTCAATGCCACGTTCTGCCATCGCTCGAGGTGTTGCTCCTTTAATTCCAAGATCGAGAGCTGCAACGGTAAATCTCTTCTGGCCTATTGCGGGAACTACATACGTTGTTGGCGTTGACACATCGGTGCAGAGATAGGCACCCGTCATTGCCGGTTGTTTGCGGACTTCAATCACCATCTCTTCGCGAGATAAGTTCTCTCCGGAGAAGATTCCTACTCTCATAGCACCGCGATCGCGGAGATGGCGTGTAATCGCTCGCGTATCAACCCCCTGGATTCCAACAATCCCCTGCTCGATTAGCTCTGCTTCAAGATCGTTCTCGCTGCGCCAATTACTCGTCAGAGTTGAGGGGTTACGGACCACAAAACCTGCAACCCAATACTTCTTCGATTCATTATCGAAGGTATTAACGCCTGTGTTACCAATATGGGGCGCAGTCATTACAACAACCTGTTTGTGATAAGAGGGGTCTGTCAGAGTCTCTTGGTAGCCGGTCATGCCTGTCTGAAATACTGCTTCGCCAAAAGTTTTTCCTAGTGCAGCCCAAGATTTGCCTTCAAAGATTCGGCCATCATCGAGAACAAAGAACGCTTTAGCCATTAAGCACCCACCTTATGAGTAAGGCGGCCATTGAAGAAGGTTGCCTGCACCACCCCTGGAATCTCCATGCCATGGAAGGGAGTATTGCGGCTTCGCGATGCCATACGGTCGCGATCCACCCGCCAGAGCTGGGTCGGGTTTATCACAGTGACATGTGCCGGTGCTCCTACGACAAGGTTAGAGCCGTGTTTCTCATAGCGACCAATCCGAGCAGGAGCCGAGCTCATGCGATCTGCAACTTGGTTCCAATCTAACAAACCTGTCTGCACCATAGTCATATTGATAATCGGAAGAGCTGTTTCAAGCCCCAACATTCCAAAGGAGGCTTCTTGCCATTCACACTCTTTAGTTTCAGCAGCATGAGGGGCATGATCTGTTGCAACGATGTCGATGACTCCTTCAGCGAGAGCCTCACGCAGCGCCATGACATCACTCTCTGTTCGAAGAGGTGGATTTACTTTGTAGATTGGATCGTAGCTGCGCGCAAGTTCATCTGTCAGGAGTAAATGGTGCGGTGTTACTTCGGCGGTAACGTTAAATCCACGTGACTTAGCCCAGCGAATGATCTCTACTCCACCCCGAGTTGTTACATGGCAGATATGTAGACGGGCTTGAACATGCTCTGCCAGCAATACATCTCTTGCGATAATTGATTCTTCTGCGATCGCTGGCCAGCCCTTGAGACCCAGTTGAGATGATACAAATCCCTCATTCATTTGACTTGCCTGTGTCAGGCGAGGCTCCTGAGCATGTTGAGCAATAACTCCATCAAATTTCTTTACATACTCAAGTGCTCGTCTCATAACCAGTGGATCAAAGACACAATTGCCATCATCGCTAAAAACACGTACTCGAGCGGCAGAATCAGCCATCGCGCCAATTTCAGCGAGATGCTCACCATGAATACCTTGAGTCACAGCACCAATTGGAAAGACATCAACAAGGCCAGCGCTCTGTCCTAGTCTGTAAACCTGTTCAACTACACCTGCGGTATCTGCGACCGGTGACGTATTGGCCATCGCACTGACTGCAGTGAATCCTCCACGCGCTGCAGCTTGTGATCCTGATAGAACAGTTTCGGCATCTTCCTTACCTGGCTCACGAAGATGGGTATGGAGATCGACAAGCCCTGGAAGAGCTACTGAACCTGTGAAATCAAACTCTGTAGCGCCGTCACTCTTTAGGCTCGCACCAATTGCGGTAATGGTTTCATTCTCGATGGCAATGTCTGAGAGGACCCCAGAAACCTGTACGTTCTTTATCAAGTATTTGCTCGTCACGAAGTAACACCTTCACCTTCTGTAGTTCCCGCCAAGAGCAGATAGAGAATCGCCATTCGCACACTGACACCATTAGTAACTTGCTCAACAATTACTGAACGGGCGCTATCTGCGCTATCAGCAGTAATCTCAAGTCCTCTATTCATAGGACCTGGATGCATCACAATCGCCGCTAGTTTCATTCGTCTCAACCGGTCTGTATTCAGACCGAAGTAACGTGAATACTCGCGAGCGTTCGGGAAGAACATCTCTGACATTCGCTCTAGCTGAATACGAAGCATCATCACAGCATCAACCTTGTCGATCACTGCATCGAAGTCATAGGAAACTGTTACCGGCCACGATTCAATGCCGACGGGAAGGAGAGTTGGCGGTGAGACCAGAGTAACTTTTGCGCCCAACTTAGTCAGGAGCAAGACATTAGATCTGGCAACGCGAGAGTGCAGAACATCTCCAACAATTGCGATATGCAGTCCCGCTAGATCTTCTCCCCCATGAGATAGATGTCGTCGTATTGTGAAGGCATCAAGAAGGGCTTGGCTGGGATGTTCATGAGTGCCATCGCCGGCATTGATAACGGCGCCAGACATCCATTGATTTTCTGCAAGTCGTGCTGCAGCGCCCGACGCGCTATGGCGAATGATGACGGCATCGGCCCCCATTGCTTGCAAAGTTTGAGCTGTATCTTTGAGAGATTCCCCTTTGCTCACACTCGAACCCTTGGCAGAGAAATTGATAACATCTGCCGACAGACGTTTTGCCGCGGCCTCGAACGAAATTCTTGTGCGGGTTGAATCCTCGGCGAAGAGATTTACGATGGTGCGACCGCGCAACGTGGGAAGTTTTTTCATAGGACCATCAGAGGCGCGGGCTAGCTCTTCTGCGGTGTTAAGAATGTTAATTGCCTGAGATTTGGTAATGTCCGCTATGGATAACAGGTGCTTCATTGCGCAGCACCATCCTCAATCGAGACCAGATCAATTCCGTCGAGTTCTGTAAATTGCACTCGAACCACTTGGTTCTGTGAAGTGGGTAAATTCTTTCCAACATAATCGGCTCTAATGGGGAGCTCTCGGTGTCCGCGGTCAACGAGGACTGCTAGTTGCACTGTTTGCGAACGGCCTATTTCGCCCAGCGCATCGAGGGCGGCCCTAATCGTTCGTCCAGAGAAGAGGACATCATCCACGAGGACAACGTTTCTTCCTTCAACGCCTAGCGATGGAATCACCGTTGGCATCAAGGCGCGAGGTGGTCTCAGTCGCAGGTCGTCGCGATGCAAGGTGATATCCAAGGTTCCATGTTGAACCGCCCTACCCTCAATCGCCTCAATATTGGAGGCGATCCGAGCAGCCAGGTGCGCTCCCCTAGTTGGGATACCTAAGAGTGTGATTGATTCAGAACCAGAGTTACGTTCGAGAATCTCGTGGGAAATGCGGGTAATAGCGCGGGCCATATCTGGCGCAGGCAAGGCAAGGCTCATCTGTAAATCTCCTTCCCCGCCTCGCAGGACGGGTCGTTAAAGGATGCGAGCGAATGATACCACTGGAGTTCTACGCCCTGTGGATTGAACGGGCGCGCGCTCTCAACGTGCGCCTAAGGTCGCGCAATGGCTTCCGAAATTACCGACACTTTCGTCTCTGAGCGCCTGCGCTCCATCCGTCGCGCACAATCGCTCTCCTTGAACGATGTTGAGAAGGCCAGCAATGGCGCGATTAAGGCGGTTGTTCTCGGCTCGTATGAGAGAGGGTCGCGGTCACTGAGCGTCAAGCGAGCAATTCAGATCGCCCACTTCTATGGTGTTCCTGTCTCGACTCTCTTCGGTGCTTCGCTAGGACTTGCAGTTGGGACCAAGAGCCGCGTCATCATTGATACTCGTAGATTGAGGGCGATGACAGAAGTTGAGACTGCCCGTGACCAGATCGCACTTCAGGTGGTTCTCAGATATGTCTCACATATTCAAATTTCACGAGAAGATTGGAATGGCGAGGTTATCTCGCTGCGAGAGCACGATATTGGCTATGTTGCAATCTGCCTTGGCTATACACCTATAACGCTTATTGATTGGCTCGAAAGCCAGAAGTTGCTGCTCTCAGTACGAAATTAAAGTGCGATGCTCTCTTTAATCTGAGAGATCTTTCCTAGAACGCCATGTATATAGCCGGCCGACTCTTCAGTCGAAAGCTCCTTTGCAAGATTAAGCGCTTCATCAATGGCTATCCCCTCGGCGAGCTCAGGAGTCCAGACAATCTCATAAATTCCTAGGCGAAGAATGTTTCGGTCTACTGCTGGCAAGCGATCCATATCCCATCCCTGGGCGTAGGTTGTGATGAGCTCATCAATCTTTCGCTTGTTGCTTGTGATTCCCGCAATCAACTCGCGTGTGAATTCGCGGATAGGTCTGGAGTCAGGGCCATCCTCAACAACATCTCGAGTTGAGAGTAAATCTGCAGCAGAGGCGCCCCGAATATCTGCTTCGTAGAGAAGATCGAGGGTCTGTTTACGCGCTTTGCTGCGAGCGGACACTAGTTTGCGCGGCCCTGATACGAACCATCTCGGGTATCAACAAGAACAATTTCATCTTGCTTAATAAAGAGCGGCACCTGAATCTGAATTCCGGTTTCAACTGTTGCAGGTTTGGTACCGCCGGATGAGCGATCTCCCTGAAGGCCTGGCTCTGTGTAAGTAATTTTCAAGGCAACAGATGCTGGAAGTTCAATGTAGAGCGGATTTCCTTCGTGAATAGCAACAATCGCCCCAGTATTTTCAAGCATGTAATTGCTTGCCTCTCCCACGGTATCTGCGGAGATATTCATCTGATCAAAGTTGACGTTATCCATAAAGACAAAATCTTCGCCTTCCTTGTAAAGGAAGTTCATTTCGCGCTTCTCGAGAATCGCCACGTCGACCTTGACTCCAGCATTGAAAGTTTTGTCGACAACTTTTCCAGTCATGACCTGCTTCAACTTGGTGCGGACAAAAGCTGGACCCTTGCCGGGCTTTACGTGCTGAAATTCAACGACAGTCCAGAGCTGGCCATCAATATCGAGGGTCATACCATTCTTGAGATCATTAGTTGTTGCCACGATAGCTCCAGTCCTGCGTTGTGAAAGATTATTTGAGGTGCGTGAGTTTAGCGCATATCAATTGTTCATTGAAAATCAGGAAAGTAGAGCTTTAAGCGCAATAAGAGCCAAGACATAAGAATTGGGGCCGAAACCGCCGATGGTCCCATTTGCTACCCCTGATATCACTGATGTATGCCTGAATTCTTCACGAGATAAAGGATTAGAAAGATGAACCTCAATCAATGGAGATTTAACCATCTCTGCTGCATCACGTATCGCATACGAGTAATGTGTAAAGGCGGCAGGATTGATAATCACTGGGAGATTCGCATCGGCCGCCTCGTGTAGCCAAGTAATGATCTCGGCTTCATCATTGCTCTGTCTTACATCAGCAACAAAACCATGGGTCTTTGCAGCCGATTCAATCTGAGAGACCAACTGCGCATAATTCATGTCGCCATAGATTGATGAATCGCGAATATCCAGACGTCCCAAATTGGGGCCGTTGAGTACAAGTACCTTCATTGGCTAACCCTCTCATATGCCGATATCAACGCGGCTTCATCTGGATTTTCAAGTCTCTGTGTCTTTCCAATTTCGGTAATGACCACGAAGCGGAGGTGGTTGCCGCGAGACTTCTTATCAAGTTTCATAGCCGAGAAGAGATCGGGCCACTCACCACTTGTGTACATGGTTGGAAGACCAAGATCCTGCAGAACCGAGAGATGCTTTGTGAGCAACTCTTGGGAGATCAGCTTCATTTCGAAAGAGAGATGAGCGATGAAGGCCATACCTATCGAGACGCACTCACCATGTCGTAGCGAATACTGAGAGTGGATTTCAACTGCATGGCCAAAGGTGTGGCCGTAGTTGAGAATCTCTCTTTCAAAACTCTCCTTGAAGTCACCAGATACAACGTCAGCTTTAACCTGAACTGCTCTCTCGATCAGCTCCTGCGTCAACTCTTCAGAACCTCTGATCTGCTCCACACTGAGACCCTCGATCTTTGTCAGGATCTGACTGTCTTTGATAAACCCACATTTAACGACCTCTGCGAGTCCTGCTGCGAAATCACGGTTGGATAAAGTCTTAAGCCACGCCGTATCGACAACCACCTTGATGGGTGAGTGAAAGGCGCCAATCAGATTCTTGCCGTAATCGCTATTGATGCCCGTCTTTCCGCCTACTGCTGCATCCACCATCCCGGCAACAGTTGTAGGAATCGCAATCCAATCGATGCCGCGCAGCCAAGAGGCTGCCGCGAAACCAGAAAAATCTGTTACCGCACCTCCCCCAATTCCAATAATCAGATCACTTCTGGTGAAGCCTGCAGCGCCTAGCCAGTTCCAAATAGATTCAAGTGTGCGGGCTGACTTTCCAGCTTCTCCATCTGGGATACCGAAGTAGAAAAATTCCGCGCCCTTAGAGTTGAACTTAGGAATGGAATCTTTCATGGTCTCGCTATAGATGACGGCTACTCTTTCGCGATTTTCGGTAACTTCATCTATAGCCGCTAGATAATCGCGACCTATCTCTACTTCATAGCTACGCTCAGAGGTGATCGCAATCTTCTTCATCGCGCCTCCCCTAAACTAGTAAGAGCAATGTTAACAATCTCTTCTTCGCTCTTGTCGTCGACGTTAATTATTGTGTCCGCTATCGCTTCATAGATGGGACGGCGAGCTTCCATGAGCGTCTGCCATTGTCCTCTTGGATTATTCAACAGCAGTGGTCTATCGCGGTTGAAACCGATTCGCGGAGCAACCGTGGAAAGAGAAATATCGAGAAAGATGATGTGAGAGGCGATAGCGCGAAGAGCAGATTGGGCATCTATCGAGATTGGAGCCCCACCGCCGAGCGATAGAACCGTTCCATCTGTCAGTAACTCTTCACGGAGAACTCTCTTCTCAATTGCTCGAAAAGCATCTTCTCCTTGATCAAGAAAGATTTGTGAGACCGTCTTTTCTTCCTGTGCTTCGATGAGATGGTCTGTATCCCTAAAGCAAAGCCCAAGTTTGCCTGCCAGGAGCGAACCAATAGTTGTCTTTCCCGAGCCCATCGGCCCAATCAGAATTACTCTTGGGGCCATTACTTGAAACGTAGATTCTTCATATACGACTCGTAGTTACGACGAACCTCTTGAACAGAGTCTCCACCAAACTTCTCAAGCACAGCTTCTGTAAGCACAAGGGCTGCCATCGCTTCAGCAACCACGCCTGATGCTGGTACTGCGCAGACATCAGAACGT
>Ga0208787_1000108_pt1 | contig 39225 bp, 29 predicted proteins | sample Wag4_2014_7_11_FD_187362 | JGI IMG/M metagenome (GOLD analysis project Ga0208787, IMG submission 187362) | Fresh water microbial communities from Ohio, USA - Utica-2 Time Series HT 2014_7_11 (SPAdes) (version 2) | ecosystem: Environmental > Aquatic > Freshwater > Water tank | place: USA: Ohio...
AAAGGTTGAATACGATTTTTTCGATTTACTAAGAATTCATGCGTTGAAGTTATCATATACTGTGATTTTGGCCATTATTGCATTAACTGTTTACCGCCTTTCAGATGACGTTACATCAAGTGAAATTATAAGTAATAGCAAGGAGCCATTGCCATTGGAAAATGATATTCCTGTCGGTTTTAAATTTCTAAGCGAAAGGATTCAGGCCGATAAAAAGGCAATAACTATTCTATTAAAAGATGGAAGTAAGGTGCGCCTGGAGAAAGGAAGTCAACTAATATTTCCAAAAAATTTCAGCGGTGAAACCAGAGAAATATACTTGGTTGGATCCGCTTTTTTTAATGTTGCTAAAAATCCGTCGAAACCTTTTTTAGTCCATTCTAACGGGGTTGTTACTAAAGTAATTGGTACAAGTTTTAAGATTGATGCTTTCAGTAAAAATGTAAAAGTTATGGTTAAAACGGGCAAAGTGGCCGTTTTTACAGAGGGTTTAACAAATAAAGAGGATGTTGAAAAATCTGCTATTGTGCTTACACCCAATCAAGAGGTTACCTTCAAACAAGAAATAAACCGTTTCGAAAAATCAGTTCAGCAAACACCTATTATTTTGACAAATGAACTCAGATTTAGAAATTTAAAATTTGAAGATATGCCTGTTGCCCAAGTTTTCAAATCATTGAACGAGGCCTACGGAATTGATATATTATTTGATGAGGAAATGTTTCGACACTGTTTTATTACTACTTCTTTAACAGACGAATCATTATTTGATAAGCTTACTATTATTTGTAAAACTATAGGTGCCAGTTATCGACAGATTGATGCCAAAATTATTATTTCAGGAAGAGGGTGCCGTTAAATATGATTTTATGTCTGTGACATTGAACTTTAAACTGGATTTTTTTATGAAAAACAAAGGGGAATCTCCTAAAATTTTAATAAATGTTATGAAAAAAACATTTGTTCAATTTATATTTTCTATCATTTTTGTAAGTATTTCTGCTGCAAACGATAGCCATGCTCAAGGTATTTTAAATCAAAAAATATCACTTTCATTAGAGGAAGTAACCATAAAAGAGGTTCTTCAGGAAATTGAAGAAAAGATGGATGTAAAATTTTCCTATAATTCGAGGAAGATTAATGTGAATGAAAGGATATCTATAAATAGTAAAGAAAACGAACTATCAGAGGTACTAACCAACCTATTTAAAAAGAAAAATATAAACTTTGAATTAGTTGGAACGCGACAAGTTATTTTCACCTCAGGGAATGAAGACTATGCTACGCAAACATTGGTAAAATCAAATCTTGTCCTAACTAAAAATATTGTCATAACGGGTAAAGTTACCAATGAGCAAAATGAGCCTTTAATAGGTGCTAGTGTCCTGCTTCAAGGTACTACCAAAGGAACAACTACAGATATAGAGGGAAGTTATTCACTGGAAATTACAGAAGAAGAAATAAAAGGGGTTTTACTATTCAGTTACGTCGGGTATGAAAACAAGACAAGTCTAATAGGTTTAAATACCATTATAAACATTGTGCTTAAAGAAGGAGCTTCATTAGAAGAGGTTGTAGTTGTTGGGTATGGTACTCAAAAAAAAGTTAGTTTAACAGGTGCAGTGTCCAGTATTAAGCCCAATGATTTGTTAAAAGCCCCTGTTTCAAGTGTAGCTAACGCTTTGGGAGGTAGAACGGCAGGGATTATTTCAGTTCAAAGAACCGGTGAACCCGGGAGAGATATTGGAGATATATTTATAAGAGGGATTGCCACTTTTGCCGGTGGTACCAGTGCCGGACCATTAGTTTTAGTTGATGGCGTTGAAAGGAGTCTGGCGGGAATCGATCCATACACCATCGAAAGTTTAAATGTTTTAAAAGATGCCTCTGCTACGGCAGTTTTTGGGGTCAGAGGGGCCAATGGGGTAATAATTATTACTACAAAAACAGGCGAACAGGGAAAACCTCAATTTACATTTTCAAGTAATTTAGGTGTTCAAAATCCTATAAGATTACCGAAACTCCTGGATGCTGTAGGTTATGCTCAATTGAGAAATGAGGCAGAGGCGAATGATCTGAACAATATTAATGCACGAAAATTTAGCGACTGGGATATTGAACGGTTCAAAATTGGGGATGACCCTTATTTTCACCCAAATATTGATTGGTTTGACTACATGCTAAAGGAGCGTTCTCCTCAACAGCAGTATAATTTGAATGTTAGTGGTGGTATGCAAAATGCAAGATATTTTGTTTCGCTTGGATTTTTAGATCAGGATGGAGCCTATAAAGTGGGTGATTTATTTAAAGAATTTAGTGCAAATCCTAATTACAAAAGATATAATATAAGAACTAATTTCGACTTTAATTTATCGAAAAATTTATCATTATTTATCAAGGCTTCCTCAGAAATTCAAGATGCAAATTATGCAAATAGTGCAACAAGGGATATTTTTTCTACTATACTTTCGGCAAACCCCATCATGTCTCCGGTGATATTTGACAATAAAATGATACGAAATGTGGAAGGTTTGACCGCTTTTCAAATTTCGAATACACCTTTATATCAAATGTTGTTTAACGGTTATAACACAAATTTTGGTAGCCGGCTTAATATAAACATAGGGGGTAGATATAAACTGGATAACCTTGTGAAGGGATTATCCATAAGAGGTATGGTCGCTTATGATAGTTACTACCTGCAGACAAATCGCAGAACGAAGCAAATTCCCATGTATGACCTTAGGCGAAACCCAACGGCAAAATCTTTTCAAGACAGTATAAACCCAATAACGGTGGTGAATCAGTTTGAAGGGCCAGTTATTTTTAATGGAGAAAGTTTTGTAAAAAACAGAAAAGAATATGCTGAGGCAGCGATAGAATATAATAAAAATTTCAATGATCATGGCATTACTGCGTTGATACTGGGAACTGCAGAACGTTATTATGATGGGGGTAATCAGCTGCCATTCAATTATTTAGGTGTTGTAAGCAGGGCAACATATCAATTTAAAACAAAGTATTTTTTTGATGTCAATGTAGGATATAACGGCTCTGAAAATTTTGCCAAAGGAAAGCAATTTGGATTATTTCCGTCCTTTTCCACGGGGTACATCGTTTCAAGTGAACCATTTTTCCCAAAAACAAAAAGTATATCTTATTTAAAATTCAGAGGATCTTATGGCATCGTAGGTAATGATAAAATTGGCGGAAATAGATTTCTTTTTACTCCTTCATCCTTTGTATCGGGGGCGAATTACTTTTTAGGTTTAGCAAACACCCCATTACCTGGCTATAGAGAGGGAACTATTGGTAATCCAAATGTTACTTGGGAACAGGCTAAAAAACTAAATATAGGTACTGATTTTAGAATAATTAATGACCTTATTTCAGTAAGTGTAGATTATTTTAAGGAAGAAAGAAATAATATTTTATGGAATCTGAATGTTCCCATTACTTTTGGCGCTGGAAATTTAATTTCACCCTATAATATAGGTGTTGCTGAAAACAAGGGTTTTGAAGTAGAAATGGGTTATCGTGCAACGGCTGGAAAGGCTGTCACCTATTCCATAAATGGAAATTACACCTTTGCAAGAAATAAAATTGTTTACATGGACGAAACACCGCAGCCCTTTCCTGGACTTGCGGCAACAGGGTCTCGAATCGGGCAGTTAAAAGGCCTTTTAGCTAATGGACTTTTTAACACTGCAGAGGAAATTGCAGACCCATCCAGACCTAAATCAGTTTGGGAGGGTGCTGGACTGAAACCAGGGGATATCAGATATGTCGATGTGAATGAAGATGGGAAAATTGATGATAACGATCGGGTTAATATTGGAAATCCAAATATTCCAGAAATTATTTATGGTCTTACCACTGGCATCCAATGGAAAGGATTTGAATTGACTATTTTTTTACAAGGCGCTGAAAATGTTTCCGCTTATCTAACCGGGGAAGCCGTATGGCCTTTTATTGCTGGAACAAAAACAGCCTTTGAGAATGCGACAGAACGTTGGACCGAGGAAAGATATTTGAAAGGGGAGACTATTTCCATGCCTCGTTTAACGGCTAGTCCGGAGGCAACCAAACATAATTATAGAACTTCTTCCTTTTGGATGCAAGATGCTTCCTATTTACGTTTGAAAAATGTCGAGCTCGCTTATACTATTGGAAAATCTCCACTCAATAAGTTAGGAGTAAAATCTTTTCGCATTTATATAAATGGTCAGAATTTATATACCTGGACAAAGATGCCCTTTTTTGACCCGGAAATTGCAAACTCAAATGGGGCAGTTTATCCAATGACCCGCATTTTTAATGCTGGTTTTAATTTACAATTTTAAAGTTAAAATGAACACGATGAAAAAATCGGAGTCCTTTTTTATTTTTTTGATGTTAGCTCTTTTTGTTTCAAGTCAATATGCTTGTAAAGATTATCTTGAACAACCAGAAGGAAGTATTATAACGGTTGACTCCGTTTTTAATAATCCTGATAATGCAATGAGAGCTCTTTGGAATGTCTATGCTACCAGTGTGGTGAACGGATTCATTACAGGGGATGGAGGATCGGGTCTTTCTGATGCAGGAACAGTTGACGGGTTGCTTCTTGGAGCAAGTGATGAGGGGGATCAATTTGGGTCAGGTGGTCGCTCAAATCAATTTAATGCTGGAACCTGGAATGCTAATAATCAAGACGAATTTTCTTTGGGAAGGGTGATGCTGGGTATCAGAAATGCTAATATTTTTCTTGAAAATGTAGATAAAGTGCCCTTTATTACAACAAGTAACTATACTTGGGCACCCCAATTGAAAGAACAAACGATAGGCGAAGCCAAAGTTTTACGTGCCCTGATGTATTATGAAATGATGATTCGCTATGGGGGTGTTCCCATTATTAACGAAGTACCAAAAGTAGTGATAAATGAAGTAGATGGAATTAGCAGGGCTGAAATATCGCCTTTGGGTGTTAGGCGTAGCTTAAAAAGTACCATCGATTTTATATTAAAAGATTGTAATGAAGCTATTCCAGTGCTTCCTAATAGCTATCCAAATTCAGATATTGGAAGAATAAATAAAGGGGCTGCACTGGCATTGAAAGCTGTTACCTTACTTTGGGCAGCAAGCCCCTTGGTAAATACAGATAAACCTCCTCTTTCTTCAGGGTTTGATAGCTTGCTCTGTTTAGGAAATACAGATAATTCAAGGTGGAACGCCGCCGCAGAAGCTCATAAAGCTTTGCTGGATTGGGCTACACAAAATGGTTACAGATTATTGGACGATCCAGCTCTTGGGAAAATAGAAAGTTATAATTATGCAACAGGTGCCGCTTTAGATCCAAGAAACAAGGAACTCATTCTTTATGACAAGTCTCATGGCCAACAGGCAGGTGGTGCAAATATCGTTAGGTGGGGCTGTCCTATTTATTTCTCCTGGGGAAATGTTGTTATGGCCGTACCCATTAATTTTGTTTTGAAAACGTTCAGAGATAATGATGGAAATGATGTCCAAATTCCTAACCAGGGGAATTTTACTGAGCTGAAAGCTATCTTAAAAAAAATGGAACCTCGTTTTCATGCCATTGCCTGGTGGCCCGGTTCTCAATATACCTTCACGGGCTTGATGAACGCCCAAGGTGGTAACGATACCGCTAAATTTTTATTCAAAAAGGGAAATATAAATGGGAATTTTGTTCAAACAGGAGCCGGTACCCAATTAATTGGTATCGGTGTTCCAAATGGATTTCATCAGAAAAAATTTATAAATCTGGTGAATGCAAATAATGGAACCGTAAATCTTTACTGGCCGGTTTTTCGACTTAGTGAATTTTATTTGGGGTATGCTGAAGCTTTAAATGAAGTGAATCCTTCAAATCCGGAAATATTGAATGCCTTAAATGAGGTTAGAAAAAGAGGTGGCTTACCATTGCTGGAACCAGGAAATAATACCTATCAGGCAATCCTCGGAAATCAAAGTAATATCAGGAATTATATCAGAAGAGAAAGAGCGGTAGAATTATATGGAGAGGAACATCGGTTTTTTGATGTTCGACGATGGAAAATTGCGCAAGACGAGGGCGTTATGAAAGGACAGTTTTCCAGGATTTTTTTATTCGAAAATAGTACAAAAGCTTACGTCCAGCCTACCACTTCTATGACTCCGGCGCAAAGGTCAGATAATGATAAAACCTTGTCCTACAAAATTGAAACCTTTGAAAATAGAATATGGGAAGATAAAATGTATTTCTATCCTTTTCCTCAAAGTGAAGTGAATAAAGGTTTTCTAAAGCAAAACCCAGGTTGGTAATTTATGTGCTCATTTTCTAAACGAATTGATATGTTTACAAAGCAAATTATATGTTTAAAACTTTTATTTTTATTTGTATCAACCCTGGGTATTCCACTCGTTGGCTTTGCTCAGGTTAACGACTCAGCTAAAGTTGAAACTTTTCTTTATAGTAAAATACCAAAATCTTTTGGAAAATCAATAACGAAAAGGTTAAATACATCTGCTACCTCGACTGTTTCATCAGATATTTTCAGAAAAATAAATACACCAACGCTGGGAAATACTTTAATTGGTCAATTACCTGGTCTTTATCTGGCCCAAAGAGGTGGCGCTCCGGGAAATAATGATTTTCCTCTAATGAGTATCAGAGGTCGTCAAACTTTTCAGGATAATGAAGTTTTAGTTTTAGTAGATGGTTTTGAGTCAAATTGGCAGAATATATTGCCTGATGAAATTGAAAGTGTTTCCGTATTAAAAGATGCAGCGGCGCTGGCGATGTACGGAATGGATGGTGCAAATAATGTGTTGCTTATTACAACGAAGAGAGGGGAACAAACCTATAAAACAAATATTCAGTTTAATACCCGCATTGGTTTACATTCTCCCGTAAATAGCCCTGATTTTTTGTCAAATGCTGACTTTGCCGACCTTTATAACGTTGCCCTTAAAAGTGATGGTAAAAATATAAATAACGGATTATTTAAATCAGATACCATTGTTAACTATTTTAAAACAGGTCAACTCCCTTTGCTTTACCCTAACGTGGATTGGTATAAAGAAGTATTGAAGCCCAATGCCTTAAGTAAAGATTACTCGCTTACATTTTCCGGTGGTAAAGCGGACGTCAATTATTTTGTTGCTATGGGGGTTGCAGATTTTGAAGGTTTATACGCTAATACTCAAAATAAAGCGATTCAAAATACAAATTATAATCTTAGAAGATATAATCTCAGAGCTAACTTTGATGTCGATATTACCTCGTTTTTAAGCGCAACGGTTGGCTTAAGAGGTACAATGTCCAATAAATTCCTTCCCAATATTAATGAAAATACTCTTTGGAGAACAATGAGTTTGTTCAAACCATATCCCGTTAAGACGGATGATGGTAGCTGGGGAGGCACTCAAGGGTATCCTGATAACCCCGTTGGATCAATTCAGCAAAAAGGGTATCAAATTGTTAACGACAGAAGCGTTGACGCTAACGTTAAGGTTATAGCAAAATTAGATGCTGTTTTAAAGGGTTTACAAGCTTTTGGTCAGATTAATTTTCAAAACTTTTTCTTTGATACCTACAATAAAACAAGGGGATTTAATTATCAGGAATTAGTTCCAAGACCAGACCTTATTGTTCCAGGGACAACACCTGTAAATGAAATTCCATTCGATAGAATTCCCAGAGGAAATGCTACCAATAATTTTACTATCACTCAGGGAAATGGTTCTCAAATCAATAGAACTAATCTGTTGTATGGTTTTGAATTAGAAAATAAATGGGCCGAAAACACGCTTTACGTTTCAACCATGTACTTTCAAGAGTTATTGCGTTCAAACGGTGTGGATGCATCTTTCGCAAAACAAAGAATAATGGGCCGTGCCTCATTTACCAGTAGGGATAAATATTTGGCAGAATTTTCCTACGCTTATGCGGGTTCTGAAAATTTTCCTAAAGCTAATCGATTTGGTTTTTTTCCCGCTTTATCTCTCGGGTGGATTATGAGTAATGAACATTGGATTTCAAAAAATAACGATAATACTTTCTTTAAACTTAGAGGTTCTATTGGTTTACTGGGAAATGATAATGTGGGTAATTCAGGCCGATTTATTTTTAATCAATTTTATTTTGGTTCGGGTAATTACTTAGTTGGTAATAATTTAAGCGTAAATGAACCTACTTTTACCCAAGGTAATTTAGCAAACCCTTTCGTAACCTGGGAAAAAGCCTTAAGAGGAAATATTGGGTTTGAAGCGGTTGTTTTAAAAAATATTTATTTTAGTTTAGATTATTTCAGGGAAAGTAGAAAAGATATTTATATAAATCCAGCCAATTATGTGCCAACTCTTTTAGGAGCAACATTTAATAATGTGAATAAGGGAGAGGCACAGAGTGAAGGAGGTGAGTTAGAAGTTAAATGGCAACAAAAAATCTTTTTTATTAGTGGTCACGTTTCTTACGCAAAGAATAAAATAATAAACGTAGAAGAGCCTCTAATTCCTGAAAGTTACTTGTACGCTAAGGGAAATCCCATAAATCAGCCCTTTGTTTTAGAATCTATTGGTTTTTTTAAAGATTTGACTGACATTCAAAATAGCCCTAAACAGTTGTTTGGAAATGTGTTTCCTGGTGATTTGAAGTATAAAGATCAAAATAAAGATAACATAATAGATAACAGAGATCGGATTCCAGCGGGTAAAACCGCCCTACCTGAATTATGGTACAGTTTACAATCAGGAGCTAATTATGCGGGTTTTGACATAAATTTATTTATTCAGGGAGCCACAGGCCGAACCATCTCGTTAATTGAAAATGGAAATATAATTCCTTTTTTAAATGGTGGCGTGCTTCCAGTTCAATGGGTAAAGGAAAATTATTGGACGCCAACACAGGGTGATGCCGCAAAATTTCCAAGACTTACGACGGTTCAAAATGATAATAATTATCGCTCGTCGACCTTCTGGCAGCGCAGTGGTGCTTTTCTAAGGCTTAGAAATATTGAAATTGGATACACCCTGCCGCAAATCGTCGTGAAAAAATTAAAAATTTATGACTTTCGTATTTTTATTGGCGGGAATAATCTTCTTGCTACAGATAAAATAAATGAAATGTCCCTGGATCCTGAAATTATGAATGCTTTTGTTCATCCCGCAATGAAGGCTTTTAATGTAGGGTTTACCTTGAAATTGTAATAAAGTATTGACAAATGAAGAAATTTATTCTACTCTTTTTACCCTTATTTCTAATCACTGCTTGTAAGCAGAATTTCCTGGACACCCAAATCAGATCGGCATACGATGATGAAATCTTTTGGACTTCAGGGCCAAATAATTTAAGGGCTTTTGGAATGGGGGTTTATAATTATCTAAAACATTTCAATCGTTTCAATAATAATGCTATGCTCGCCTCCGCAACGGATGAAGCAGATCATGCTACTTTCTCGGAAATGCAACGATTTAATACCGGTGCATGGAACGCATTTACCAATCCTGATGATGTTTGGGACGATTATTATAAGGGTATCAGACACGCTAATTTATTTTTGGAGAAATCAGAAAATTTCCGTTCGATGATTGTGGTTGATACCTTTAGTAATAAATCTGCTTACCTTATTGATGTCGATGATTTTATTAAATTAAGGGCTGAAGTCAGATTTCTCAGGGCTTTCTTTTACATGGAACTTATAAAAAGATATGGGGGCGTTCCTCTGGTTGTCAACACTTTGAATGAAAATGAATCCAAGGCTGTTCAGAGAAGTAGCTTTCAGGAGTGCGTAAATTTTATTGTTAAAGAATGCGATGAATCATACATTGACCTTACGAATCACTATATAAATTATGGTATTCCAGCAGGAAAAACATTGGGTGTCGGTGATGGTGGAACAAATAATAACAGACTAGGTAGAATTGAAAAACCTGCTGCCTTAGCTTTAAAATTACGTGCCTTATTATACGCAGCCAGTCCACTGCATAATTCGTCAAATGATAAACGCAGATGGGAATTGGCAGCCGCTGCAGGACAACAGTTTTTTACAGATCCAAATTGTGTACAAGTTAATTTCCTGAGCACTAATTACAAAGATCTGTTTATGGCTCAGAATACAACAAATAATCTAACACCAAGAAAAGGTGCGAATGCGGGAATTATTATGACTCGGCCCTATCAACTAAATTCCAATGTATTTGAAAGAGCTAATTATCCGGTCGGTATGGCAAATGCGGGGGAAGGAGCTACCTGTCCTTCTCAAAATTTAATAGATGCCTTTGAAACTAAATCTGGAAAATCTATTGCCGATCCAACTTCAGGATATGATCCACTCAAGCCTTTTGCCAATAGAGATGCCAGGCTCGAATGGTTAATTGTTATTAATGGAAGTACCATGGGTTTAAATGCAAATAATACGGCAAGAATAGTTCAATCTTTTCAAGGTGGACCCGATGGCGTTGGTGCAAAGGAGGGGGCAACTACCACAGGGTATTATTTGCGAAAAATGTGTATCGAAAATTATGACTTGACTAAAGCAGGAACAAGAGCTAAATCATGGGTCATCCTTCGCTTTGCTGAGGTCCTGTTAAATTATGCCGAGGCTATGAACGAAGCTTATGGCCCAGATATTAAACCTTTGATAAATGGTGTCGTTGCTTCAAGATCTGCATTGGATGCTATAAATATGGTTAGGAAAAGAGCGGGTCAGCCTGATATTTTAGCAGGTATATCTCAATCTGATTTGCGACAGAGAATTCGTAATGAAAGACGCATTGAACTCGCCTTTGAAGAACATCGGTTCTTTGACGTACGTCGATGGAAAATCGCAGAGCAAACAGAAAATATCCCTCTGTCAGGTATTTCTATTTCTAATAATTCAGGCATTCTTAGTTTCGATAAATTTATTGTGGAAAATAGATTTTTTGAGCCTAAAATGTACCTTTATCCTATCCCCAATATTGAAATTTTAAAAAGTAATGGTGTGTTAACCCAAAATCCTGGCTGGTAACCTCGGTTTTATAAATCATTTATTTGAATGATTTTATCGAAAAGAAATGTTTTTTTATTTTTTGTAAATATCTCCCTTGCATGTAGTTCCTTTTTAATTTGGGGTTGCAAAAAAGAAGCCGTAGTCGTTTTAGAGGATAATATCCCTTCCATTACTTCTTTCGCTCCATCCATCGCCAAAAGTGGCGATACCGTTGTATTGAAAGGGAAAAATTTTGCCGAACAGTCACCATATAATTTAATCTCAATAGGTAATTATTCCGTCGTTCCTTTTTTCTCAACAGTAAACTCCTTGTCTTTTAAAATTCCAAATGGAGTCCAAAAGGGAAGTTATAAAATTACAGTTAAAATTGGGGGTAAATCTTCCTCTTCCCTGGAATCGTTGGAAATTCTTGAATCTTCTGTTTTTCAAAGTACCGATGTTTTACCCGTAAATAAGACGACTATTTTACAGGCTTTTGAAGGGTTTGGTAAAAGAAATGTTCATCCCCGATTGCTTTTTTATAAGGAAGATATTGAACGTATAAAACGAAATGTATTAACAGATCCAATAGCTAAAGCGAGTTATGAAGACATCATTAATAAGGCAAATAGTGTTTTATCAAGCCCATTATTAACTTATGGTCTGGATGAGGCTAAACTTCGCATTTCAAATATTCACCAGATTTGTAATAATCAAATTCCCTATTTAGTGCTTGCCTATGTATTTACGAATGATAATAGATATGCCCTGCGTTGCTGGCAACAACTGGAGATTATGTGCCAATTTCCTGACTGGGGGGCTAACAGACATTTTTTAGATACCGGTATTGCAGCAAAAGGAATGGCTTTAGCCTATGATGGCTTATTTGATTATTTAAATCAAAACCAAAAACTTTTATTGTGGGAATCTTTTAAAAAACATGCCCTTATTCCCGGAAAATCACAAATTGAATCAAAAACTGGCGTTTGGAAGTGGTATTTGAGTGATGATAACTGGAATGGTATATGTCATAGTGGTCTTATCATGGCTGCATTAGCAATGTTTGAATCTGATCCGTCTTTAAATGCTGAAATAATTGCTTTGGCGACCAATGGCATGGAGAAATATATAGCAGCATTCGAGCCTGACGGTGGCAGTGAAGAAGGTATGTCTTATTGGTCTTACGGTCTTTCCAATACTTTTTTGGGCATTGAGTCTCTGGAAAGATGTCTGAGTACAAGTTTTGAAATGACTAAAAAAAGTGGCTTTAAACGTACCGGTTGGTTTCCTTATCTTATGGCAGGTCCGGTGGGAACAGCAACGGTGGGTGATGACTATCTTTATATAGGAAAAAATAAAAAAATTTTATCCTATTTTTGGTTCGCACATCATTTTAAAGATGCGAATTTAGCAAAGGTTCATTTTCAAACTTGCCAAAGTGTCAATGAATTCAATACCGTAAAATGGAATGGTTGGACCGACTTACTTTTTTATAATAAAGATTTGGTGAGTTCAGGCGCAAATATACAGCAACCGCTTTCCGGCTATTTAAAGGGAATTGAATACTATTATCTATTAGAGAAAAATGAAAGTGAAAATGCCATGTATCTTGGTATGCATGGTGGTGATAATAATGCCAGTCACGGACACCTTGATGCAGGAAGTTTTTATATTCAAGCCTTTGGTGAAACCTGGGCAATGGGAAATTTAGGCTTGGAAAGTCCTTATCCCGCAGATTATTTTATGGTGACAAGCCCCAAATACTCCGATTTGCCAACTCAATCGGTAAATACACCGGGTAGATTCTATTATTATAAGATTCGGTCAGAAGGAAAGAATACCCTTATCTTTAATCCTGATGCCAGACCAGAACAGAATCCCGCAGGGGTAGCTCGATCTGCCAAGTCTGTTTCTGATGATAATGGAGGTTTTCATATTATAGATCTTTCCGCTTGTTATTCTAGAGATGTCAATGCATACCAAAGGGGAATCAAGTTGAATAGGAAGAATAATGTGATGACGGTTCAAGACCAATTTACCCCTTTAAATAATATTTCTACTTTTTATTGGCTTATGCACACACCCAATACAGACGGATTAGTTATTGCGGCAAATGGGAAAAAAGCTCTTTTTAATAAAAATGGAAAAACTTTTCAGGCAGAAATTATTTCTCCGTCTAAGGCTACTTTTGAAAAAGTAGATAAATCAGCTTCTCAAATTCTTTATTTGAAAGAAACAGCAGATATTTTCTCAACCGTTATGGCCGGCAAAAATTCTCCAAATAAACAATTTGGTAAGCTTCAAATTAAATTACAAGATCTGCAAATTAAGGTACCTTATCTTTTAAGAATTGATTTTTCAAATGGTGAAAATCTGAAATCATCAGAGGCTATTGACTTGAATAATTGGACAACATCAAATTAATCTGTTGTCATTTTATTCTACATTTTATTTATATTTGGTTTATTCAATGTTTTCTTTGTTCGGTCTGTTTATGGTAAATGAATGTAGTGACGTAGAATTGTGGCGAAATTTTAAAAATGGTGATGTTAAATCTCTGGATCACATCGCTAGATTATATTATTTATCATTATTTCAATACGGCCTTTCTAAAGGTTATAGCAGGGAATTGGTTGAGGACAGTATTCAGGATTTATTTATAACTCTTTGGGATAGTCGCCAAAGTTTAAGTCAGGTAAGTCATGTAAAATCTTATCTTTTTTTAGCTCTAAGACATAGATTAAATAGGACTATACTTAATAACCAAAGACAAAAAACGTGGTTGGATAAAATATTTTCAAGTTCAATTTCTGAAGACAGCCATGAAAATATACTTGTGTTTAATGAAAATAACCATCAAATTCGAAGAGAGATAAAATCAATCATATCCTATCTTGCGCCAAGGCAAAAAGAAATGGTTCAATTAAAATTTTATGAGAATTTTGATAACGATCGTATAGCAGAAATTATGGGGATTAGTAAACAAGGGGTTGCAAATCTTTTAGTGAGAACTTTAAAAGATCTGAAAAAAGCCTGGAAACAACTACACACCTTTTTCATTTAACTTATTTCTAAACATTTACCTACCTCTATTTGTATCCTTTACAAAATATAAATATCATGAAAATGACCTATCTCATTGTGCTTGCATTACTCGTATTTTCTGGATTGTATGCTAAAAATTATCTTAAGATGGGAACAAAAACGGAGGAACAGCCCTATAAAGTGGTGCTAAAAAAAGATAAATTTGAAATCAGATATTATCCGGCAGCTATTTTTGCCCAGGTAAAATCTCCGGCAAAAGGCTATAGGAATGAATCTGGAAATCAATTCAGGAAATTAGCTGGATTTATTTTTGGGGGTAATTCTGAATCCAAACAGATTGCCATGACCGCGCCGGTTCACATGGAAAAATCAGAAGAAGGGAGTGTCATGCATTTTGTGATGCCTGAATCATTTACTATGGAAAATCTTCCCAAACCTTTGGACCCTAACGTGAAAATCTCAAAATCTGTTCCAGGGTATTATGCTGCTTACGCTTTTGGTGGATTTGCAGGAGAAGAAAAAATATTAAACGCAGAAGCAGAATTAAAAGCTTTGTTGCAAAAGGAAAAAATTGCAACCAAAGGGAATTTTAAATATCTTGGCTATAATGCACCTTATGAGGTGCTAAATCGCAGAAATGAAATGATTGTGGCGGTCGATTATTCTCCGGAAAGTAAATAAGGATTCAAAAAACAAAGTAGCGCAAGGGGTGATGAAGGTCTTTTTCAAGTGACTCCATCTCAGGGGTGAAGCGTTTACTTTTGTCTTCCTTAATGATGGAAAGTTGTTCTTTTGCCAACCTGGCATTGCCTAACCCTACGTTGCTCAATATATGCAGCCAATTTGAAAAATACTGGAGCCTTTTATCTCGTAAACTAAGCAAACTTCTCGCCAATTCTCTCGAATAAGTATATTTTCCCTGTTCGAAATAGATAAAAGTGGAGAGTAATTTTGCCTTGCCAAAAATGGGATCAAGCGGAAAAATGCTATCTAAATGAGCAAGGGCTTGATCCCATTTTTTATCATTGGCAAGATTTGCTGCTTTGGAGAGATGCAAATTACTTGCATTTCCCCAGGCATCAATCTTATAGTCTGGCCGGATATAATGTTTTTTTATAATTATTTCGTTACCATAATGGTCGGTTGCATATCGATGAAGAACCAAAATGCTCAAAAGGCTAGCCATAGCCGCGACAACAATCCAGTTTGGTCTTTTTGATTCCTTCATGATTTAATCAAATAGTTAGTAAGATTTTGCAAATAAAACTCTTTTTGTAGATGGTTTACCTGAATAAATACAGATTCCAGCTTCCTCTTCCTGATCAAAAGGAACACAGCGAATGGTCGCCTTAGTAATTTCCTTGATGGCTATTTCAGTTTCACTGGTACCATCCCAGTGGGCTGAAATAAATCCAGGGATATCGGACTCGATTAAGGCTTTAAAATCATCAAAAGTATCTACTTTAGTTGTTTTTTGACTTCTAAATGATTTTGCTCTTTGGAAGAGATTTTCCTGAATGTCAAGGAGTAATTGAGCAACCGTCTCTTCAATTCCGTCTAAATTAGCTGTAAATTTCTCTCTGGTATCTCTTCTTGCAACTTCAATTTCATTTTTCTCCAGATCGCGTTGACCGATGGCCAGACGAACGGGAATACCTTTCATTTCATGTTCCGCAAATTTAAAACCAGGCCGGTTTTTCATGTCCTGATCATATTGAACGGTAATACCCTTGGCTTTTAGGTTTTTCATGATTTTATGAACAACCTCGTCAATTTCGGGAGATGGTTTTGGAATCGGAATGATAACCACTTGAATTGGCGCCAGATTTGGCGGTAAAACCAATCCTTCGTCGTCAGAGTGGGTCATAATAAGTCCACCAATTAAACGCGTAGAAACACCCCAGGAGGTAGCCCAGACAAATTCCTGATTATTGTCTTCTGTTAAAAATTTAACATCGAACGCTTTGGCAAAGTTCTGGCCTAAGAAATGGGAAGTACCCGCTTGAAGCGCTTTTCCGTCCTGCATTAAGGCTTCAATACAAAAGGTGTCCACCGCTCCGGCAAAGCGTTCATTGGCTGTTTTAACCCCTTTGATAACAGGCATTGCCATATAATTTTCAGCAAATTCTGCATATACATCCAGCATTCGTAAGGTTTCTTCAACGGCCTCGCCTTTAGTCGCATGAGCCGTATGTCCTTCCTGCCATAGAAATTCTGTAGTTCTTAGGAATAAGCGGGTTCTCATCTCCCAACGAACCACGTTGGCCCACTGATTAATAAGTAGGGGAAGGTCGCGATAGGACTTTATCCAATCTCTGTAGGTATTCCAGATAATAGTTTCAGAAGTAGGGCGAATAATCAGTTCTTCCTCTAATTTTGAGGTAGGATCAACAATAACGCCACTGCCGTCGGGCGCGTTCATTAAGCGGTGATGCGTGACCACGGCACATTCTTTGGCAAATCCATCAACATGCTGCGCTTCTTTACTCAAAAAACTTTTTGGGATAAATAGAGGAAAATAAGCATTTACATGCCCTGTTTCCTTGAACATTCGATCTAATTGATCATGAATTTTTTCCCAGATCGCAAAGCCATAAGGTTTAATAACCATGCACCCTCTAACAGCAGAATTTTCAGCTAAATTTGCTTTTTTAACAATATCTTGGTACCACTGGGCGTAATCTGTCGATCTGGGCGTTATTTCTTTTGCCATACAATGCAGGATTAGGTGAAAAAAAGAGTAAAATGTCGAATTGTCAAAATAAATGTCATAATTTACTAAACATTAACAACTTTATTGCGACAAAAGTAATAAATTAGATGTTCTATTTAAAAGATGATTTCATTAATTCCACGTTTAAAATAATTGTCATGAAATACGCCCTGATTTTTACCCTGTTCACTCTGTTGGCTGTCAGTCCCGTGGGTGCACAAATGGATGATGTATATTACAATCCTGACGAAGTGGTTAAATTAAAAAATAATCCATCTTCCTCTAACAGATTAGGTTCTTACAGACCAGAATCCTATTCAGAAAATGAAACGAGTTTCTCTGATGGGGCAGATAGCTATTACGATGATTATGATTTTTATTACACTTCAAGAATTCGCCGTTTTCACAGACCTCTGCAAGGTTTCAGTTTTTTTGATCCATATTATATCGATATGGCCTATTATGATCCGTTCATGAGGTCTGCCACAACCATGTTGATTTATGATGATTTCTATTCTCAGAGAATGTTTAGCAGATTCAATCGTTGGAATAATTTCAATAGTTTCGGCAATTTCAACAGATGGAATAGCTTCGGTATGAATGATCCATTTATGATGGGATGGAATTCTCCGTTCTCAAGATTTGGTGGAATGGGAATGTCTATGAATAGCTTTGGTTGGGTCGGTTCCCCAATGATGTTTATGCCTTCTTATAATTTTTATAATTTCATACCTACTTGGGGTAATGGCTATGGTTACAATAATTTTGGCCAGAACAATAATAATAATCCAGTATCAACAGTAGATCCTTCTAATGGATATTATGGGCCAAGAAGAGGGGGAGGATCTGTAGGTCCGGTTCCGGGTGCACGTAATCCTGAGATTGGAACTATTGAGAGTTCACCGAGAACAAGCCCTGCTGCTGGAAGAAATGTAGCTACAGAAAGAGGTTCCAGAATACCTTCTACCTCGCAAGGAACTACGGGAACAGATGTACCAAGATATGCTCCTTCTGTTCAAGGTGCGGGTAGATATCCAAGCAGTGAGAGTAGCAGAATACCATCAACAGGTTACTCCCCTAGAGCAAGTAATCCAACTACGGAATATAGCCGTCAACGTCCAAGTACTACCGTTCAGCCAAGAACTTCTTCTGATATTAGAAACAGTACGGAAAGAATCAATAGCGCTACAAGAAGTACCTCACCTTCAAGAGGTTTTGAATCACCTTCATCTTCTTCAAGTTGGTCAACACCAAGAAGTTCCCCATCAAGTTCAGGGTCTTCTTCGTCACCTTCAAGTGGTGGCGCACCATCAAGTGGCGGCAGATCTACTTCCACTGGAGGAAGAGTTATCAATTAACCATTAAATAACAAATATTGTTATTTAAACATAATTGAACGGGTGGAATATTACGTTGTTGTATTCCACCCGTTTTTTTTATTCCTTTTCTAAATAAAATAGCTATGAATACCCACTCAATTAAATGGTCTGTTATTTTAATAATTTCCCTTTTGCCCTTCTTTTCAGTTGGACAAACTATTGCAGATGTTATTAGATTTAGTTATCAGGAACCTGGAGGAACGGCCCGATATACTGCGACGGGGGGCTCAATGGGTGCCATTGGTCCCGATCTTAGTTCGGTGAACAGTAATCCCGCTGGCATAGCACTGTACCGTAAATCGGAATTTTCTTTTTCCCCCTCCTTTATCTCAACCAGAACAACGTCCAGACTCCTTTCAGATAGAAACGGTACTGCATTGTCTGAAAGTAAACTAGGTATTAATGTCCAGAACTTAGGAATGGTTTTTACTTCCCAGCCTATTTCTGAAAAGTGGAAGCAAATGAATTTTGCCATTACCTTAAATAACTTAAATCATTTTAGTAACACTACCCGGTTTAGTGGAACTTCCCAAGGCACTCTTTTACAAAGATTCCAGGAAATTGCCAATTCTGATATTGGGTTGGACGATTTTGAAACGGGCATTGCCTCTGAAGCTGGCGCGCTATATGATCTCAATGGAGATGGTAAATATGATATTGATTACCAATTATCTCCCAAAGCTCTTTTACAAAGGGAACAGGAAGTTCAAAATACAGGTTCGTTAAGTGAACTGGCTTTTTCTCTTGCTGGAAATTATAATGAAAAGGTATCTATAGGGCTTACCGTGGGCGTTCCTTTCATTTCCTATTATAATGTCAGAAATTATGCAGAGGTGGATCAGGTTAAAGCACCTGGCGGCGTTCCCTATTTTAAAGATTTGACTTATAGAGAAGAATTGAGCACCACCGGCGGAGGAGCGAATGCGAAATTGGGCGTTATTGTGAAGCCACAACCCAATATTCGTATAGGTATGGCTGTTCACACTCCCACTTTCTTTAATGTTTCTGATATTTATCAAAATGAACTGACCTATAATTATTTTGAAAATGCAAATGAAACAGGTGCATTTTTAGGAAGTGAAGCTGTTGCCGAAGGAAGTTTTGAATACAGGTTTAAAACGCCATGGAGGTACTTTGGAAACGTCGGTCTCGTTTTAGGAAAAAAGGGTTTTATTGGTGGGGAAGTGGAATATGTTAATTATGCTTCTAATAGATTTAATTACAATGGTTTTGAAGAAGCTGAAAATGAATCTAATATAGAAATTGCCGGAAGACTGGGTCAGGCGGTGGCTATTAGAATGGGTGGAGAAGCGGTCATTAGTAATGTCTATCGTTTAAGGGCAGGACTACAGTTTTATACCTCTCCTTTTAAAGATGACGAAACCTCGAAAACCATTTTAAGCATAGGCGGAGGAAGAAGGGGAGAAAAATACTTCTTTGATGTCTGCTTTAGATATAACCAGTTCAATGAAGTATTTTTTCCGTATCTAACCCAAAATGCACCTCTTCAGGAGGTGGACAAAGCGATAATGAAGCAATCCTTGATTTTTACAGTGGGCTCTAAATTTTAAAGCTCCCTCATTATTTTGCCCATAAACCCAGGGTTGGATAAGCGCCTTGTTCGGTTATCATTTTTAATGCTTCCTTGACAAAAGGCTTGTCTTCCTGATAGGTAACTCCAAACCATTGAGCTGCAGATGGTATAACTACAATTTTTGCCTCGTCTGATGCAATAAGGTGGTCTGCAACCAATGGTATGTAGAATTCTGCTTTTGGGTGGTCTTTGTTCTCTTCAACAAATTGAATAAAGCCCAATCTTAGATATTCAAAAATGGAGGGGTGAAAGCCCCAGAAATTCATAGAAACAAGGGTTTTTTCATTCAACGTAACTTTGTTACCATTTAAATCACCTGTAATCTCCTGATCGTTTTTAATAATTTGGTGAGTTTCGGCAATACTGGTTAAAAAACCAGATGCATTACTGGTACAGACTCCTCTGGAAACAGCACCAAAATCGGAAAGGGTATTATTCAAATAATATCCAATCATAGCATGTTTTTCCGGAGAACATTCCGTAGTTAGAAATTTTGCCATGATAGCAAAGCTATCGAAACCATAAAAATCATCGGCATTAATAACAGCAAATGGTTCCTTAATGACGTCTGCTGCGACCAGTACGGCATGACCTGTACCCCACGGTTTTTCTCTTTCGGGTATAGGGGGAAGTCCAACAATTGGCGAGGATGATTCTTGAAAAACATATTCAACGGGGATAATATTTTCAAAAGTAATACCTATTTTTTCTTTAAAAGGTTGCTCAATAGATCGGCGAATGATAAAAACTACTTTACCAAATCCAGCTTTGATTGCATCATAAACTGAAAATTCCAGAATGGTTTCATCATTTAAACCAACGGGATCTATTTGTTTGAGTCCACCATAACGAGACCCCATTCCGGCGGCCAGAACCAATAACGTAGGTTTCATACTTAGGATGATTATGTATTAATTTCTATAATCTAACGGAGGATTTCTATCACCAAGAAGTGCTTCATATTTAAATGATTCACCTCTTCTCTTTAATAACTCCAGTTTAGCATTTTTCAACATTTCCGGATTCACCAAGCAATCCATTATAGTGAGTGCCATGGTTTTAGCAGCCACCATCATTCCCTTGTGTCCTATGGACATACCCCCTGCGGCAACAGCTTGCCAGCTATGTGCAGCGGTACCAGGAACCCAGGTGGCACTTGAAATACCAGCGGTGGGAACAAGCCAGCTAATATCTCCGACGTCGGTAGAACCAAATGCCTCATCACTTTGGTCTGCGTAAGGTTTTACCAAAGCTGCATCGGAAATATTTACGTCTTTTCTATTTAGGGAAGGGAAAATTTTAAGGGCAAAATCCTCTTCTGTTTTGTCATAAGTAACTCCTCCTACTGTTTTTAAATTTTCATATAAATTAGTAGAAAGGATTTGGTTAGGGAGCAAATTATAAACACCATGAATCACCTCATAATCCATGGTAGTACCCGTACCTAATGCTGCGCCTTCGGCTGCTTTGCTTACCCTATTGAAAATATCTTTAACGATATCCATTTCCGGATGACGGATATAATAATATACTTCAGCAAATGCGGGTACAACATTTGGGGCCTCTCCACCTCTTGTAATCACATAATGAACTCTTGATTTTTCCGGAATATGTTCCCTCATCATATTGACCATATAGTTTAGGGCCTCAACGGCATCGAGGGCTGATCTTCCACGTTCAGGAGAGGCAGCGGCATGAGAGGCAACGCCACGGAAACGAAATTTAGCCGACTTATTTGACAGGGAAGAGATGGGATTAGCATTGTTATCATCTCCCGGGTGCCAATGAATGACGGCATCAACATCTTGAAATAAGCCTGCACGAACCATGTAAACCTTACCAGCACCTCCTTCTTCAGCGGGTGTTCCATAAAAGCGGATGGTTCCTTTTCGCCCCGTTGTTTTCAACCAGTTTTTAACGGCAATAGCTGCTGCAGCAGAGGCAGATCCAAACAAATGATGACCGCAGGCATGACCGTTTGTATTACCTGCTAGCTCTTTTTTAAAAGGTACTGCATCTTGTGAAAATCCAGGTAAGGCGTCAAATTCTCCAAGCACACCAATCACTGGTGTTCCGCTGCCGAAAGTAGCTGTAAATGCAGTTGGAATACCTGCCACGCCGGTTTCGATAGTAAAACCTTCCTCTTTGAGCATAGATTGTAGGAGATTAGCACTTTTCCCTTCTTTATATCCTAACTCAGCTAGATTCCAGATATTGGTTGCAACATCTACATACTGTTGCTTTTTGGCTTCAAGAGATTGAATAACAGTCTTTTTTTCATTGGCTATCGACGATGGTAAACCATTTTGCCCTATGGACCAATGAGTAGCCAAAACCAAAATAAATAGAGGATAAACTTTTTTCATACATCTTATTTATAGTCCGGCATTGGCCGAAATAGTTAACATTCTATCAATACATGATCTTCCTTTCTCAAGAACATAATCAGAAAGCGTAATCTCTGGTAGTTCATATTTAACGGCAAGATATACTTTTTCCAACGTATTTAACCTCATGTGAGGGCACTCGTTACAGGCACAGGAATTTTCAGGAGGAGCGGGAATAAATATTTTATCGGGAGAATATTTTTCCATTTGATGAATAATTCCCGACTCAGTAGCCACAATAAAAGATGTTTTTTTACTTTTTATCGTGTAGTTCAATAAGCCAGTGGTAGAGGCTATATAATGCGCTTTACGTAAAATAACTTCCTCGCATTCTGGGTGTGCAATAAGCTCGGCTTCAGGATATTGAGCCATTAACTTATCTATTTTTTCAGCGGAAAAAATTTCATGGACCATGCAGGCTCCATTCCACAATACCATGTTCCTTCCCGTTTTTTTATTTAAGTAAGCGCCTAAATTTTTATCGGGGGCGAAAACAATAGGTTGATCCTTTGGAATAGATTCTATGACCTGTACCGCATTACTTGAAGTACAGCAAATATCAGTCAATGTCTTCAATTCAGCCGTACAATTGATATAACTCACTACGGTATGACCGGGATATTTCTCCATAAATTTCTTGAACAAAGGCGCAGGCGCTGAATCGGCAAGAGAGCAACCTGCTTTTAAGTCAGGAAGAACCACTTTCTTATCCGGACAGAGAATTTTAGCTGTTTCTGCCATAAAATGGACGCCAGCAAAAACGATTAAATCAGCCTTTGTTCTCGCTGCCTCCTGTGATAACCCGAGGCTATCTCCGATATAGTCAGCAATATCCTGAATGTCGGGTTCTTGGTAATAATGTGCTAAAATGACCGCGTTCTTTTCCTTTTTCAGCTTGTTTATTTCCTCAAATAAATCGATAGTAGGATCTATGGCCAGATCGAGGAATCCTTTTTTTTGTAAATTTGGAAGGGCTGATAATATATCCATTAGCTATTTATAAAAGATTTGTTTGGTAAAAATAAGTAAAAATTAGATAAGTTACCGCGGTGTTATTGCCCTATCAGAAATAAGGCGGGTTTTTTATGTATATTCGGAAATCCGGTTTTTTTCCATTGCTGAATGGTTCTTGTAGAAATGAATTCATCGGGTAAGGTTAGGTCTGCAGCAATACATAATCGAGTACTATCGGGTAAGTTTTGGAGTAAAGCATCTAAACAGGCCTCATTCCGGTAAGGCGTTTCAATAAAAAGAAAGGTAGTTGCATTTTTTGACATCTCATTTACCATAACCTTGAGTTGAGCAACTAATTCAGGCTTTTTTACGGGCAAATATCCTAAAAAGGTAAATCTTTGTCCATTTAATCCCGAGGCCATTAAAGCTAATAATATAGAAGAAGGGCCAACCATAGGAATCACCCTAATTTGTAAATGATGGGCAAGTTTGACCACTTCTGCCCCGGGATCGGCAATGCCCGGACAGCCAGCTTCAGAAAATAAACAAATATCATTTCCCTTTAGGGCTGGTTCCAGTAAAACTTCTATCGATTGAGCGGGTTGGTGCTTGGGAAGTTCCAGAAAAGTTATCTTCTCCAGGGCTAGGTTGGGAAGTAAAATTTTTAAATGTGCACGGGTGGTTTTTCCTCTCTCAGAAATGATGTAAGAGCAATTTTCTATCCTTTGTAAAAGATAAGGAGCAATGGCATGTTCTCCCCCTTCTCCCAGGGGAGATGGCATTAAATATATGATTCCTTTAGACATATCAAACTAATACTTATTTTAATCTGTAAATCTAACTATATTTGAGTTTTTTAAAGCTATTTGGGTAAATCCTTCAGTATGTACGCTACGGCAGAAACTTATACGATTCATCTCCCCCAATTTGAAGGGCCTTTCGATCTGTTGCTCTTCTTTATTGAAAGAGATGAATTGGATATTAATGATATTCCAATTTCGAAAGTTACTGAGGATTTTTTAGCCTACATACATCAAATGGAAAGGCTGAATATTGATTTAGCCAGTGAATTTGTCGTTGTTGCCGCTACCCTTTGCCGTATTAAAGCCAGATTATTACTTCCGAGAAAACCCGTTGATGAGGCAGGAAACGAAATAGACCCAAGAGAGGAATTAGTTAGCCGGCTGCTTGAGTACAAAAAATTTAAAGAAGTTTTAGATACTTTTCGCGATTGGGAAGATGAAAGAGAGAAAAAATTTGAAAGGGGGAATCTGGAATCTGAAATAAAATCGCTCGCTAATCAGGCGTTGGCGGATGCTTCCTTAGAAACTATTTCTTTGTTCAAACTGCTGAGGACGTTTGAATCGGTTATGCGTCGGTTAGAAGTTAAACAACCTGCCGCCGTTCATGAAATTGTTCGTATTAATTATACCATTGAAGATCAACAGAATATTCTTGTTTCTGTTGTAAAAGAAAAGGGAAAAGCTGCATTCACCGATGTTTTTCAACATTGTGTTGACAGATATCAGGCCATTGTTACCTTCCTTGCTTTGCTGGAACTTTTAAATCTTGAAGTTTTTAGATTAATTTCGGGCGAAGGTTTAAATTCTTTTTGGATAGAACCCTGGGAAGAAGTAAATTACTGATTTAAATAAATTATTGTCATGGAAAAATATTATCAATTTCGAATTTCTTTGAATGAGGTTGATCCTGAAGTCTGGAGAACTTTTCAAGTAAGTGAATTGCATAGTTTATTTGATTTGCATCAAGTAATTCAGGTGGTTATGGGTTGGGAAAATGACCATCTTTTTCAATTTAAAAAAGATGGAATCTGGTATGGATTAATTGATGAGGATGACGTAGTCAGTACCAAAATGTTGGATGCAGATGATACGTTGTTGCATGAATTAAACTTAAAGGAAAATGATTCTTTTGAATATGAATATGATTTGGGAGACGGTTGGATGCATACCCTTACATTACTGAAAATAGTAACCCTTGAGGAGGAATTATTGCCTGTGGCGTTTGCCGGGGAAAATGCCTGTCCTTTTGAAGATTGTGGCGGCCCAGCTGCTTATATGGAGTTAAAGGAGGCCTTGCTGAATCCAAAGAATGAAGAGGAAATGGAAATGCGTGAAACGATGGGCGATTTTGATCCTACCTTCTTTGATCTTGAAGAAGTTAACGAAATCTTAGAGGATATAGTCGAAGAAGATTGGCTGGAGGGTGATGATGACGAAGATGACGATGTTGATTTCGATGATTTTAATGATGATGGTTTGTTCGATGATTTTAATGATGATGTAAAGAAAAATTAAGTTTTTTTTATATACCATACATGAGTTCTCGTCGTTTTTGAATAATGAATGCACAAAAGCATGCACTTAATCACTATGCTATTTTTAAAAAAAAGGTTTATTAAGTTTATTTTTGCTTGTTGTATTATTATATTTTCTAAAGGAGATGCCTGGTCTCAAGTGGGTTGGGAAGCAGGCATCTGGGTTGGTGCGGCTCATTATTTCGGAGATTTAAATACGAAATATAATCTGGAAAAACCTGGAGAGGCTTTCGGTTTAATGGCAAGGTATAATTTCAATAACCGGATAGCCTTAAAATTTGCTGCTAATTATGCTGTCGTTTCGGCTTCTGATGACAATTCAAATAATCCTTTTGAGATAGAAAGAAATCTTTCTTTTCGCTCTCCAATAACAGAGGTTTCTTCCCAAATGGAATTTAATTTTTTACCTTTTACCCATGGTAGCAAGGACGAGTATTTTTCTCCCTATTTTTTATTGGGCGCAAGTGTTTTTCAGTTTAATCCTCAAACTTTTTATCTTAATAAATGGGTAGATCTCAGACCTTTAGGTACAGAAGGGCAATTTAAAGGAAAAGAATATTATACTCTTTCAGCTGCTTTTTTATTTGGCGTTGGTATGAAATATGATTTATCGGAGCGTTGGAGTATGCAAGTTGAGTTAAGTGGAAGAACTACTTTCACAGATTATTTAGATGATGTAAGCACCGTTTATCCCGATAGAAGAAATTTATTCCTGGAAAGAGGAAATGTTGGATCTCTCGCCGTTGCCATGTCTGACAGGTCATTAAGTGCAACTGCAGATCCTGGTATTAATAAAACAGGATTTATGCGGGGAAATGCAGATAATAAAGATGCTTTTGCCTTTTTAGAGGTAGGTTTTCTTTACTTTTTTGGAAATCTTCGTTGCCCTGATATTAGTCGACGGAAATAAAAATACTTAAATAATGAACCTATTAGGTAATTTGATACAACGAGGTATTTTAATAGGGGAAAAGTTTGTTGACTATAATAATCATACTTCACCGAAGAGAAAACAAGAAATTGTTTTAAAAGGGTTATTACGAAAAGCCCAGCAAACTACCTTTGGAAAATACTATGATTTCAAAGAGATGTTGAAATCAGAGGAATTGATGAATGATTTTAGACAGGGTATTCCCGTTTTTGATTACAATACAATCTATGAAAAATGGTGGCACCTATCTCTTCATAATGTGGATAATGTTACCTGGCCTGGCAAAATAAAATATTTTGCCTTAAGTTCAGGAACTTCTGGAGCACCTAGTAAATATATTCCCATTTCCGATGAAATGAGCAAATTTATGCGCCGGGCAGGTAGAAAAATGTTCTTTACTTTGAATCATTTTGATGTAAATCCAGATGTTTTTACCAAAGGAATGTTGATGCTTGGTGGAACGAGTTCTTTAAAGAAAGAGGGAAAATATTTTTCAGGTGATCTAAGTGGTATTAATGCCAATAAAATACCAGGTTGGTTACGACCCTATTTTAAACATGGATCCAGAATTTCCAGATTAAAAACCTGGGACGAAAGAATTGAAGCGATTATTAAAAATGCTCCAAATTGGGATATTAGTGTTATTGTTGGCATTCCTTCCTGGGTTCAATTAATGATGGAACAGGTTGTTTCCCACTATAAAGTTGAAAGTATTCATGATATCTGGCCTCATCTTCGTGTTTTCGTGCACGGTGGAGTACATTTTGAACCCTTTAGAAAAGGTTTTGATAAAATTATGTCTAAACCAATGGTTTACATGGATTCTTACCTGGCATCTGAAGGTTTTTTTGGTTTTCAGCACCGCCCAGACCATAAGGGTATGTGCCTGGAATTACAAAAGGGTATTTATTATGAATTTATTCCGTTCAATGAATCAAATTTTGACGAAGAGGGAAATTTAAAAAATAACCCAGCCTCTCTAACTATTGATGAAATTAAAAAAGGTATAGATTATGCCATGATAATAAGTACTTGTGCAGGTGCCTGGAGGTATCTTCTGGGAGATACCATAAGATTTATTAATCTGGACAGATCAGAATTCATTATCACTGGCAGGACTAAACATTATTTAAGTGTTTGTGGGGAACATCTTTCAGTAGATAATATGAATCAGGCAATTTATAAGATTTCTCAGGAATTGAATATTAGTATTAAGGAATTTACGGTCTCTGCTATTGAGGATAATGGCAAATTCAGACATTCATGGTATCTTGGCTGTGAAACAATGATTTCAGCGGATAATATTTTACCTTTGCTAGACGAAGAATTAAAAAGGGTAAATGATGATTATTGTGCAGAACGGAAAAGTGTATTAGGCCAACCTGAAATTAAAGTCATTCCCATTTCTATTTTTTATAAATGGCAAGAGAAACAGGGTAAAATGGGTGGGCAAAATAAATTTCCGCGGGTCATGAAAACTAGTATTTTTAAGGAGTGGGAATCTTTTGTTTACCGAAATACCACTTCTGCAAATGGATAACAGGAAGAAAGATGAATTATTTTATTGAAGGAATAAAGGTTGGATTTTTGCTTATATTCTTAATTGGGCCTATTTTTTTCTCTCTCATTCATATTGGAGTGGAATACGGCACCAAAGTGGGTGTGTTTTTTGGTTCAGGCATCTGGATTAGTGATATTTTCCTGTTTATGGGCATGTATAAAGGGATGTCCTTCATTTCAGAAATAGCCAATGCTTCTTACTTTTACTATACTGTTGGAGGAATTGGCACCTTAATATTAATTGTATTTGGACTGGCTGCTATGATTCAAAAAGGTAATCAATCTATAAATGTACCTCAACCTTTCATAAAAGAGCATAGTCCAAGATCACTGTTTGGATTTTTCCTGAAGGGAGTGTTGATTAATGTCTTTAATCCATTTACCATTTTATTTTGGTTAGGGTTAATGAGTACAGCCCTGGTAGATAAAAACTTTGGTAATAATGAGGCCGTCTGGTACTTTGCAGGAATTATGACTATTTATGTTCCTGTGGACTTGTTTAAGATTTTTCTCGCCAAAAAAATAAGGAAAGTATTGAAGCCTTCCCATTTAAAAATAGTAAGTAAAATTGCGGGTATAGCCTTAATTATTTTTGGGGTTGTTTTATTTGTCAGGGTATTTATACTGAGTTAGTATTTATTTCTATTTCAGTATTTCGCAAAATTCCAGTCTTTCTCCATCTGGTCCCAGTATATAGAAATATTTACATCCTTTTTCCCAAAAGGAAAGATACACAGGTTCCATTTCAATAGGAGAAAAGCCACCTTCTTTCAACAAAAGATAAGTTTCATCAATATTGGATACATCGAATGCGATATGGTCTATTTTCCCATCTTTTCTATCCTTGTCAGGAATAGGCATTTGATATAATTCAAGAAGAATATCCTTGTACTTCATCATTACCACTTGCCCTTCTTCATTTTCATGAATAAAAGTATTTTTCATGACACATTGGAAGCCTAAAGACTCATAAAATGATTGAGACCGAAGTATTTCTGTGACAGGAAGGCCAATATGTTGTAAATGATTGATTTTTAAATCTATCATATTAGTTATTTATCTGCTTAACACGAGGATTCATCATTTTAAACCAGAATGGGGGAATCAGCGAAAGAAGAATGGAGGCCGGATAACCAAACGGCAGTTGTGGACTTTCATCAAAATGTCTTAAAACCTGATATTTTCTGGTGGATTTATAATGGTGATCAGCATGTCTGGTTAACTCATATAGGAAAATCCTTCCAATTTCATGATTTGAATTCCAGGAATGACAGGGTAAAACGGGTTCAAATTTTCCATTGACCGTCTCTTTTCTTCTCAAACCATAATGTTCAATATAATTGACGGATTCGAGCAGTAAAAACCCAATGGTACTTGCTAATGTTGACCAAAGAAGGATTTCGACACCAAACCAAAAGCCAATTGCAGATAGATAGGTGATAGAACAAAGGGTAAAGAGGAGCATTTGATTATGGATAGAAAAAAAAGATAATGACAAATATCTTAGTTTTTCAGTTTCTAATTTCCATGCATTCAAGTACCCACCCACAACAGAACGCACCCAAAAAAAGTAAATGGGTTCATTTAACCTGGAAGTTGCAGGATCTTTGTCGGTGGCTACATTTTTATGATGCCCCAGATTGTGTTCAATAAAAAAATGTTGATAAAGTGCGGGGAGTAGCAACATCTTTGAAAGAAATTGCTCAAAAATTTTACTTCTGTGCCCCAGTTCATGACCAACATTGATACCGATGGTACCGATTATTATACCGGTACTTAGGGTTAGGCCAAACTTTTCATATAGCGCTAAATTACTTGTTTGAAGGGTGGAAAAATAATATAAAAGGATAGCGTAAAGAATGGGAACATTGGCATATAGTAACAGGTCAAAAATCATATTTTTAGATCTGTTTTCTTCTATGGAAGAGTCAAAATTTGAAGATTTGAGTGGAAATAACTGATCAAAAATGGGAATGAGGATAAATGCAAGGTAAAAAGCAGAGAAACTCCATATTCCTCCCTGATAGATGGCCCAAAAAGCGGATAAGGGCGCTAAATAAGCAATGAAGTATTTTAGATCGCGCATCGTATTTGTATTAGTATGTCCAAATATAATAAAAAAGCCCGCTGTAAGCAAATACAGCGGGCTTTTACATTGGATTAACTTAATAATGCCAAATGAATATTATTTATAATAATGGCGCAATAACCAAAGCTACCACAGACATTAATTTTAATAAAATATTTAAAGATGGTCCGGAAGTATCTTTAAACGGATCACCAACGGTGTCACCAACTACGGCTGCTTTATGAGGATCAGAACCTTTGTAGTACATAGTTCCTTGAATATTTACGCCCTCTTCGAACATTTTTTTGGCATTATCCCATGCACCACCTGCATTTGACTGGAAAATAGCCATGAGAACACCTGTAACGGTAACACCCGCTAAAAGACCTCCCAACATTTCAGCACCACCAGCAAATCCAATAAACACGGGTGACAGAATGGCAATCAAACCGGGAAGAACCATTTCACGAATAGAAGCTTTGGTAGATATTTCCACACACTTGCTATATTCTGCTTTGCCTTCCGCCTGATCATACACGTGTCTGTCTTCAGCACTCCACTCATTTTCCTCTTTTCCTTCATTTTTCTTCATAACGGCAAGAGCCGCTTTAAGCTCGGGAATATTATTGAACTGGCGGCGAACCTCCTGAATCATATCCATTGCGGCTCTACCCACAGCACTCATAGAAAGGGCAGAAAATAAGAATGGAAGCATTCCACCTAAAAACAAACCTGCCATAACGACTGGATTGGCAACGTCAATAGTGGTAATTCCTGCTGTTGACATAAAGGCAGCAAAAAGAGCTAAGGCGGTAAGTGCCGCTGAACCGATTGCAAAACCTTTACCAATGGCCGCAGTAGTATTACCAACGGCATCCAGTTTATCTGTACGTTTACGAACTTCTTTATCTAAGCCACTCATTTCCGCAATACCACCGGCATTATCAGAAATAGGTCCATAAGCATCAACAGCTAACTGAATACCAGTATTAGCTAACATACCTACAGCTGCAATAGCAATACCATATAGACCTGCAAAATAGTGTGCACCTATAATAGAAATCGATAAAACAATAATAGGTAATGCAGTTGAACGCATACCAACACCCAAACCGGCGATAATATTTGTTGCAGCACCAGTAACAGATTGATCAACAATACCTTTTACTGGTTTTGTTCCAGTTCCTGTATAATATTCTGTAATATATCCAATGGCTAAGCCTGAAACTAATCCTATGATAACTGCATAAAATACACCCATACTGTTATAAGTAATGTCGTTATATACCCACTCAGTAGGAAGCATATATTGAACAGTCAGATAGGTGGTTATCAACATTAAAATACTGGAGACAAGACCTCCCATGTTTAATGCTTTTTGAGGATCTCCATTTTCACTAACCCTAACAAAAAAGCAACCAATGATTGATGCGACAATACCTAATCCAGAAAGAACTAAAGGAAGTAAAACGGCATTTAATCCTTTAAAAGTGTTTGTTGCTTCAAATCCAGGAATATTAAGAAAAACAGCACCTAAAACCATAGTACCAACAATAGCACCTACATACGATTCAAAAAGATCGGCTCCCATACCAGCTACATCACCTACATTATCACCTACGTTATCGGCAATAGTAGCAGGATTATAAGGGTGGTCCTCAGGAATGCCAGCTTCTACCTTTCCAACTAAATCGGCGCCTACGTCGGCAGCTTTAGTATAAATACCACCACCAACACGAGCAAAAAGAGCAATGGAAGAAGCGCCAAAAGAAAATCCAGTGATAACAGTAATCACCTTATTGATATCCCAACCCATTTCCAGAAAAATAGCAAATAAACTGCCTAATCCGAGGATGCCTAAACCAACAACACCCATTCCCATTACGGAACCACCTGTGAAAGCAATTTCCAAGGCTTTTGCCAGACTGGTTCTGGCTGCATTGGTAGTACGTACGTTTGCTTGTGTAGCTACACGCATACCAAAATAACCTGCCAATGCAGAGCAAAAAGATCCAACGATGAAAGAAAGTGCAATCATCCACGATGAGGTGGTGCTATCAGCAGCAACAGCTAATAAAATGGAAACACACACTACAAAAATGGCAAGTACTTTGTACTCAGCGCGTAGGAAAGCCATAGCTCCCTCTGATATAGCCTTTGCAATGGCCGCCATTTTAGGAGTACCTTCTTCTTGTCTTGATACCCACGCAGATTTCCAAAACATGTATATAAGCGAAAGAACGCCGAAAAATGGAATGGAATAAATAATTGTTTGACCCATAAATTAGTGGTTTAAAACTTGTTCAAAATAATGCTTAAGAGCTATTTAACCCTCGAGGAATTTTTTTTAATGTGCGAAAATAATATTAAATTATCTGTTGTCCAAAAAAAGGATGGTTTAGTATTCATTACAATGTCGCTTACATCCATATAATTTTTTCTGACAGGTCACCTCTCTCAACAGATGCTACCTCTTTTTCAACATAGCCAACGTAAAATATACCCAAACAACGTTCATTTTCAGACAACTTTAGAAATGAATCAGCATTAAGCGCTGGCCTCGGCGTACTCCAGAATGAACCTAAGCCCTCGGCTGTACAAGCTAATGCCATGTTCTGAACTGCACAGGCGGTAGCAGCAATGTCTTCCCACTCAGGAAGATTCGCAGATAGATCTCTATGCATGACAATGGCGATAATAACGGGTGCTTTGAGTGGATTTTGAATCATTTTGTTGAAAACAACCTGGGAAAACTCCGTTTCAGGCGTGTTTTCCAGATAATAATCTGCCATGAATTTTCCTAAATCTTCCCTACGTTGACCCGTAAATACATAAAAACGCCAGGGTTCTGTTTTTTTATGACTCGGTGCCCAGTTCGCTGCCTCCAGAATCTTCTCAATTATACTCTTCGGAACTTCTTTGTCCGACGCATATAATGGGGGAAATACACTTCTTCGCGTGCGAATGATGTCCATTAAAATATCAATCTTTTCCATTTGTCCATTTTTTTATTCCATTGAAAATTGAACTCTTTTGCTTACCTGGTTTATTCAAAACCTGATGGATAGTATATATTTGATTCAATTCTAATATGCCAATGAGTTCATACTGTCGCATGACAGGAAGTGTTTTGGCATTCGATTGTTGAAATAAAAGGAGAGCGTCCTGCAGGGTTTGTTCCTCTGTTAACACATTTTCTATGGGGAACGTAGCATCGCTTACTGTTTTTTCCCCTCCTCCTTTAAGGCACAATTCAATAATTTCAAATGTTGATATGGTGCCAACTGGATTTTGCCAAGCATCAAAAACAAGGATTTCCCGGTCGCCGGCATCTTGAACTAAAGGTAATATTTCACTTAATTGCTGGGTGCTTTCAAAGTGAATAAAATCCTTTTTCATCCAATCCTTTACTTTTAATTCTTGTAAAGAATTTTCCATATTGGCCGCTTTTGCTTCTGAACCAGCTGCAAGGAAAACAAAAACACCAATAAATAGCTGAGTGACACTTCCGTCGCCTAATATGCCGTTGTAAACAAAATAAATAGCAATGACCTGACCTACTATGGCGGCAATTCTCGTTGCTTTCAAATGACCCATAAAATGAGATAATACAGCTCTTAACACTCTGCCTCCATCCATTGGGAACGCAGGTATGAGATTGAACAGGGCTAAGGTTAGGTTAAGTCCTATTAAGCCTAAGGCTACATAAGCGTAAACAGGTAAGTTACTGGGAAAGTAAAAGTTATCGGAATCTGATTGGTTGTATAAACTGTAAAATACATCTAAAATGGTGTCGGTTCCCAAAAGCAGTAACACAGGTAAAAGAACTAAAGCGATCGCAACATTTACTAAAGGACCAGCAATGGCTACCCAAAATTCTTGTACAGGTTTTCTTGGCAAACGTTCCAAACGGGCTACTCCGCCAATCGGGTATAAAGTAATATCTCTCGTTTGTACGTCAAACCGTCTGGCCATTAAGGCGTGGCCAAATTCATGTAAAACAACGCACAAAAATAAAATGAGTACAAATAAACTAGCGGATACTGCACCCCAAACACCCCAATCTTCCTTGAAGGCAAGGTAAATCACATAGACAAATAAAAATAAGAAACTCCAATGTACTTCAACGGGAATATTAAATATTTTTGCAATTCTTAAGGATCCTTTCATTTTTGTGTTTCTTGTAAAGAAAAGTAAAGATAACTTTGCTGTGGAATTATTTTATTCATTCTAATACAATATCAATGGTTTTTATTACAGAACAACAATTGGATGACGCAGCGTCAGCCATTCAGGATGACGAAACAATCAATGAATCATTGGTTACAGAACTCAGCGAAATCCAACCTGCTGTTTTTGCTTTTTTGTTTACTGAAAATACAGAGCTTTTCACGGAATATGAAAAGGAATATCTACTCTTTATTCTGCTAACTCTTTGGCAAGCCATTCGCACCCAAATAGATGTGGAGGATATGGACGAAATTGATTCGGATGAACTGTCCGTCGCCGAAGAAAAAAACTGGGAATTATTGGAATCCATTACAGCCAAACGTTTTCGAGATCGTCTGGACGTATTCTTCAAGGATAATAAACAAACAGATTTACTTGCCTTCGTTGAGGACATGCTCCTTGATGAGGAAGACGAACTTTTAACCAAAGAAGGCAGAGAACCCATGTTTGTTATTCTGAAATCAATCATTGATTGTTTTGATAATTGTATTAAACCATAACGAATTCCTTATCGCATTGGTTGAATGGTTACTAATTTAACAGGGGGTCTTCTCGAATAGTTATTTTTTTTGTTTCTGAAAATGATCCTGCTTTTACTTCCAACTGATAATTACCAGCTGATGCCGGCCGTTTTGCTTTCAGCTCTTTTCCTAAAACAATGCCATAAACACCAAAAACGGAGTGAATTTGACTGCGTAAGGCTTCATAACCAATCTTGTTTTGCGGCAAAAGAGCTTTAAGGGATGTTTTGAATTGGGATAATGAATCTTTGGCAGCGGAGGATAAAGAGCTAAGGGAACCTATCTTTTCAAGGGCGATTCGCATGTTTTCAATTTCCTGCGCCCACGAGGTTTCAGGTTCGTCCACCTGCATGTCCCAATAAATTCTATTGATGCCTGGTTGTACAGGTACCTTCCATTGCCTTTTAAGTTGGTTGTCATTTTCAGAAACCAGGTTCAATGAAACAGAATCGGTTTGGTTACTTTTATTTATCCACAAATGGATAGGTGCCCCACTTCTGGGATTCTGTCCCCGGAATTCGAATAAAGGTTGTTTTCTGCCCGTATTTATCCGTAACCATCTGGTGGCCCGCCTGCTTTGAAAAAGATGGAAGGGTTTGTTTGTAATTTGCCCGCTGAGCTGTCTCAAAGGACTGATATCATCTAAGATCCAAATACTTCTGCCATGCGTTCCCGCTATCAGGTCGCCATCCCGGGGATGAATGACCAGGTCGTAAACAGCTACTGTGGGCATATTACCCATGAGTTCATGCCATTCCTGTCCCTGGTTATAGGAAAATAACACGCCCTGTTCCGTTCCCACAAATAGCAAATCAGGGTTTTCGTGGTCTTCCCGAACTACATAAACAGAATATTCCGGCAGATTATTTTGTAATGATTTCCAGGTTTTACCATAATCGTCAGTGACAAATACATAAGCATGCATGTCATCATATCTATGATTGTCCAAAGAGACATAACACCGACCTTTCTTATGTGCTGATGGGGTTACTCTGCTTATCCAGGGCCTTTTTCCTCTGGGGGAGGAAGCATTTTGTCCAATAAGGGGAAATTGTTTATCTAACAATTGCCCAACCTCGGTCCATGTTTTACCTCCGTTCAATGTAACCTGTAAATTTCCGTCGTCCGTTCCAGCCCATATTTCCTGAGTATCTAAAGGAGATTCTGCAAGGGTAATGATGGTAAAATGATTTTCCCCACCCGTCACACTTCTGGTCAGATAACCGCTATTGGAGGGGTTCCTGAATTCAACATCATTGGTGGTCAGGTCTGGGCTGATGATTTTCCATGAATTTCCCTTGTCCGTAGATTTAAAAAGGTGATTGCCTCCGAAATAGAGCGTATTCACATTGCTGGAAGATAGAACTAAAGGACTGCTCCAATTGAATCGAAATTGTGGAGGAAGTTTTACCCGATCTGTATTTTCATAAAAAAACCAGTGTTCTCCAGGGTCGATAGAATATTTTATTGGATAATCTTTGTAATTTGGGTCAAAATAAGCTGCATAATTAGAGATGGTTTGTGGCGTAGGTGTGATATAACTATACTTTCTGGTTTCCACATTTAACCTCGCCGCAAATCCAACATGATTGACCATATAGATGGTTTTCCAGTCTGTTGGATCTATTTGAAAATGAAAACCATCCCCTTCTCCAACCCAGGTATTATGCTCATTTAAAATACCGCGTACTTCCCTGCTATTTGACGGCCCCATCCATAAGCCATTATCCTGCAGACCACCACCAATCCAGTAGGGATCTCTCATGTCAACGCCGATAGCATAATACTGACCAATGGCCATATTATTGAACGACAAAACACTTTCGCCACCATCCACGGTTAATCTTAATCCCTGATCGGTTCCCATATAGATAATTTTATTATCGTAGGGAGCAATCCACATCGCATGGTCATCGCCACCATCGGTTCGCCAAGTTCTTTCAGAAAAGGTTTTACCACCGTCGCGGGAAATTCTAAAATCTCTGGAAACCAGATAAATAGATTGTGGGTCTATGGGGTCTATCTCAATTTGTCCATGATAATAAGGACGTGTATTATGCTTTAGTAGAAATCGCCAGGTATTTCCGCCGTCATCTGACCTGTAGGTACCCGAACCTGGCTGACCGTCGGGAATATTTTCGTCAGCTTCTACGGAGGCTACTATGATAGAAGGAAAACTTTTGCAAATGGAAAGGTCAATTTGACCAGTCTCCCCCGTAGGAAGGCCATTTGTTAGTTTTTTCCAGGACTTTCCAGCGTCCGTACTTTTATAAATACCCCCATTTCCCCCACCACTTTTAAAAACGTAGGGTCTTCTTAATCTGTGGTAAAATCCTGCATATAAAATATTGGGATTACTGGGATCCATAACCACCTCGGTACAACCAGTCAGTGAATCGACAGGTAGGCCCTGGTTCAGTTTTTTCCAGGATTTTCCCCGATCATTGGTAAAAAACAATCCCCTGTCGCCAGAATACCCCCATAAATGTCCTACGGCGGCTACATAAGCAATATCAGGATTGGTGGGATGAAGGGCGATATCCGCAATATGGTGGGTTTTGGAAAGGCCTAGTTTTGAGAAACTTAATCCTCCGTCATTACTCAAATAAAGGCCATCGCCCCAACCAGAGCTGTTTCTATTGGCCGATTCACCGGTGCCCACCCAAATAATGGAAGGATTTCCTTGAAAAAGGGCCACACTGCCTATGGAAGAAGTGCCATATCGGTCAAAAATAGGTTCCCAGCTAACACCTCCATTTTTACTTTGAAAAACACCGCCAGAAGCGGAAGCACAAATCACCTGTCGGTAATCGGTATTCAATGCATCGATATCGGAGATTCTCCCCATCATATTGGCAGGTCCAATATTTCTCCATCGGAGGTCCTTGGAATATAAATTATCAACTCGTTGAGCAAATGAATGTAAAGCGCTGAAAAATAAAATAGTAATAAAAAATATTCTCATTGGATGATCCTTTTTTTGCAAATCAATAACAGAAATATAATCATTTTTTCAGATGAAAATTTAAAATCGCATCGATTAAAATTTATTGGAACAAGCTTTTGTAAACAAATTATTAAATTCCTTCGTTTTAAACGCGTCGAATTGCTTAAATTTCGGCTCCGAAAGGGCAAATAACCCGAATCTCAATTTTAAAGAAAAGGAAAATGTCAGAAACAAATTTTAAATCAGATGTAGAAGCAGTAGATGCCCTTGCAAATAAGTACCAGGATTTAAGGCAGGAAATAGGTAAGGTCATTGTTGGGCAAGATGAAGTAGTTAAGGCGGTCATCATTGCTTTATTTAGTAATGGCCATAGTTTATTAGTGGGTGTTCCCGGATTAGCTAAAACATTATTAATCAGCACTATTGCTTCCGTATTGGATTTAGATTTTAAAAGGATACAGTTCACTCCTGACCTTATGCCATCTGATATTATAGGTTCTGAAATATTACAGGAGAACAGAACTTTTCAATTTAACAAAGGACCTTTATTTGCCAACATCGTTTTAGCTGACGAGATAAACAGGACGCCACCTAAAACGCAGGCGGCTTTATTGGAAGCGATGCAGGAAAAGGTGGTGACCGTTAGTGGGGTATCCCATTCCTTACCTAAGCCATTTTTCGTTTTGGCCACTCAAAATCCTATAGAACAAGAAGGAACTTATCCTTTGCCTGAGGCTCAGTTGGACCGTTTTATGTTCAATATTCCATTGGACTATCCAACTTTTCAACAGGAAATTGACGTAGTAAAAAATACGACGGGCTCTCAGAATGTGAGTTTAAAAAATATAGTTACAGCGAATCAGATTCAACAATTTCAACAACTCATCAGAAAAATTCCAGTGACAGATAATGTGCTGGAATATGCTGTTTCTTTGGTTTCAAAAACAAGACCGGGAACAGAACGCGCCGCTGCCATAGTAGATAATTATATTTCTTGGGGAGCTGGTCCCCGTGCTTCACAGTTTCTTATCGTTGGCGCTAAATGTCATGCGGCGATAATGGGAAAATATTCGCCAGATATATCTGATATTCAGGCTATTGCAAAATATGTTTTGCGTCATAGAATAGTTAGGAATTATAAAGCAGAGGCAGAAGGGATCAAAGAGGAAAATATCATTGATCAGTTGTTGTAACCAATGCATGATACACCCTTATTGGTTTTTTTTTCATCTTAAAAGATAAAAATTAAATGATGTATTTTAAAAAGGGTGAATCTATTAGCAAGGTCTCTATTTTATTGGTGTGGTTGACCATGGCTCTGTTTTCCAACGCATGTACAAAGGATGGGTCCAGTCAATTTAAGATGAAGCCCAATGCCTTCGGAGAAATTGCCAGTCTAGTCGTCGTGGCAGATAAAGAAATTTGGGATGGTCCGATTGGAGACACCATAAGATATTATTACTCTTCCGCTTATCTGATTTTACCTCAACCAGAGCCAATTTTAGATTTAAAGTATTTTAGTCCTACTGATTTTAAAAATGTTCCGCTAAAAAGGGAATTGAAATCTTATTTGATTTTAGCCGATATAAGTGATGAATCCTCCCCA
>Ga0208787_1000110_pt1 | contig 39113 bp, 35 predicted proteins | sample Wag4_2014_7_11_FD_187362 | JGI IMG/M metagenome (GOLD analysis project Ga0208787, IMG submission 187362) | Fresh water microbial communities from Ohio, USA - Utica-2 Time Series HT 2014_7_11 (SPAdes) (version 2) | ecosystem: Environmental > Aquatic > Freshwater > Water tank | place: USA: Ohio...
ATTCTATATTTAGTGGTAAGAAGGTTACGGTGAAGAACCCATGGGGTGCGACTACTTTGGAATGGACAACTCCAATCGAGGCGGGTCATGGTAACTGGCCAGGTAATATCCCAGCTGTTCAGCGTTGGGCGTATGACTACGGTAAAGATGGGGAAGAGTTTATTCCTCAGTATGTTCCATTAAAAGCTGGAGAAAAAGATCACGGGCACTAATTTTTGATATGGAGCGCAACGAGCTTACAACCACCCATACATCGAAGGGTTTCTTTGCCCAGATGGTTGCTGATTTTTCCTTATTGGTAAAATTCCGGTTGACCTTGTTGGTCTTGTTTTCCGCTGCATTATCTTATTTTATTGTAGCTGGTTCAGACTTTAGTTGGCTCTCATTGGTATTGCTTACGGTTGGCGGTTTTTTGGTAACTGGGTCTGCCAATACGTTAAACCAAGTCTTAGAACGTGATTATGATCGGTTGATGCAACGGACAGTCAATCGTCCGTTGGCGGCAGGAAGGATGTCTGTTGCATCAGCTGTATTGACTGCAGGCGTAATGGCCTTACTTGGAATTTGTGTCTTGTCCTTGTTAAATCCTCTTTCTGGGTTTTTAGGTACACTATCCTTGATAAGTTACGCCTTTATATATACGCCAATGAAGCGTTATTCTTCATTAGCGGTTTGGGTGGGTGCAATTCCGGGTGCCTTGCCGAATGTGATAGGTGCTGTGGCTTATGAGCAGTCTTTTTCTATGTTTGCATTGATGTTGTTTATGATCCAATTCTTATGGCAGTTTCCGCACTTTTGGGCAGTTGCATGGTTAGCGGATGAGGATTATAAGCGTGCAGGTTTTTCTTTGTTGCCCTCTTCCAGTGGTGAGAAGGATAGTACGGTGGGTAGCATCTCTGTTTTATTTTGTGTTGCCTTAGTGGTGTTATCAATTGTTTCATGGGTAGCTGGCTTGGTTGGTTTGACTGCTACGCTGGTCTTGGTTGCTTTGAATGTATACTGGCTTACTTCTTGTTGGCAGTTACATATGACCTGTAGTAGAGAAAGTGCTAGAAAGCAGATGTTTATTTCTTTCATGCATTTACCAGTTACGTTAATTGTACTCTTTTTAGATCGCCTTTTTTAAGATGAATACGACGATGGCATCCACTTATCGTAGCAATAAAATCCACCCATTAAAATTGACATTATGGGTAGGTATCGGGAGCATCATTATGATGTTTGCTTCCCTAACCAGTGCTTTTGTTGTTCGTAGAGCGGCAGGTAATTGGTATGAGTTTAAGTTGCCTGATTTGTTTTTTATCAATACGGTGGTGTTGGTGTTGAGTAGTGTAGCTTTACAGCTTTCTTACAATGCGTTTAAGCGTTCTGAGGCTTTGGCGTATCGTCGTTGGATGGTGGTCACTTTTATACTGGGTTGGCTTTTTGTAATTTTACAATATCAGGGGTGGATATTGATGAATGCTGCTGGTGCTACATTTACAATTAATCCATCTAGTTCTTTTATTTACTTGATTTCAGGGGTGCATGCAGCGCACGTACTAGGAGGAATTGTGGCCTTGGTAGTGGCCATGGTGTTTGCTTTTCGTCTTCCTGTCAAGCCCACTCCGCGTCGGTTGATGCGTTTTGAGTTGGTGTTGCAGTACTGGCATTTCGTAGATATTCTTTGGATATATTTGATAATCTTTTTTGCTTTATACCTTTAGTAGTGGGGTATATTACTATTGAAACTAACTTTATTCAGTAAAAAAATGGCAGATACTTCTGTGGCACACGCACACGAAACGCACGAACACGATGCCGGCTCTTGGGATGGCGGTAAAGAACCGTTCAAGGCAAGTTATGGCAAGCTAATGATGTGGTACTTTTTAGTATCCGATGCATTTACTTTTGCAGGTTTTCTGATTGCTTATGGGGCACTTCGATTTAGTATGCCCACTTGGCCAGAACCGGATTGGGTCTTCGCTACTGCTCCCTTTTTGAGTGGGCACTGGCCGTTGATTTTCGTTACGTTTATGACGTTTGTTTTGATCTTTAGTTCTGTTACGATGGTTCGTGCAGTGCAGGAAGGTCACCGTGAAAACCAACGGGGTGTTGTATTTTGGATGGTTATGACGGTTCTTGGGGGGGCTACCTTCTTGGGTTGTCAGGCTTATGAATGGACCACCTTAATCGCCAAAGAAGATATGACGATTCGCCAGAATCCATTCGGAAGGCACTTGCATGATGGTGTGTATCTTTTGGAAGACGGTAAGGAAGCTACCTATCCAGATGGCGCTCCGATTACCTTTAAGAAGGGTGACAATTACACGCTTCATCATTTAAGCAACGATCCAGTTTCTGGTAAACTTCAAGCCGAAGGGTTGTTATATCCTGATCGGGATCATCATGTTTCGGAGTTGCACTCCACTCAAATCAAGTACACCACCGGCCCTATGGCTGGTCAGCAATCGGAGCTTCCTTTTGGACCAAAGGCGTTCGGTGCATTGTTCTTTTTCATTACTGGGTTCCACGGTTTCCACGTATTTTCAGGGGTTGCTTTCTTGGCTATTATCGCGATCAATGCGGCAAGCGGTTTGTATGCGTCTCGCAAGAATGGATACGAAATGGTGGAGAAGATCGGTTTGTACTGGCACTTCGTTGATTTGGTTTGGGTATTTGTATTCCTTGTTTTCTACCTTCTGTAAACTCTTATTATTAACGACCTTATTCCATATCAGTTATGGCGCAGCATACATCATACGAAGAACAAAAACAGTTTGTGGTAAAAGGCCTTATTTTATTAGGCATTATTACCCTGGTTGAAGTATTTATTGCCCTTTGGGCAAAGGGGCACCTTTTTGGTGCTAAATGGGAAGGACCATTGCACTATGTGTATATGTTTGCCATGGTAGGTGCTTCTATTTATAAAGCCTATTTTATTGTGTTCCACTTTATGCACATGGCGCATGAAGTACGTGGGTTAGCATTGAGCGTCCTACTACCAATGTCATTACTTATTTGGGCATTGATTGCTTTCTTTCAGGAGGGTACCTCTTGGGGCGCTCGTCGTGAGCAGATACGGGAATTCAATGAAGAAGTGGTTCAGCCTGCTCCATCAGGGGCTAAACAGGGCTATCTCTTAGTTCCAGATTATTCGCCTCTTCGAGGTTAATAAATTAAAAGGCGAGGTAAACACCTCGCCTTTTTTCTTGTTATTTAGGAAGTTTATTTTTTGATCTAAAAATTTGATATTTGCAGTTTTTATGGAAGAAACAGAAGTCAAGTCCTCTAGTCCTTTTAGCAAACTAGTTGTATATGGCATAGTAGGTCTTTTATTAGTTGTTTTTCCCGCTATTTCTTATATCTATCTTAAAGATGGCTTCAAGTGGAGAGTCCAGGCTCAATCGGAGCTTCAAGATTATGGGAAGATACGTGCTGCATACGTCGTTTGGCAGGATGGCTCTAAAGAAGATCTTTTGAAAGGCAAGGTTTGTGTAGTTCATCAGTTTGAGGAGCAACCTGATCTTACGCCTGCGAATCAGCGGATTATCGATTTGTGTGAGGAACTTCATAAGCAGTATGGTTTTAAACCAGGCTCTGATCAAAATGATTTTCGGTTGGCCATGGTTGCGGAAGGTCAGACAGCTGCATTCAAGAGTTATATAGACGCCAAGCCAAGTGCGGAAATGGCTACTTGGGTTTGGACAGGCGGAATGGGATCTTGGACGACTATTTTGAAGAATGGGTTTGATTATTATTGTATAAAGAATAATATTGCACCTTATGAAGATTACTTCGCGCTAACGGATACCTCAGGTGTTATTCGTAGATTCTATAATGCCCAGGATCCTGCTGAGGTAGATCGTATGGTACAACAAATTGCATTGCTACTACCTAACAAGTAAATTACCACTCATGCAAACGGAAAAAAATCTTGTACTTGAGAAGCGACTTAATTTAGTTGCCTATATTTTTTCAGCAATTGTTTTATTGCTCGTTGGAGGTCTTCGGAGTTTGCCCAAGATTGATTTAGGGGTTGATTTTACGTTTCTTCCTCCTTTTCATGCTTCTTTAAACGCTCTTGCAGCTGTGTTTTTGGTACTAGCGTTTTTTTATGTGAAGCAAGGTGATTATAGTCGGCATAGTCAGATGATTTATATCGCCATGTTCTTCTCTGCGTTGTTCTTAATTTCCTATGTACTTTATCATGCCACTTCACCTGAAATTATCTACGGTGATGCGAACCATGATGGATTACTTAGCGCAGACGAAAAGGTGGCTGTAGGTAGTTCTAGGACGGTTTATCTCTTACTTTTAGCCACGCATATTGTATTAGCGGGAGGAATTCTTCCCTTTATTTTGTTGACCTTTAATCGTGCGTACACGCATCAGTATGCTAGGCATAAGAAGATGGCCAAGTGGGTATTTCCTTTGTGGCTTTATGTAGCTGTTACAGGTCCGCTTTGTTTTTGGATGTTAAAGCCTTATTATCAATAGTTGATTAATTAGGTTTACTTATTATTACTTGTGCTATTAACAACTTCATTTTGGACTATGGAACGATTGGTTATTAAAATTGGCGCTGTTCTTTTACTCACGCTAGTCTCTATTGCATCGTGTTGGGCACAATGCCCCATGTGCCGTATGTCTGCTGAGTCAAATCTTCAGAACGGGGGTACTAGTGGAGCAGGTTTGAATGCAGGGATTTTGTATATGTTGGTTGCTCCTTATTTAATTGTTGGGGGGATCGCTTTTTGGTGGTGGCGGAACCGAAAAAGTAGTGCAAATGAAACTTCCTTGCACGAAATGTCGGAGAATACGACAACTTGGAATTAAAATTTATTTAAAAGCCCTTGTTTTAGCGACAGGGGCTTTTTTTTTGTTTTGAATTCCGCTACCTTTGAAACAGAAGTACCTCTTTTGTTTCAATTTGACGTACGATCTATTACATTTTTATCTCTCTTCAGATTCATTTCAAAATTCACTAACCATGAACACTACAACACTTTATTTAGTATTCGCGGGCTTGCTAATCGGTTTTTTTAGTCCGGTTTCTGTTTCTGCGAGTTCTGCCATTTCTACGAAGGAGGCTCGTCAGGGTATTTTTCAGAAGTTGAAGGATCAGTATGTGGGACAGGAGTCTACTACTTTTTCGGAGCAGGGCTCGGTTTCAAAAATACAAAAGGCAAAGCTTTTTGTAAAAAAACGTTTTGCTGGAGATAAGGTAGATTTTCAGACGGAACCAGATCGTTGGATGTGGTATTGGTTGGCAGGATGGGCCATTGGTTTAGCATTGACGATTGTTGGTATTCCATTGGCTGGAACGGTGGGTTTGCTGCTTACGAGTATTGCCGGATTGTTTTGGGCTGCGGGTTCTATTTGTGGTATTATTTGGTTATTAAAAATTAGCGGAGCAATCTAATCGTTAGGGGACGATAGGTTCAATGCTCCATTCGGTACTTGGCTGAATGGAGCATTTATTTTATCCAGTTGGCAGGATTTAAGCGTTCCTTTTCTTGCCAGAGTTCAAAATGGAGTTCTGCGGCTCCGGAAATAGGATTCGTACTGAGTTTTCCAATAACGGTTCCAGAATTAATGTTATCGCCTTTTGCGACGGAGGTTTCGCTTAGGTTGGAATAAACAGAGTAGTAGTTGCCATGTTGAATGATGACGGTATAGTCATGCCCTGGGATATATTGAACTCCGGCTATGGTACCTTCGAAAACGGCTTTCACGGGAGCTTCTTCGTTGCTTCTAATATCGATGCCGTTGTTTGTAATTTCAATGTTTTTAAGTGTCGGGTGTTTTTGGCGTCCGAAATTTCGAGCAATTACACCGCCTTCTACGGGCCAGGGGAGTTTTCCTCGCAGTTTTTTGAATTGAGTACTAGTGAAGTCTTCTACTTTTTCAAGGTTTTTGGAGGCGCTGGAGGAGGACTCCTCTTTGGCTTCGCGTTTATTTGATCGTGCTAGGTTGTCTTTTTGAGCGGTTTCTTTTGCTATTTTTTTAGCAATTTCGGCAGCGATGACGGATTCGATCATGCGGTCCAATTGGGCGCGTTCTGCTTGTTTTTGTTTTAATTCTTGTCGAAGTTTTCCTTCGTCATTAATCAGGGCCTTGAGCAAGGTGTTTTTTTCCTGTAGTTCTATTTGGAGTTTGCTTTTTTGGCCTACCATTTCTTCGAGTAGTGCCTCTTTTTCCTGTTTTGTCGCTTCGATGGAGCGCACCTTATTGCTTAGCATTTCCTGTGTAGCTGCGATCGCAATTACTTGACCATTTCGAAATCGGTTGTATTTGCGGAGAAAAAGCCACCGTCGGAAGGCTTGGTTTAGGTTGTCGGAGGAGAGCAAAAATAGAAGTGGATTAGCGTAATATTGTCTGCGGAAGGAATTTCGTACTAGTCGGCCGTACTCTTGTTTCATATTCTTCAGGTCTTGTTGGAGCGATTGAATAATAGTTAAGTTCCGGAGGATGGTTTCTTCGGAGGCGATGACCTCATTTTCGATGGTCTGTACGAGGGATTCTCTTCGTTCTATTTGATTTTGTAGGGTGACAAATTGGTCGTAAGCAGCTGTTTTATTTTTTTTTGTTTTTTTGAGTAAGGAGCTGGTTATTTCTATCTCTTTTGTGAGTTTCTTTCTTTTTTCTTCCAAAGCAGATTTGTTCTGGGCGTGGAGCGCAGCGCCGAGAAGCAGGAAACAGGCGAATAGGAGACGTACTTTGCTGGACGTATTGGAAAACATACTATTTACGACTGTAGTGTTCTGGTATTTCAAATTTATAGGAAGGATTTGAGTTGATTTGCACCGATTCCAGCTCTATTTGTGTGGTTTGGGCACCCGTATTGGGGCTTCTTGTTTCAATGGTTCTGGAGAGTGGGAAGGCCAATGGGAACGGATCGATCTTTTGATACCGATCTAGCTGTAGCGTTATCATTGAATTGTCTTTTTTTAATAAAAACAGTTGGTTTTTCAAGTGAAAGGAACCTTCTTCTATAGCGTAATCTGCCCAAAATTGAGGGTATTCAATTCTGATTCGGTGTTTTTCTTCAGAAATGCTGGTGGTAGGGGCACCATTGGCCAGTTGGATGGGAAGTCCAAGAATCATTTTTTGGAGGGCGTCAAAGGTGTTGGTTTCGGGGAGGTTAAATTGTTGCCTTAGGTTTTCGAGCGACTGTTTGGTGTAACTTTTTTCTAAGCGGTTCAAAAGTTGAACGCTATCTGGAGTAATCAGGACGCGGAGTGCTTCAAAGCCAAATTTTTTGACATTCAACCATACGATACTATCGCGTTTCCAGATAAGGGTCCCGGTTGCGGCAATTTTCATTTCCTCTGTGTTGGAGACCAATTGGACCTTCGCTTGCAGGGAGGTGAGTTCACGAAATGCGTTTTCTCGCAGGGCTATTTTTTCGTTTAGGAAACCGAACGACCGCGTTTCGGTGGCGGGGCGGGGAGCACCTTCGAGGTTATTTTTTCGGAGATGAGCGGAGCAGCTGGCGCTTAGAATGGCTAGTCCGAGTAGAATAACAATTGATTTTGTGCGGTTGAGTATCATTTTTTATTCGCGGATGAATTCGAGTTCTTGGAAGTGGTCCAGCCGAGCAATAGGGGAGGGTGTCCCTGGATTTTTATCGTCTTGCTTATATTTAACGACATAATCAACGGATCGGAGTATTTCACTGCTAATGCCTCCGAAGGTGGTTGGGATCGGATCGCCATATGAATTGGCTGTGGTAGCGATAATTGGTTTTCCAGTTGCTTGAAGCAGCTGAATGCAAAAGTCATCCTTTACCAAACGGATAGCTACACTGCCATCTTGCGCGGGGACATTTTTGGGAAAATGTAGGTTTTGCGGGTAGATAAGGGTGAGTGGGCGTTGGTGTAGCTCCAGAAGGGTTTCAATTCGAGGTGGCAAGGGAGCAACGTAGGATGTTACCATAGCGTTATTGGAGGCGAGGACGACCATTCCTTCCTGTTCAGGAAGTTGTTTGAGTGCTCTTACCTTGGCCACCGCTTCTGGATTACTGGCATCACATCCAATTGCCCAAACGGTATCCGTCGGGAAACAAATCAGTTTACCCGCTTTAAAATGGGCGGCAATTTCGTTTATGTCGTCTCTTAACAGGAACATTTAATAGATTTATTCATGGATTGATGTACAACAGCGTACTTTTGAACGGCAAAATTCCGAAATTATTTGGAACTTTTAATTTATTCATCAACTACTGCTGCATGCGCTCACGATTTATGCCTTTTATTACCCGATTAGTTTATTTTTTCCTACTTTTTTGCTTGCCTTCGGTGTTGTGGAGCAAACATATTATTGGTGGAGAGGTGACGTATGAATGTTTAGGGCTTTCAAGCACGAACCCGAATGCCAACTCCTATCGGATAACGATGAAAATTTACAGGGATTGTGATCCTCAAGCGGGGGGCGCTTACTTTGATTCTCCGGCAGCGTTTGGGGTGTATAGAGGTTCTTACAACGACAACGACTTGTTTTCCTCTTTTTCCCGTTCTCCAGAGCTTGTGACCCAGCTCATTCCGGATACGCCTAATTGCATTCAGAATGTGCCTTATGCCTGTGTTCAGGAAGGTATTTATCGGTTTACAGTTGATTTGCCTATTTCTTCTACCGAAAGCTATTTTATTGTCTATCAGCGTTGCTGTCGCAACAACAGTATTGTCAACATTTACGACCCGGAGGATATTGGTGCAACTTATTATGTAGAGATCACTCCGGAGGCGCAAGTAGGATGTAACACTTCGCCCACCTTTGAAAATTTTCCACCCATCATAATTTGTAAGGATGTATCACTTTCTTTTAGCCATGCGGCCACGGATTTGGAGGGCGATATATTGGTCTATCGATTCTGTGCTCCTGAGCGGGGTGGAGGAATGAATTTTGGGGGAAATGGCTGTAATTCCGTTGTTCCAAATCCACCATGTGGTCCTCCGTTCAATCCCGTAAGTTTTGTACAGCCACAGTACAGTCCAACCAGCCCCATGGGAGGTGATCCGGTGGTCGCAATTGACCCTATTTCGGGATTGATTACGGGTACACCCTTGTCGGTAGGTCGCTTTGTGGTGGGTGTTTGTGTTGATGAGTTCAGGAACGGGGTTAAAATATCGACGATCAAGCGTGATTTCCAGTTTAATGTAGCCGACTGCGATCCAACGGTAATAGCTGCCTTGGAAGGAGGAGATTCTTTAGCGGTGGGTCCAAATGGCTACTATTTGAATACATGTGATGGGCCTTCTATTTTTTTAGAAAACAAAAGTTATGTGCTTAATCAGGTGCAATCGTTTGAATGGCGTTTTGATTTTAATGGGGTTCCGTATTCGAATACCACTGATTGGAGTCCAACCATCAGTTTTCCTACATCAGGCACTTATTATGGACAGTTGTTGTTGAATGGGCAAGGCCAGTGTTCGGATACGGCCAAAATTACAATTGAAATTTTTCCGGAGATCAATGCTGCGTTTACGTACGATTACGATACCTGTGTGGCGGGTCCGGTTCAGTTTTTAGATTTGAGTACCAGTGAAGGTGTTGTCAACAAGTGGCACTGGCAGCTGGGCATTCCTGGTGGGACGTCTACAGCGACAAATCCTCAATACGATTTTATGGAACCGGGTTTATTTCCAGTGGTTTTACGAGTGACGGACAAGAATGGCTGTACAGATATTGCAAATCAATTTGTGAAGTACTTTCCGGCGCCACCGTATGTCATTATTCGTCCAGACCGGGCCACTGCCTGTGCACCACGGACGGTGGCGTTCAATAATTTATCGTCGCCCATCGATGATACTTACAAAATTGTATGGGATTACGGCGATGGGAGTAGGGATACGGGCGTGCTTAGTCCAACGCATATCTACGATGATCCTGGCACTTACACGGTGAGTGTTGGAATTGTTTCACCAATCGGTTGTATTATTGGGGATACATTCACTAACTTAGTGCAGCTTTATGCCCCACCGGTGGCCGACTTTGCTTTTTCTCCCACGAAGGTAGATATTTTTAATCCCCGAGTGGAGTTAAAGGATTTATCAGTGGATGCTGATCGGTGGCGATGGGAGTTGAATGGGCAATTTTTGACCAACGATCAATCTCCACCTATGTTGGAGTTTAGGGATACCGGATTGGTGGAGGTGCATTTATTGGTGACGCATCCAGAAGGCTGTCAAGATTCCATAACCAGGTACATTGAGGTGGAGCCGAGGGTGCAGTGGTTTATGCCGAATGCGTTTAGTCCAAATGGGGATGGTCAGAACGATGAATTTGTAGGGACTGGACTGATGTATGGAGCAACGGAATTCTCCATGGCGATTTGGAACCGGTGGGGGGAGATGGTGTTTGAGACCAACAACCCGACAGAAGGTTGGAATGGCAGGGCTCAGCAAACGGGAGGTATTTCACCGGCGGGTGTTTACACGTATCAGGTCTACTTTAAGGGCCCACGAGGAGAAAAATACGAGTACAAAGGATTTGCAACTTTAGTGCGATGATTTTGTTGGATAACAAATACTAAATCGACTTACACGGAATGGAGCATGTTAGATTAGCGCCTGTTTTTATTATGTTCAGGCAACTTTGCGGGCGGTTACTGGGCGTTCTTTTCTTTTTAATTGCTTCGGCAGGATGGCTGGAGTCAAAACATATTATTGGGGGGGAGGTGACCTATGAGTGCATGGGACCTGGCTCCTCCTCGAGCAGCCGTTTGTACCAGATCACCATGAAGATCTACAGGGATTGTGATCCGGGTGCTGGTGGAGCTGGGTTTGATACGCCGGCGTATTTTTCCTTTTATCGCGGTACAGAGGCGGTGAATAGTTTTTACAGTTCGTTGACTATCAATGAGGTGGCGATAACCAAAATTGTCCCAGATACGCCTAAGTGTATTCAAAACATCCCATTCGTGTGCGTGGAGGAGGGTATTTACCGTTTTGACGTGGAGTTGCCTGTTATAAATGAAAGTTACTTTATTGTTTATCAGCGTTGTTGCCGGAATAACAGTATCTTAAATATATACACACCGGAGTCGATTGGAGCGACGTATTCGGTAGAAATTACGGCGCAGGCGCAATCGTTGTGCAATGACTCTCCAGTCTTTAATGATTTTCCTCCTTTAATAATATGCAAGGATAGCCCCTTGGATTTTGATCATAGCGCAACGGATGCCGATGGCGACCAGCTGGTGTATCGGTTTTGTGCGCCGGAGAACGGTGGAGGTCCAGTATTAACCAACCCTGGATATACTGAGTGCGGAGGAGCGCAACCAATTCCGCCATGTCCACCGCCATTTGATCCTGTTCCGTATATACAACCAACCTATTCTGCTACTAACCCGATGGGTGGGAATCCACAGGTGGTGGTGAACCCTGTTAGTGGTCTGATTAATGGTACGCCCATTCAAGTTGGTCGGTATGTGGTTGGTGTGTGTGTGGATGAATATCGAAATGGCGATAAATTATCTACGGTTCGGAGGGATTTTCAGTTCAATGTTGCCGATTGTGATCCGACTGTATTAGTACGGCTAGATGGGGGGGATTCGTTGATTTACCTTGATCGAACGTACTATCTTAAATCATGTGGAGGAAAAGACGTGTACATCAATAACACCAGTCTAGATCCTAATTTTATCAGCAGTTTCACTTGGAACTTTGATTTGCAAGGTACCCCTTATTTCAATGATGTTGATTGGAGTCCCATCGTTTCTTTTCCGGACACGGGCGTTTATGTCGGAAAATTGGTATTAAATCCGGGTTCGGAGTGCAGTGACAGTGCAGGGGTGGTAGTGCGGATTTTTCCTGGGGTGGAAACGGATTTTTCGTATGCTTACGATACCTGTGTCGCTGGCCCGGTACAATTTACCAACCTTACCGTCGGAGAGGCGGGTGGTTTGAAGTGGAATTGGCAATTTGGGGTACCGGGCGCCACTTCTACGGAGAAAAGCCCTTCTTTCTTGTATCCAATTCCTGGTAATTTGGTGGTTAGCCTAGAGGCGATCGATACGAATTACTGTAGGGAATCCATCCAAAAAGAAATCACCTATTTGCCTGCCCCGGCCACGGTAATTGTTCGGCCTAGTAGTTTTGTAGGATGCCTTCCAGGAGAAATTACCTTTGAAAACTTATCCACTCCTTTGGATAGTACGTACCAAGTGGAGTGGACCTTTGGAGATGGCGGAACCTCATCTGGGGTGATTAGTCCGACCTACACCTATACTACTCCTGGGATTTATTCAGTGGGGCTTTCGATTACCTCTCCAATTGGTTGTTCCGTTTCCGATTCCTTTTCTGATCTTATTCGGGTGGTTCCATCGCCGGTAGCGGATTTTAGTTATTCTCCGACCGAGCCAACGAGTATTGAGCCCACGGTGGCATTTATTGATCAATCCATGGATGCTGACCGATGGTTTTGGCAGTTTGATCGGTTTGGGGTGAGCAACTTACAAAATCCAGTTTTTAGTTTTCCGGATACTGGCCAAGTCCGGGTACTGCTCGTGGTGACCCATCCGGAGGGTTGTAAGGACTCTATTTCCCGGGTAATTGACGTGTCTCCAGAGGTACGCTGGTTTATGCCCAATGCCTTCTCTCCCAATGGCGATGGTACCAATGATGTGTTCTTAGGAAAAGGCTCGCTGGAGGGAGCTACGAACTTTGAAATGACGATTTGGAATCGCTGGGGTGAACTGGTGTTTGAAACGGATAATCCACAGGAAGCTTGGACGGGACGAGCGCAACAGACAGGTGGTTTATCGCCGGCAGGGGTTTATGTTTACTTGGTTCGTTTCAAAGATCCTAGGGGACAACTGTTGGAATACAAAGGATATGTAACTTTGATACGTTAATGAGTGTATCGGTTGAAAGAGGCTTTGAGGTCCCTATACTATTATTGGTTTTTAATAGGCCAGCGCATACCCAGCGTTTAATGGCGGTACTCCAACAAATTCGCCCCACCCGCTTGTATGTTCACGCAGATGGGCCTCGTCCAAGTAGAGTAGGAGAATTGGAACGCTCTGAGGAAACTCGTTCGCTGGTTCTTTCTTCGATTAATTGGCCCTGCGAGGTAAACACGTTGTTTCGCGAAGAAAATGCCGGCTTGAGAGCAGGGGTGTATGGCGCCATCAACTGGTTTTTTGAGGCGGAGGAGTATGGAATTATATTGGAGGATGATTGTATACCCGCGCTCAGCTTTTTCGGGTATTGCGAGGAACTATTGGTGAAGTATAGATGGGACGAACAGGTCATGCATATTGGAGCTTCCAACCTGGTGGAAGAATGGACCAGAGACTTGGAGGCTGACTACCAATGGACGCATTTTTCATTGGTATGGGGTTGGGCGAGTTGGAGGCGTGCCTGGGAAAAAATGGACATCGGGCTGTCTCATTTAGATTCCTTTAAGGGGATGGATGGTTTTTTGACCTCCCAATGGGCTGGCACCTATCTGATGGATAAGTTTGCTGCAACCAAAGCAGGACGTAACCAGTCTTGGGCCTATGCTTGGTTTTTTTCAATACTTTACCAGCGCGGATATTGTATTTTGCCAACGGTTAATTTGGTGCAAAATGTTGGTGTTGGGGACGAGCAGGCTACTCATACCACGAAGAGGAATACCTCAGCTGCGAGAACCGCAGGCAGTGTTCAGTTGCCGCTGAGGCATCCAGATCGTCGAGCTATTCAACCAGTCTTGGAAATGCGTCTTTTTTACGCTACGCAAAAGCCAAAATTTCGGCTTTGGATATGGCACCTTCTGCGCTTATTCGGACGGCGATAGGAAGTAGCTAGGGTATGTTTCTTTATGGATAAGCGATTTTAAAGGTGAAGGAAAATGGGTAGGGACTTTGTCCATAGGCCTGGGTACAGGGTTGAATCGTCGGAGGAAATTTTAGTCGTAGTTCATATTCACTCCCTATGGTAGCCCACGACCAAGAAATGGGGTTGATAGGGCACTGAACGGGATCTGGACTTTTCTTGATTTCAAAAAATTCATAACAGACAGGCTGGTCCGTTCGAAAGTAAAACCAGCATTCGTCGTAGTACGAAACGTAGCTCGCTTCAAACTTTTGGGCGTGGATTTCGTCTTTCCACCACAATGTTTCTCCATCGAAATAGGCCTCTGCGTACTGATGGCGAAGGCATTCGGAGGGGGTGGGTTGTTTGATGCAGCCCGCAGATAGCAGGCAATAGGCAAGGCAGAGCCCTGCAAGTACAGGTGTTTGCATAACGGTAGGTAGTTAATTGTACGATAAGAAAAATAACGATCCCAAAAGTCGGTAAGAATTCTTTTCAAAAGTAGTTATTTGAAATTTATTGACAGAAAAGCTTGAAAATGAGCCTTTTTTTGGCAACTATTAACAAAAAAAGGCTTGGAATAGGGCCTCATTTAAGTCCGAAGGCGGTTCTACCAAAAATTTGGTACGATTTTTTGTAGTAGAGAGGGACTAACATATTTAATCATTATTAGCAACCGATCGTATTCGCAATGAGATCTATTTTTACCTGTGCGTTGATTGTATGCGCGCTTTCCCTCCCAAATCGTTCTTCGGCTCAAAACGCGACCAACAAAAATGCCTTATCTACAAAAGTTAACTTTCTTGACTACGGACTATTTTACAACCAAGAGCTTGCACTGAGTCAAGGTTTTGAGTTGGGATATTTCCGAAACGTTCACAAGTATGTCAATGTCGGCCTGCCTCTGAAATTAGGTATTTCCAAATTACCTCTGGCATTGGATAAAAAAACCTTGACCTATAGTGCTGATTTGCTCGCCCAGGTCAGTAATACGGAAAGCACCTCCAAATTTCTCCCTTTTGGTTTTGCCGGACTCGGCTTTGCGTACGACGAGCTCATCGCCTCCCACCTGCTTATTCCTGTCGGGGGTGGATTGCATTACAAAATTGATGAGCATGCCTTTTTGACGGTTCAAGGCGAGTTTAGAAAGGCCATTGCAGATAACAACCGAGATAATTTTCAAGCTAGTTTGGGCTTTACCTTCCTGCTCCATAAGTTAGATCCATCGCAGGTTGATTCCGATAAAGATGGGGTTTCTGATGCATTGGATAAATGCCCTAAACAGGTTGGCACCGCTTCTGCTTTGGGCTGCCCAGATATGGACAAAGATGGGGTAGCAGATGCAGAGGACGACTGTCCTACCGCTCCAGGCCCTCTGGATACCAATGGTTGCCCTGACCAAGACGGCGATGGCGTAAAAGACGAGGAGGATGCTTGTCCGGACTCGCCCGGTACGATAAAGGGTTGCCCAGACACAGATGAAGATGGGGTAGTGGACCAAGAAGACGAATGTCCAACTGTGGCAGGTGCTTGGAAAGGCTGTCCGGACACCGATTTAGATGGAATTCCTGACAAAGAGGATGGCTGCCCAGATCAACCTGGCTTGGCGGAAAACAATGGTTGTCCAGAGAAAAAAGTAGTTGATTCGGATAAAGATGGATTCACCGATGACCAAGATGAATGCCCAGATCAAGCGGGAAGTATTAACGGCTGTCCTGATATTGACCAAGATGGGCTTGCGGATAAAAATGATCAATGCCCTTACGAACCAGGCCCACTTTCCAACAAGGGTTGTCCAGAAAAAGTAATCGACCAAGACACAGACGGTGATGGTTTTAAAAATTCAATCGATGAATGTCCTACAGAGTTCGGAACGGTAAATGGCTGTCCGGATGGTGATGGTGATGGAGTGCCGAACCACAAGGATAAGTGCCCAACTACCTACGGTGCATCCGATAATGGAGGATGTCCTAAAGTGATGGACACGGATAAAGACGGTTTACCAGATGCTGATGATGCTTGTCCCGGCATTGCTGGTACCGTAAATGGCTGTCCAGACGCAGACAAAGATGGCATTGCAGACAAGGACGACCTTTGTCCTAATGAATCAGGTCCATCCGCTACAAAAGGCTGTCCGGACCGAGATAAGGATGGATTTGCAGACCGTTTTGACGCGTGCCCAGATACCGCGGGCTCTTTTGAGGGCTGTCCGGATACAGATTCGGATGGAATCCCCGATCACCTTGATCGCTGCCCTACGAAAGCGGGTACAGCGGCCAATGGAGGCTGTCCGGTAGCGGAAGCTCCAAAAGACAGCGATGGCGATGGCGTGCCAGACAACTTGGATAAGTGTCCTAACCAAAAAGGGAGCTCCAGCAACAATGGCTGCCCAGAAGTAACCGCTGCAAAGGATACCGATGGTGATGGAGTCACAGACGATGTTGATAAATGTCCTACAACAAAAGGACCCGCCTCCAGCAGTGGCTGTCCAGAAATTAGAAAAGAAACGAAGGATCGCCTTGCATTTGCAATGCAGGCGGTGCAGTTCGAATCGGGCGTAGATCGCTTAAAGGGCCAATCGTATTCTATTCTGGATGAAATAGTGGAAATTATGCGTCAGTACCCAGACTATAAGCTAGCCATTGGAGGACATACCGATAATGTGGGTGATGAAGATACCAACTTCAGGCTCAGTACGGCACGTGCAAAAGCCTGCTACGATTACTTCATTTTCCGCGGAATTTCTGCCAATCGCCTGCGTTACGCCGGTTTTGGAGACCTCCGTCCACTAGCAGATAACGAAACGGCGTCGGGTAGAGAAATCAACCGTCGAGTAGAGTTTGAGCTGACCCTTGATTAATAGTAATAGTAACTAATTTGTGGAAACACCAGCGGTCAGTAGTTGGCCGCTGGTGTTTTTGGTTTTTATACAGAGTGGAAAGGAATCCCGGCGCTGGTTTTCTTTCTGATTCAGGAATCTAGGATTAATTTTGCGCCCTTATGACAAACGAACTAAAAAAAATCCCCTCTCCTTGTTTTGTATTGGAAGAGGCCCTGCTTCGCCAAAACCTCGAATTGATTCAACGCGTCCAGAAGGAAGCGGGTGTCTCTATTATCTTGGCATTTAAAGGCTTTGCTATGTGGAGCGCCTTTCCTTTGGTGCGCCAATACTTACCTGGAGCAACCGCGTCTTCCCTACACGAAGCCCGTTTGTGCTACGAAGAGATGAAGGTAAAAGCGCATACCTACTGCGTTGCCTATACACCCCGTGAATTTGGGAAAATATTGAACTATTCAAGCCACCTCACCTTTAATTCCATTTCCCAATATAAAAAATACCATAAACGGGTACAGCAATATCCTGAGAAGATCAGTATGGGAATCCGGGTGAATCCACAGTGGTCGCCGGTTTCTACCGCCCTGTACAACCCTGGAGATCCACAGTCTCGCTTGGGAATGACGGCGGAACATTTTAAAAAAGGGCTCCCAGAAGGGGTTGAAGGACTCCATTTTCACGTTTTATGTGAAAGTACAAGTCATGATTTGGAGACAGCACTTCAGCATTTTGAAGCACAATTTGGCGCCTTTTTCCCGAAACTAAAATGGGTAAATTTTGGGGGAGGGCATCTGATGACCAAAAAAGGGTACGATGTAGATCATTTGATTCAAGTACTAAAAACCTTCCGGGCTAAATACCCCCATCTAGAAGTTATTTTAGAACCGGGAAGTGCAGTGGCTTGGGAAACAGGCTTTCTCTTGACTACCGTACTAGATGTGGTGCAAAATAATGGGGTAAAAACGGCTTTGCTAGATGTATCCTTTACCGCCCACATGCCAGATACCCTTGAAATGCCCTACAAGCCAAGAGTTCGTGGGGCAGAACTCCATCCTTCGCCGAACGATAAACATAGGTATCGATTGGGAGGGGTGAGTTGCTTAAGTGGCGATTATATGGAAGAGTATGGGTTTGCTGCTCCGGTCAAGGCTGGCCAACGGCTTATATTGGAAGATATGATTCATTATACCATGGTGAAGACGACTACTTTTAATGGGGTGAGTCATCCCGCCATTGCTATCCTTCGGGAAAATGGCAGCCTGGATGTAGTCCGAAAATTTGGTTATAATGATTACAAGCGCCGGCTTAGCTAGAATACAGGAGGAAAGGGCTGCAACGGGTAGGCCCTTTTCGGAAGAAACTAGCACAAGAGATTGCCGGCTACTCGAACAAGTAGCCGGCAATCAATTTCATTGCATCATAAAGTACATCAAAGCAACTAATACGAGCGTGGCCACAGCGACTACGAGCAAGAATTTTTTGTTGTCTTCCTGATCGTGCGCTTTCTGTTCCTGTTTTGTGAATTTACGTTTAGACATGACTCAAGGTATTTGAAAAATCAACAATAATGAACAAATACAATTAATAAAGGAGTTATAGCCATCCCGATTTTTTCTTGCCGCGGCTACTTCCCGTTAATCCAAGTACCCCCAACAGACCCCTTGTAAGTTCTCGGGCGACGGTTCGGCCGACTTGGCGAGCAAGCGGGTTATCCAAAACTTGTTCAAGGACATTTTTTTCCTCTGAGGCTGCTTTTTTACTTGATGGAGTGGGTTGGCTCGCCTCTTCCGATGCGGCAGACTGGTTTATTTTGGCGGTTAGTATTTCGTACGCACTTTCCCGGTCAATGACTTCATTATATTTCCGAACTAATGGGGAGGATTGCACTAGTTGATCAATTTCGGCGGTGCTAAGGATATCCATTCTGCTTTCTGGTGGCCGAAGCAAGGTGTGCGCCAGTGGGGTGGGTATCCCTTTTTCATTTAAGGCACTGATTAAGGCTTCCCCAATTCCCAATTGGGTCAATAAGTCTTCCACTTGATACCACTTACTCATCGGGTAGTTTTCAGCGGCTAGTTTGATCGATTTGCGGTCTTTTGCAGTGAAAGCCCGTAGTGCGTGTTGGACTTTCAAACCCAATTGAGCGAGAATGGCATCCGGAATATCGGCTGGATTTTGGGTAATAAAGAAAATGCCAACCCCTTTGGATCGGATTAATTTAATGATCGATTCGAGTTGCTGAAGGAGGGCGGGGGAGGCCTCTTGAAAAACCAAGTGGGCTTCATCGATGAAGATGCACAGCTTTGGCTGTTCTACATCGCCTTCCTCTGGAAAGGAGGCATAAATTTCGGCCAGCATTTGCAGCATGAACGTACTGAACAGCTTGGGGCGATCCTGAATATCCGTTAGTCGGACAATATGGAGGATGCCACGGCCATTTTCATCGATTCGGCAGAGGTCATTGACATCAAAGGAGCGTTCGCCGAAGAATTGATCGGCGCCCTGTTGTTCCATTTCTACTACTTTGCGAAGAATAGTACCAGCGGTAGCGCTGCTGAATTGACCAAATTCTGCTTCAATTTCTGCTTTTCCTTCATTGCTCAGGTATTGAAGTGCCTTTTTAAAGTCCTTCAGGTCGAGCAGAGGAAATCCACGATCGTCGCAATATTTGAAAATGACGGCGACAACCCCGCCTTGGGTATCATTCAGTCCGAGGATTCTGCTGAATAAAACGGGTCCAAATTCGCTGACGGTACTTCGAAGTCTGGCGCCTTTTTCGTTGGAAAGGCTGAGGAATTCGACGGTATTGGTGGTTGCTTTCCAATCAATACCAATTTTTTGGGTGCGCTCTGCTATTTTTGGGTTTTCGGTCCCGGCAGCGGCCACTCCGGAAAGGTCTCCCTTTATATCCATGAGCAGCATTGGGACCCCATTAGCTGCTAGTTGTTCTGCCAAGACCTGTAGGGTTTTGGTTTTGCCGGTTCCGGTGGCGCCGGCGATAAGTCCGTGTCTATTTAATGTTCGAAGGGGTACTTTAACTTGGAGCCCTTCTAGGGCGGTTGCATCGAGCATGGCTGCGCCGAGGACGATAGAGGGGCCAGAAAATTGGTATCCGGCAGTTATTTCCGCTTTAAATGCTTCTTGTTGGGACATCGCTTGATCGTATGCGTTGAGTTTGGAAAGAGGTAATCATTTTTGTTCGTTGTTGCAAATGTAAATGTTGTTTCTAAAAAATGGCGGGAAGGGCGGTAAAAAAAAGAAATTCTGGCGAACACTGAATATATCGGTGAATCGGTCGGAAATTTGCGGTTACACGAAGGCCTATGTAGGCCATCAACGCTTATTTTTTCATGTTTGGGGAGCAGCAAGGTACATAATACAGTCTTTGCACCTTGTTGCTGATTAAAAAACCAACTTATCCGTATTTAACTGTTTATTACGCACGTATGCAAGAACTCCCTCTAACACGAGATTTGGTCTTTTTAGACTTAGAAACGACGGGCCTGAACGTCATTCGGGATCGAATTGTGCAGCTCGCTTTAGTCAAATTGCCCAAAAATGGGTCGGAGCCTGTAGAGTTATCTATGTTAATTAATCCTGGAATTCCCATTTCTGCAGAGTCTATGTCGATCCACGGGATTACCCCAGCTGATTTGCGGAACAAACCTACCTTCCAACAGGTGGCTCAGAAGATTTGGGACTTCATTGGGGATGCGGACTTGGGAGGATACAATTCGAACCGGTTTGATGTGCCAATGTTAATGGAGGAGTTTGCTCGGGTAGGAATGGACTTTGACGTTTCTAAGCGTCGCTTGATTGATGTGCAGCGTATTTTCTATAAAATGGAGCCCAGGACGCTGAAAGCAGCCTACCGGTTGTATTGCCAAAAAGAGCTGGAGGATGCCCATGATGCACTCGCGGATGTACGAGCCACCATTGAGGTCTTTCGGGGACAATTAACGGCCTACGATGGGAAGGACTTGATAGATGAGAATGGACAAATAATCGAAGCTCCCATCAAAAAGGATATTCAACTTTTGCATGAGTTCACCAATGACCTTAACTTTGTTGATGCAACCCAAAAACTCAGGGTTCAACCTGACGGGGTGGTGGTGTTTAATTTTGGGAAATACGCGGGCCAGCCAGTCACTGAGGTTTTTAAGAAGGAGCCTAATTATTATTATTGGATGCTAGAGCGGGAATTTTCTACCCAAGTAAAACAATATATCAAGTCGGTTATGCGTGAAATGGAAAAACGAAAATAGTATGCGTCTTCTTTTCCATCTTATCCTAGTCGGATGGCTCCTTGGAAACACAAGATGTGAGCCTCCAACGCGTGGTTGCTTAGATATTGAAGCTACCAACTTGGATGTAAGTGCCGATGCACCTTGTGAGGACGATTGCTGTACCTATCCGCAGTTGGTCTTAACCGTTAATCAGGAGTACAATGGTGCCATTTGGCGTCCGGATTCCGCCTACCAAAATGACCTAGGATATTGGTTTCGTATCCGCAGTATTGTCTTTTACCTTTCTGATTTCACCTTTTTTCAAAATGGTACAAGCTATCAAATTACGGACAGTCTGCGGATGAAGGTTTATAATGTAGCGGTAGACACCACGGAGGCTGTTTTTTTGGATGATGTGCAGTTAGTACGGCGAATACCTACCGAGTATTCTGTGGGGACATTCCGGCGCAGCGGTGTATTTGACCAGTTTCAATGCCGGTTGGGACTTTCCAATCTGCGCAATGAAGTGATTCCTGCTCTGGCGCCTGGTGGGCACCCTTTGGCTCGGCAAGCGGATAGCCTGTGGTTAAATCAAACGGATAAATTTGTATGGATGCAGATCGTAGTAGCCAGAGATTCCGCCTCCGCCACTCCATTGGATACCTTGCGCTTTACAGCTGCTGATTTTGGGGGACAGTCTCCTTCCATACAAAAAGACACCTGGTTGGAACATGAGTTGGGATTTGATTTTCTACTTACGTTGACAGCCAATTATTACGAACTTTTGAAAGGAATTGACTTTGCCAATACTAATCAAACGGTTTGGAAATCAAAAATCATATCCAACCTTAGTACTAGTTTTGACGTTTCACAGTAGTAACGCATAAAAAATAGAAGTTATGAAATTAATTAATGGAATTTTAGTGGTTACAGCAGCCTTTTTCTTCGCTGCTTGTGACAAAATGGAGGATCCAGAGCCAGCTACCCGAGATCTGGAGATCACCTTCAAGGCACTGTATGACGGCAACAGGCTGGTTAAGAACATTGATTATCCTTATGCAGATTATAAAGTCCAGTTTTCGTTATTTACCTCTTACTTCTCCGATATTCGGTTGTTGAAATCCACGGAGAATGGTACCTCTGAGGTGTTGTTGTCGGAGGTAGAATACATCGATTTTACGCCTCAAAATGCTGCGAACGATAGTGCCGTAGATGTTACTATTCGGCTCAAGGCGCCGGAGGGTGACTATACTGGAATCAAAATGGGTTATGGCGTAAAACCATCCTTGAATGCAAAAGCGCCAGCTGATTTCCCAACTGGGCATCCCTTGAACCGCGAGGTGGAATTCTGGCCAGGCTGGAAGAGCTACATTTTTAATAAAATTGAAGGACAGGGAGACGGGGACAACGACGGCATTCCAGATATTTTCTTGATTTACCACTGTGGTTCTGATAAAGTTTATAGGGAATATGAGTTCATGCAGCCCATCAAGGTAGGGGAAACCTCCCAACTGACGGTGGAATTTGATTTGAAGAACTTATTTCAAGTCGACAATCAATGGTTTGATATGACGGTTCCCTCTAATCAGTTTACCTCCAATTTAGCCACAGATGTTCGAGTGGCTACCATTTTGATGGATAATTTTGGTCGTGCTACAAAAGTGAAATAATATGCGTACTACCTTTTTTTTGGGAATTTTTGCCCTTACCGTGGGCTTAGCGGCTTGTGCCGATGAACCGCCCCCCCCGCCCAAAGGTGATTTGGCACATATTCCTTACAATCCACAGGCATACCTCATAAAAAAACCGGCTCATTTTCCGGAGGTTCCTGTTCCGGCGGATAATCCTATGACCAATGATGGGGTACAGTTGGGCCGTAGGTTGTTTTACGATCCAATACTATCAGCGGATAGTACGATGTCGTGTTCGTCCTGCCATTTGCCAGCGTTTAACTTTACTGATGGCAAAAACGTATCGGTGGGCATAGATGGGGTTGCGGGGAAACGCAGTTCCATGAGCTTGCTCAATATTGCTTTATGTCAATACTGGGTTGTTTTGGGATGGACGGACAGCTACTTTAGAGGCACAGGCATTGCTTCCTGTGGAGGATCCGATTGAATTGCATCACACATGGCCGGAGGTGGAAGAGAAGCTAAGGGCACATCCGGAATACCCGCAGCTATTTCGGAAAGCTTTTGGTATTTCTGACCGTTCGGAGATCAACAAGATTTTGGCTGTCAAAGCGATTGCTCAGTTTGAGCGGATCTTAATTAGCAGTGGAGAATCTATTTATGACCGATATTTGGCAGGAGAGACCCAGTTGTTGCAAGATGAAGCGCTAGACGGGAAATTGATGTTTTTTGACGAAGGTTTTGACTTGGGCTTGCCGGATGGGGAGTGTTTTCACTGCCATGGTACCGGTACCCTAACGGGAGGACGGTTTTTCAATAATGGCTTGGACCCCTTTGATCAAATCACCGATATCGGTCAGCAAGCAGTTACAGGTAATCCCTCCGATAAAGGTAAATTCCGAGCACCTACGCTGCGAAATATTGCTTTATCTGCTCCATTTATGCATGATGGACGATTTGCAACACTCGAAGAATGTATGGAACATTATCTCTTCCGTGCACATAGCGCTCCAAATGCGGATCCGAATATGAATTTATTGATTAATAAGCGATCCGTGTTTACCAATTACCACAAAGAGGCGTTGGTTGCTTTTTTACACACTTTAACCGACACCACCTTTATTAACAATCCAGATATCCAAAATCCATTTTAGGAAGCGGGTCGGATCATTTTTAGGTGAGGAATTCCATCTTCTAGGTATTCTTCCCCTGTAGCTACGAAGCCGTGGCCTTCGTAGAATGTTTTTAAATAGCGCTGTGCTCCGATTTTGATGGGCTCGTTCCCAAATAAATAGATGCACAGCGCTATACTTTTTTCCATCAATTGTTTTCCGATTCCTGTACCGCGCACCTCTGGATGGTTGACTACTCTACCGATAGATGGATAGTCGGGGTAGGAAATACCTTTGGGTAATAATCGAGTGTAAGCGATTAACGTCCCCTTAGAGTTCCTGCAAAGCAAATGCCAAGCAGAGAGATCCTTCCCATCCGCATCCAAGTAGGGGCAATTTTGCTCCACTACAAATACCAGCTGCCGCAAGGCCATTATTTCGTAAAGTTCGGTAGTGCTTAGCTCCTCAAAGGGGAGGCACTGGAAGTGTGTAGTCATTCAATAAGTTGTTTATATTCTAAAAGAAAGTAACTATCGCCTACTTATCTGTACAAAAGTAGATAAAGGAGCGGGAATGAAATTAATTAGTTCAAAATAAAGCGCCCCTCCAGCAGTGCTAGAGGGGCGCCAACTATTATTAATTCAGCTACAATTAGTTGAACGAGTAGCGGATACCAAACTGAAGGTTCCAAACGTCGAAGATCGTAGCAGAGTAGTCGTATGTTCTACGAGTAACAGGAGACAACAATTGGCTAGCTACGCGGTATTTTGGAACACCGTTTGCGTCTACGCCACGTGCCTGTAATGGAGAAGTAGTTACCAAACGACGGCTGATACCCCAATCTTGGTTGATCAAGTTGCCAACGTTAAAGATATCTACGCGGAACTGGATGGTGTTGCGCTTACCTTTGGTAGTTGCTACCCAGAAATCGCGAGAGATCGCCAAATCGAAACGGTTCAACCAAGGCATCAAACCTCCGTTGCGCTCTGTGTACTGGCCACGACGGCTAGACAAGTATTCGTCTTGCTGGATATACTCTTCAAAAAATTCAGCTTGCTGAGCAGCAGTATAGGTAACAGTACCAACTGTTTGGTCTTCGAACAACAACTCAGAAGCGTTGTTTGGAACATAAAGAAGGTCATTACCGTTGATACCGTCCAAGTTCATATCACCGTTGTAGGTGTAAGAGTAGCGTGTACCGAAGCCGCTAGCAGGAGAGTTCAAACCCTCGTAGCCCAAGGTGAATTTAACGGCACCACCACGCTCGCTACCGAAGTCAACGCCGTACGTAACCAAACCGATCACGCGGTGAGGAAGATCCTGGTCAGCGTAAGAAAGCGCCAAGCGGTTGTTACCGTTTACAGAGCGTGCACCTGTCCAAGAACCAGAAGCGATAGATCCTGCGCTCATGAAGTCTTCAGAACGGCTGTAGGTATAGGCAGCCATAGCGTAGAAACCTTTCTTCTCTGGGTATTCCAACTTAACAGTAGTACCGAAGTAGCCACCTTGGTTGGTAGTTGTCAACACCGCAGCCATAGAAACGTTGTCGATCTCACGGTTAGCGTTTGCGTTACCGAAGTAGCGTGGGCGCTGGTCAGGACCTGCAAAGTTCTGCGTAGATTCCTTTTGGTTAGCGTTGTAGTACAAAGCGTTGTTGATGTTCTTATTGTAAAGAACTTCCAAGGTACCTACAAAACCAAATGGCAACTTCTGGTCAACAGCGATGTTGGTTTTCAACACCTGTGGGAACTTGTATGCAGCATCTGAGTATGCCAAGTCAAATGTAGAAGGCAAGGTTGGAGTAGAAGGGGTGAACTGCGTTGCATCTGGAGTGAAAGGGTAAACAGTTGTGTTGGTATTGCTTACGTCAATAAAGCCAGTCATAACACCATTGTTACCGATTTGGTTAGACAACCATACGTACGGAGGACGTCCAGTAAAGATACCAGCGCCACCGCGAAGTTGTGTTGTACGGTCACCGAATACATCGTAATTAAAGCCCAAACGTGGTTCAAACAGAATTTGTGCTTTTGGAAGCGCGCTGGTGCTCAAACGCTGTGCATTACCGTCGATATCCAAGAATGTAGAGTCAGCAATGGATGTATTTTCCAAAGCTTCTGTCGCACCCAAGTCAATGTAGCTCAAGCGAAGACCAGCAGTTAACGTGAAGTTTTTGCTTACTTTGATCTCGTCTTGTCCGTAAAGGTCAATTTTTGATACTTTCAACACCTGAAGTGGGTCAGCACCGTTTTCCAATGCAGAGTAGCGGTATTGGAAGCGCTTCACGCCTACAGAGTCACCGTTAACAGCCCCCACAAAGTCAGCAAGGGAGTTGAAAATGTACACACCGTTTGAACCAGGGAAGAACAAGTTGTTCGACTTGTAGCGCTCGTAGTTGAAACCAGCGGTGATGGTGTGCTTACCAGAGTAGTAAGAAAGGTTGTTGGTGATGTGGAACGTTCCGTAGTTCAACTGGTTTTGTGGAGTGAATGGATCGAAACCAGCAGAGATGTAGGTAGCACCACCCTCGAGGATATCAATGGTTGGGAAGAAAGCGCCTTTGTATTGGCGGTTTTCATCTTGGAAGTCATAACCTACACTGAACGTGTTGGCCATTTTATCACTGAATGTGCTATTCAATTCTGCTACCAACGAACGAGTATTATCGCCGATGATGTAGCCAGAATTTTGGTAGGACATAGAGTTGATGTTGGTAGTACGGCTTCCATTACCCAAAGAAGCACTGTTACTGATGTTAATATCCGCCTGTGAATCGTGGTGGGTATAACGTGCAGTCAACTTGTTTTTGTCGTTCAAGTTGAAGTCCAAGCGAGCCAAGAACTTCATTGAGTTTACCTCATTGTTGTAGTTTTCATAAGGTCCTGTTACGTACCCATATTTTTGAAACAACAAGTCACTTACTTGATCGAGGTCTGCTTTTTTTACGCGGGTTTTCAAACCTACGTTTGAGCTACCGTCTGCCACCCAAGTAGTTGCTGGGGTAGAGTTTTTTACCATCTCCGCATTTGCGAAGAAGAATACGCGGTTTTTCACGATTGGACCACCGATACGGGCACCTACCACGTTTTCGCTGAACACGTTAGAAGCAACGCTCACGTCGCGAGCTTTGTTGCCGTACATGTTGGCAGAACGCGTGAAGTAATAAGCAGAACCAGATACTTCGTTTGTACCAGAGCGGGTTACTGCGTTAATACCAGCACCTACGAAGCCAGACTGACGAACGTCGTAAGGAGCAACGTTTACTTGTACTTGCTCAATCGCGTCCAAAGAGATCGCAGTTGAGTTGGTACGGCCGCCAGCTTGAGCTTCAGAACCCAGACCGAACTGGTTATTGAAAACAGAACCGTCAATGGTGAAGTTGTTCAAGCGTGTGTCTTGTGCACCGAAAGAACGTCCGTTACCATTTGGATTGTACTTGGTAATGTTGTTGATAGAACGGCTTCCGATGGCTGGAACTGAAGTAACCACGTTGCGATCAAAGGTAGAGGATGCACCTGTGCGCTGTGAAGAAAACAGATCATTGCGGTTTGCAATGATGTCAATCGCATCGATAGTGGCGCTGCTTTCTGCCAATTGAAAGTCAACATTGGTAGTAGAACCCAAAGAAGTCACAAGGCCTTCAATGGTCTGCTGCTCATAACCTGTGTAGGAAACGGAAACAGAGAATGGACCACCTACGCGAACGGATGGAAGGGTGTAACGGCCTGCAGCATTGGTTGCTGTTCCGTAACGTGTGCCAGATGGCGTGTGAATAGCGATAACCGTAGCTCCAACAAGGCGTTCCCCTTTGTTGTCCGTTACTATACCGCTAAAAGAAGAAGAGGTTACCTGAGCAAAGGCCGTCACGGCTGTCATGACCATTGCCAGGAATAGAAGGGACATGCGGACACTTAAAGCGCCCGTGCGGAAATGTAGTACATTCCTCATACAGAAAAAGTTGTGTTTGGTGATAATCCAGAAAATTCAGCAATAAATGCGAATAATTCATAGAAGGTGAATAAACCGACGCAAAAGTACAAATTCAATATAAAGACAGTGTTAAGTTTGGCCACTATTTTGTAAATGAAGCTTAAATAAAATTTTCTTTGGTGGTATATTGGTTTTTAGATGGGACTTTCCACCGTAGTTTCTCCATTGAATTTTAACTTTTACCAATTTATTGATGGGTGGAAATCAAGCAGTAAAATGGAAGTGTGATGTCTAATTATTTACTTTTTCATCCAGTGTGCAGCTAGTGCATATTTATCGATGGCAGCAACCTATTACATGTAGGGGTGTGTGGAAGATGGTTAAGGACCTGTAATTGAGCAGCTTTTTCTTTTCTTTTTTGATGACCCAGGTACCATAATCCCTGTATTATCATTTTTTGATAAATATGCAAAGCAGCGTATAAAAAAAATCAATTTTTATATTTTATAAAAAATTATAAATCAAATATTTGAATTTTTTTTACTCCAAAATAGCCCAAATAATCTGGTGGTAAATTTGTTTATAAGTTGTCCATACGGAGCCCTAGGTGCTGCTCCATCTTTGCAGCAACAAAAGCGCAAACGTTTTATAATTATGAAAAATAACCTCTTAGTGCTGCTCTGCACAGTCATGATCAGCCATTTTGCACAAGCGCAAATGGTCATCACCGAAATTATGTACAATCCACCAGAATCTGGGGTGGATAGCCTTGAGTTTATCGAGGTGTATAACAACTCTGCAGCCACCGTTAATATGACGGATTGGAAGTTGGAGTTTGGTACTTTTTCGTTTACTATCCCAACACTGACGGTGGGCGCCGGTCAATACCAGTTATTCAGTGTTAATGCGGGTGCAATGCAAAATAACTTTGGAAAATCGTCTGTTCAGTGGACTTCTGGCGCGCTGAGCAACAACGGGACGTCTATTCGAATAAAAAATAGCAGCGGTGCACTGATTGATTCCTTGACTTTTGACGATGTAGCTCCTTGGCCAACCTCGCCGGATGGACTTGGGTATTCGTTGGTGCTCTGCGATCCAAACTCCGACAATACCGTTGCTGCTAATTGGAAAGAGTGCCCAACTGCCACTTCTGTTTTTATCAATAACACCCAAGTGTTTGCCAATCCAGGCGCCCCTGCGGGCTGCGTTTCTGGTTTAGTAGCGAATAATGACTTGTTTGCTGTGGCACCAGGACAGGCCACTACACTCGACGTCTTGACCAACGATAATACTCCCAACCCAGTCACCAGCTTGACCATTACGGCGGCCCCTCAGCACGGTACCGCTGTCGTATTGGCCGATAATACTATCCGTTACACGCCTTCAAATGGCTACTGCGGACCCGATGCACTTTCTTACAGGGTGTGTGATGCCCCAGCTAGTTGTGCCACCGCAACGGTTTCTATTTCGGTAAAATGTTATCCACAGCGTAGCATCGAGGAGGTGAACAATGTGAACCTAATCGGGGTAGCAGATTCGGTCAATGTTTCTTGCGAACTGACTGGCATTGTGTACGGCGTCAATTTGCGTCAGAGCGCCGGAGGTCTTCAATTTGTAATTATGAATACCAATGGTACAGAGGGTATCTCGGTGTTTAGTGGGCTTAACTCATTCGGCTATACGGTTACGGAGGGCGATGAAGTAACTATCCGTGGTACCATTGCACAGTTCAGCGGGTTGGTCCAGATGAACCTAGATACGGTTTTCATGATTTCGAGTGGCAATCAGCTTGCATCACCTGATGTGGTGTTGCGTGCAGAAGAGAGCACGGAAAACCGTTTAATCAAAATTAATAACCTCCGACTGGTTGATCCAGCGCAATGGACTCCGGGAGTAGGTCCGGGTTTCAATGTACGCGTCTATTCTATGTTCAATTTGGCCGATACCATTGTCATGCGTATCGATAACGACGTAGATTTGTTCAATTTTCAGAATCCGCCTTCGGAACCGTTTAATATGACCGGTTTAGGAGGTCAATTTGATAGCTCTGTTCCTTATTCCTCTGGTTATCAAGTACTTCCTAGGTATGCAGATGATATTTCGACTTTAAGTAGCACGCGGGAGGTAGATTTTAGCAAAGAAGTGCGTATTTCTCCTAACCCAGTTTCCGACTTTGTCAAGATAGAAACACAGATCCTGTTTGATCAAATTCGAGTATTCGGATTGAATGGAGCATTGTGGAAGACCATTGAGCATCCGCAAGAACAGGAAGTAATTGATTTGAGTAGAATGATGCCGGGTATCTATGCCCTTCATTTTGTAAAAGGTACGCATATTTGGGCTACTGCTATTATCAAGCAATAGGTAAGATTAAGTAACTGTGCAAAAGCCATATCCTATTTCTGATAAATGGGATATGGCTTTTTTATTAGTTAAAAACGTAAAAAATCTTCTTCGAAATGGCATTTCCACCACCACTAGTTGCCATTCATTTGGCAACCATCGTACCGGCAGCTATGATTGGGGCCTATTTGTTTTTGAGCAAGAAGGGTAGTGCGCGGCATCGAAAAATGGGCCGCATATACATGATTTTGATGGGATTTACGGCAGTCTGGACGCTCTTGTTACCCGCCGAATTTGGCCCTCGTTTGTTTGGCCATTTCGGAATGCTCCACTTATTGAGTGTTCTGACAGCTTGGACGGTTCCAACTGCTTGGCGTGCTGCTCAGCGAGGAGATATCAAAGGGCACCGGAGTGCCATGATTCAATTGTATGTGGGAGGAGTGCTTATTGCCGGCAGCTTTGCGGTGCTGGGGCAGGGCAGGTATTTGAACCTCCTGTTTTTTGGAGAATAGAGTTATTCCTTTGCGGTAGGCGGTTCTTCCGCTTGCTCTTCACCCGGGTTTCCTCCTTTGGGATGTGCTTGTTCGTACACTTTTTTCAGTTTTTCGATGCTGTTATGCATGTAAATTTGGGTAGCTGCCAAGTTACTGTGCCCCAAAAGTTCTCTGATGGCATTTAAGTCGGCTCCTTTGTCTGATAGATGCGTGGCGAAGGAATGTCGGAGCACGTGGGGGCTATGTTGTTCGGCTGTGCTAACTTGGGAAAGGTATTTTCGAACGATGGCGTAGATGGATTCTGGGCTAAGGGGAATCCCTTTCGGGGAGAGAAGTAACGAGCGCTGATCAGCAGCATTCGGCTGAAGGTTGCGCTGTTCTATAAATTGCTTTAACAGTGGTACAATGGGGCCTACGATTGGCACGAAGCGGGCTTTATTGCCTTTTCCTAATATACTAAGCACGCCACGGAAAAAATCGATATCACCAAGTTGAACGCTGGCCAGTTCTCCTCGTCGCAAGCCGGTGGCGTAGAGCAGTTCTAGGATGATTCGATGAAGAAGTCCTTTGTAGCCCTCTGGAAAGGAAACGGAGGAGAAGAGCAGTTGCAACTCTTGTTCCCGAGCTACTGCTGGCAACCGTTTGGGTACTTTAGGTCCTAGTACCTTTTGCATTGGGTCCTGAGCGAGGAACCCTCGTTTTAGCAAGAATTTAAAATAGGATTTGAGGCAGGAAAGACGGCGGTTGACGCTTTTTGCTTGTTGTCCTTCTCCCAGCAAATGGACGATCCACGTTCTTATATGCAAATGCCTCACATCGGAGTCCGATGTGAGGCTATATATTTCTTTGCAGTAACTTAAAAACTGTTCAAGATCGTTGCTGTAGGCCAACAAAGTATGTGGCGACAGACGACGTTCTTTTTCCAAATGGGAGAGGAACGAGTCTTTTTGGAACAAGGATTAGTCGTTCTTGAATCCGTAGGTATCCTGCTTATAAACAGCTTTCAAAACTTCAGCACGACGTTCTACGGAAGGCTTTGTAAATGCCTTGCGACGACGCAACTGCTTGAGAGTGCCAGAACGTTCAAATTTTCTTTTGTACTTTTTCAGCGCTTTGTCGATGGTTTCGCCTTCTTTTACCTCGATAATCAGCATGTAACTAGTTGTTTTTTAAATGAAAAAATTTATTGGCCGCAAAGGTAGTACGAATTAGGAGAACACAAAATTATTTTTTGTAAAAAATCAACTATTTTTGATGGTAGGTGGGCTATTTTTGAGTAATCGCTGTTTTATTAGTCCTTCTGGTAATGTGTCTACTCGGAGGGGGAGGACGGCCGGCAATGCAGAAGGCTCCGTTGTGTGAAAAAATGGTACTTTTGTGGGATGAAATGGCCTTACTTGCTTGAATTTTCTCTGCATCCCTTGTTTATTGGTGACTTATCCTCCACCTTTTCTTCCTGGATAGCTGGACGATCCTATTCACAGCTCGTGGTATTGACAGATAATACGTGCAGGCAGTGTTGTCTTCCTCTTTTTTTGGAAAAAACAGGATTGCCTGATACGATTCCAGTAGTGGAGGTGCCGGAAGGCGAGCAGCATAAAAATCTGGATACTTGTTCTACCATTTGGGCTGCTTTATTAAATCTGAAGTTGGATCGGAGAGCGCTGCTAATTAACCTAGGAGGAGGCGTCATTGGAGATATGGGTGGTTTTTGTGCATCAACGTTTAAACGTGGGATTGATTTTCTTCAAGTCCCCACTACCTTGCTGGCTGCAACGGATGCCTCGGTAGGCGGAAAGACAGGGATTGATTTTGCGCACCTAAAAAATGCGATTGGCGTTTTTCAGCAACCTGCAGGGGTGCTTATCGATCCCAGCTTTTTTGCGACACAATCCAAAAGGCAGTTGGCCTCCGGATTTGCGGAGGTGATTAAGCATGCATTGATTGGCGACCCTGCCTTATGGAGCCAGTTAAAAGCGATGCATGAGTTGGTTGATCCGCCATGGGCCCAGTGGTTGGTTCCATCAATTACGGTCAAAGCTAGGATAGTAGAACAAGATCCGAACGAATTGGGCCTCCGGGCCCTGTTGAATTTTGGCCACACCATTGGCCACGCACTGGAAGGTTATTTTCTTTCCAGTGCAAGGCCGTTATTGCATGGAGAAGCCGTTGCATGGGGCATGTATCTAGAAACCCTCGCCGCAGAGCAAGCAGGCTGTGTTCTTCCCGATTATTTTCCTACTTCGGCCGCGTTGAAGGAGTGGTTAATGCAATTTTATCCGATTATTCCTTTATCCACTCTAGATCCTTTGGTACTTTGGACATGGATGCTGAACGACAAAAAAAACGAACAAGAGCAAGTACGGTTGGCCTTGCCTGGATCCAGTGCGGGGCAGTTGCAGTGGATGGTTCTCTCATTGGAGCGATGGGAACAACTGATGGGCTCGTTTCGTGGTGATTAAGCCCCGCGTTCTTCTACTCGGCCATCAATATATCGAGCAAAACGTCCTGTCGACCGGTTGTGCACTACATCGGCCTCTTTCCATGGCCATCCGCCAAATCCAGTTCGTTGGAAATCACTGATTGCTGCTCTGATTTCATGTTGGGTATTCATCACAAATGGACCATACTGTGCCACAGGTTCTGCAATTGGTTCGCCTTCCAGCACGGCTAAAAAGGAGACCTCAGGTCCGTTTTGGATCTGAATAGTAGCATTTCCATTTACTTTGATTCGGTGCTGGGCTTGAACTTCCAGTCCTTCTACTTCCAGGGTTCCTTCCCCTCTATAGAAGTAGAGGTTGCGTTGGAGCGTAGGTGTTCCGGCAGGCAGTGAAATATGTGCTCCAGGCTCCAATTGAAGCAGAAAAATACCTACGCTATTTTTCTCCTCCGCTGCCCAGGAGTCGGGGCAGGGTGGTAAAGCCCGCTGATCTCCCATTTTTCCAGCGATCAAGCGAACTGTTGTTTTTTTACCGGAGGCATCGATATGTTCAATCACCGGTATTTCTTCTGCCCAATGCATTTTATAACTTGGGGCTACCATTTTGCTTTTGGCTGGCAAATTGAGCCAAATCTGGAAAAGTTCAAGCGGGTTATCGTGGTCGGTGTGTACCAATGGAAACATTTCGGCATGTTGGCATCCGCTTCCTGCCGTCATCCATTGTACATCTCCATTTCCATATCTTCCCTCCCCACCTAAGGAATCAAAATGATCAATCAGCCCTTTTAGAACAATGGTAATAGTCTCGAACCCACGGTGAGGGTGTGCCGGAAAACCAGGGACCGTATCGCCATGATACATACTGAACCCATCCTTATCGGAGAAATCACTACCGATATTTCTTCCCTCCAAGGAGGTGGCGGGCCCTAGGTGTTCATTTCCTCGAGGAAATTGGTCGTCGTGGTGTGCACAGAATAGAAACGGATCTTCCATTCCCCATTGTGCCCCTATTTTTTGAATACCGATTACGTTTTTATGTTCCATAGTACTATTTGTGAATAAATTAAGTAGCCACTTTATTGTGGGGTGGCTCTTTACCAGATATTGACTTCTGCTTCTAGGTCTACGCCAAAACGAGTTTTGACCGACTGGATAATGTCTTTTGCAAGTTGCGCTACTTCAGCACCGGTGGCTCCACCGTGGTTGACAAGCACCAGGGCTTGTTTTTCGTAACTGCCTGTATTACCCACTCGTTTTCCCTTCCATCCACATTGCTCAATGAGCCATCCAGCGGGTATTTTCACTTTGCCATTTGCTAGTGGGTAACCTGGGGCAGCCGGATGTTGCTGTAAAATAGAGGCGTACAAATCGGAAGAGATCTCTGGGTTTTTGAAAAAACTGCCACAGTTCCCAATTAGCTTGGGATCTGGGAGCTTGGAGGAACGAATGGCAATTACTGCTTTGCTTATTTGGTCGATGGAGGGAGTACCAGTCACTTGCATTGCTTCGAGGGTTTTGGAAATATCTCCATAGCTGCTATTTATAGCGTGCCGATGGCGAGTTAATGATAGCACCAAATCCGTAATAAAATACCTGCCTTTTAAGGTGGTTTTGAATACGCTATCTCGATAACCGAAAGAACAATCTTTTTTCCAAAAGGTTTTTGACTGACCCGTTTGAAGGTCGATGGCTGTTAATCGAACAAAAACATCTTTCAATTCTACCCCGTATGCCCCAATATTCTGGACGGGGGCTGCTCCAACCGTCCCTGGGATCAAGGATAAATTTTCGAGTCCTCCATACCCATGTTCTACGGCCCAACGAACGGTTTCATGCCAATTTTCGCCCCCTCCAATCTTGACATGTACTTTATTGGACCATGTTTGCAAAATCTCTTTACCCTTGATTTCATTTTTTACAAGTGTTCCCTCCACATCTTTAACAAACACAATATTGCTTCCGCCTCCAAGAATCCGGATAGGCTGTGGTGGCGATTGCCTAATGAGTTGTGCTAGATCCGTTTTACTTCTGATGATACAAAAGTGAGCGGCATTTACGTCCAGACCGAAGGTATTGAACGGACGAAGAGAGCTGTTTTTACTGATGGAGATCATAAATGCGTGCAGTACTCCTTTATGTGGATTAACTTGTTTTTCGTTCGTATGCCTGAAAGAACCGTTTTTTGGTGGTTTCTAGAAGTATTCCGTAAAATAGCGCTATTCCAGTCATACTGAAAAGCAAAGGTAACGGTAATGGTTGAAGTCCAATAACTGATCCAAGGGACAGGAAGGGTAGGGCGATGGCAGTTACCAAGGTTAGCAAGCAGGTAACCAGCAAGGCCGTTGATGGTAGACTTTTGAAAATGCTCCCCCGCGTCCTCAAAATCAACAAGACCAGAATTTCGGTGAGGACTGACTCTAGGAACCAACTTGTTTGAAAACTGGTTTCAGTCACCTTAAAGTACCATAATAGGAGTGCGAAGGTGAGGAAATCAAAGAGGGAGCTTTGGATTCCAAACAGCACCATGAATCGTTTGATGAGCTGGATATCCCATTTTTGTGGCTGTTGCAACTGTTGCTCATCAACGCGATCTGTAGAAATGGTTAAGGCGGGTAGGTCGGACAAGAAGTTGAGTGCTAGAATTTGTTTGGGAAGTAGGGGTAGCCAAGAGAGAAAACCGGATATTCCTGCAAGGCTGAACATGTTTCCGAAATTAGCGCTGGTGGTAATAAATATATACTTTAAGGTGTTGGCATGCGTTCTACGGCCATCAAGGATCCCGGTACAAAGCACTTTTAAGTCCTTTTCAAGCAGCACTATATCGGCCGACTCTTTGGCAATATCTACTGCTGAATCTACTGAAATGCCTACATCAGCGGCTTTTAGCGCGCTCGCATCATTGATCCCGTCTCCTAGATAGCCAACGACCGTACCATCCCTTTGAAGCGCTTTAATGATTCGTTCTTTTTGAAAAGGCTCTATTTCAGCAAAGAGCTGGGTTGTTCTTGCTTTTAGTTGTAGAGCAGCTTCTTCTAGTTGATGGATTTCTCCACCAGTGAGTATGTTTTCTGCATTTATCCCAATTTGAGATGCTAAATGCAGTGCTGCCAATCGGTTATCCCCTGTGATGATTTTCAATTGGACACCAAGCGCTTCCAATTCTTGGATTCGATCTGCTACTTCTTCTTTGGGTGGATCTTCCAACAAAAGAAAACCCTCAAAAGTCATGTTTGATTCGTCCTCTTGGTGGATGGTTGCGTTATCTTGCATTTCTTTGGAGGCAACGGCGAGTACCCGGTAGCCATTAGAACAGTATTCGGAATACAGGATGTCAAGTGCTTTCCTTCGATCCTCAATCGGTTCCTGATTCACCATGGTACAGACATTTAGGATAGTGTCATAGGAGCCTTTAGTCACCATTTTGACTTTCTTTTCGGGACTTTCTACTAGTAAACTAAGTCTTTTTCTAGTGAAGTCATAGGGTACTTCATCTAGTTTTCGTACCCCTTCTGCCAAGTTTTTTGTTTCTTTGCGTAGCGCTTCATCAATGGGGTTAGAAAATCCACTTTCGAAAAATGCATTCCAGCAGGCCAGTTGTTTTACTAATAAGGATGGGGTACCGTCCCAGCGGAGACTAGCAGCGAGTTGCACTTCTCCTGTAGTTAGTGTCCCCGTTTTATCCGAACACAGAATAGAGATCGCCCCAAGGTCTTGAATAGCGGCCAGTTTTTTGACTAAGACCTTTTTTTTTGCCATAAGCAGGGCACCAAGGGATAAGTTGGTAATCAGAATCGCGGGTAAAAGTTCTGGTGTCAGGCCAACTGCGAGCGCAATAGCAAATAATAGACTAGAGAAAAGGGGCTTGCCGCCGAAAAGACTAAAAAGCAAGATTCCTGTGGATAGGATAAAGGTCATCTTCATTAACAAGTAACCGAAGGACCGAACCCCTTTTTGAAAGGCAGATTCTGGTTCCATTTGGGCTAAGTGTGCGCTCATAGTCCCCATCAGGGATTTATCTGCTGGTAGTACAACAACTGCCTTTGCCCGTCCGCTCAATACACTGGTGCCCGCGAATAGGCAGTTTGTCCGATCTGCCAAGGCGGTTTCGAGGGGGAGTGAACCAACGTTTTTTTCACGTGCAAAGGACTCTCCAGTGAGCGCAGCCTCATTCACGTGTACATCTTTTTCCTCCAGGAGGTAGCTGTCTGCTGGTATAATATCCCCTGCTTTTAAGTCGAGTAGATCTCCAGGAACTAATTCATCAAAGGGGATCTGGTGAGACACACCAGCTCGAATAACGGTAGTTTTTAATCGTAAGGAGGATTGAAGTCTTTTTACCGCTCTATTGGCTCGAAATTCCTGTGCAAAACCAACGAGGCTCGTTAGCAAAAGAATGGTTAGCAGAATAATGCCATCTTTTGTTTCACCGAAAGAAAAGGAAAGAAGGCCCGCAAAAACCAGCAAGAGAACCAGGGGAGAATTGAATTGCCGGAAAAAGAGCAGCGTGTAGGACCAGATTTCCGGTTTGTGGTGCTTTTTTTTGTGGTAAAAGCTTTTGCGTTGCCGTGCTGTGGACTTTGACAAGCCTGCCGCATCGGAGGTGCCAGTCAATCGGATAATTGCGTCTGAAGGGTACTGCCAAAAATCAGTAATTTCCCAAGGTGGATTCATAAAGGCAAAGATAACTTCCTAACGTATGTTTTGAGGTACAACAATATCAAAACAACCAATCTGGAAGAGTGCCGATTATCCCACTAAAACAACAGTGTTTGAATGCTGTTTCCTGGAATGGTTACCTTTACTGCATTGCCATTGGACCATAAAAAGTAGTTTGTTTCGGAATCGCTTTGGTTCATCACCACTACTGCTGTGGTGCCATCTGGGTTGAGGAAAGCAGTGGTCAGCAATTGGCTTCTACTAGCGGAGCTGATGATGCGTTGGGCTCCAGGCTGGATGTATTTTGAAAAATGGCCAATGTAATAGTAGGCATTGGTATAGATTAACTGATCGGATTGAGTATTGTAGTGTACGGGGGCAAAACAAAAATTTTGTACATGGTTGGGCCCTCCCGTTTCATCCAACAGAATATTCCAGTCAATAAACCCGACCATTCCGTTATTAAAATCATGAATCATGGATCTTCCATATTCTTCACCCAAAGCCCAGGCTTGGTACCTGGAGGCATCAAAGCTCTCCGCACATCCTTCCGTAAAAAGTATTTTTTTATTGGGAAATGCTTCCTGCACCCTTCGTAGGTTATCGAACATAGGTGTGCCTCCACTCCAGTCCTCGTACCAGTGAAACCCAATTCCCCAAATAAACTTACTTGCCTCGGGGTCGTCAAAGTAGGTTTGTGCACGTTGGTAAATCAAATCGCGGTTGTGGTCCCAAACTACGATTTTTTGGGCGCTTAATCCTTGTTTTTGAAGCGTGGGACCTAAATGGTTTTTTAAAAAATCGCGCTCCTCTTCGGCAGTGTAGATGCAGCTTTCCCAACGCTGGGTGGCCATTGGTTCATTTTGAATCGAAATGGCCCAAATGGGAATACCTACCTGCTCGTATGCTTTTATAAATTTGGTGAAGTAACGTGCCCAAGTAGGATAAAAAGCGGGTTTTAGGTGGCCCCCTTGAAGCATATTATTGTTTGTTTTCATCCAGGCGGGAGGACTCCATGGACTCGCTAGTAGCTTGAGTGTTCCTCCTGCGGCTTTTTGTGCTGCCTGGATAAATGGAATTTTATAGCGGTGGTCGGGTGAAATATCGAAAGACTCCAGCAGGGTATCGTTTTCCTTCACGTAGGTATAACTGCTGCTTGAAAAATCACAGCTGTTAATATTGGTTCGCCCAAGGGTATATCCTAATCCTTGGGTGGGGTCAAAATGTGCTTTAAGAAATGCTTCCTGTTTTTGCTTGGGCATTTTGGCAAAGGTTTCGGCGGCCGCATCGGTCAGCGCAGCCCCTATTCCTTCAAAGGTTTGAAAGGTTTTGGAAGGATCGACAAATACACAAACCTGCGTTTCGAGGGGTTGTGCCATCGGTTCGAACCGGGATTTTTGAGTTGGGCTAAGTCGTAGCTCTGAATCTTTCGCGGTGGTGATGACCTGGACGGATTTATTGCTGGTAGATAGGGGTAGGTGCTTTGGTTGGCTACAGGCCCAAAGTGAGGTTAAACTGAGGAGAACTACGTATTTTCTCATAATCGAATTAGTAGGACGGCCGCGTTGCTTCCTACTTGGTAAGAGGGAGTGCGACTGCAAGGTGTTAGTCTAGTTGTATTTCAAGTAATCTTCAGATGGAGCTGGGCAAGTTGGTTAAAACAC
>Ga0208787_1000111_pt1 | contig 38966 bp, 54 predicted proteins | sample Wag4_2014_7_11_FD_187362 | JGI IMG/M metagenome (GOLD analysis project Ga0208787, IMG submission 187362) | Fresh water microbial communities from Ohio, USA - Utica-2 Time Series HT 2014_7_11 (SPAdes) (version 2) | ecosystem: Environmental > Aquatic > Freshwater > Water tank | place: USA: Ohio...
CCGTTTACCTTGGGAGCGATGCTAGAAATTCTAGCGAGAAGGACCCCACCATCCAAGCACTTGGTATGGGTGGGCAAATTTATGGAGCACGTGCTGACCTCATCATTCTTGATGACTGTATTACAACAGCCAACGCCCATGAATGGGAAAAACAAATCAACTGGCTACAAAAAGAAGTTATTACCCGTCTGGGTAAAAATGGTAAGTTACTAATCGTAGGGACACGAATTGCAGCGCAAGACTTCTACAAAGAACTCCGTGAGACCAAGCACTGGTCTGGTGGTAAAAGCCCTTTTACTTATATGGGCATGCCTGCTGTTCTTGAGTATTCGGAAGACCCTAAAGACTGGAAGACGCTCTGGCCTAAGTCGGACCTTCCTTGGGATGGGGATTCTGAAGAACCTGACGAAGAAGGACTCTTCCCGAAATGGGATGGCTTAGCATTAAAGAGAAGACGTAGCGAGGTAACACCATCAACATGGGCCTTGGTATATCAGCAGGAGGATGTCGAAGAAGATTCCATCTTCCCACCCGCTTTGGTGCAAGGTAGTACCAACGGTCAACGCAGAAAAGGTCCATTGCGCCAAGGCGGCGTGGGACATCCGACTGCGGTAGAAGGTTACACAATTATTGGATTTGACCCAGCGATGGGAGACAAGGCTCATGCAGCCTTCGTTGTGATTACTTACAACAGAATAGATTCTAGAATATATGTTTTAGATTGTATTAACATGGGTGAACCGAACCCGCAAAAGATTAGAAGTACAATAGAAGAACTTGTATTGAAATACAAGCCACAAGAATTTAGAGTAGAAATCAACGCCCACCAGAAGGCATACTCATTAGATGATGACTTGCGGCAATGGCTTGGTATGTATGGTGTAAGACTTGAATCTCATGTTACTAACAAAAATAAGTGGGACGCAGCATTTGGTGTAGCATCTATGTCTACCTTATTTGGAACCATGCGAGAAGAGAAGTTCCAAAAGAATAATATGATTGAACTACCATCTACTACTGACTCTGAAGGACTTAAGTCCCTTACTCAGCAGTTGATAACTTGGAAACCTAATAGCAGGGGCAAGACTGACTGCGTTATGGCGTTATGGTTTGCTGTGCTTAGAGCACGGGAGTTCATGCAACAAACAAATCATTTGCAAAAGTTTTCATCTAATAGATGGACAACTAGAGCACAGTCAGCACAAAGATACACAATCAACCTAGACGAAGCCTTTTCAGAACAATGGGCCGAACAATACGGATAAGGACAAGATATGCCAAACCCAATCAAAGCAGTTAAAGCAATAGGTCGTGCCGTTGGTGGTATTACTGGTAAGGGTGCTAAACAAGTAAACCCTATTTATCGTCAATCATATAGACAAAAAGAAGTAAGAATTAAAGGTGAAGGCGAAAAAATAGAAATTTTAAGAGCCAAACAAATTTTACGTCAAGCCACAGATGAAGGTTATTTAAAAAAACCTGCAGACACTGCTAAAGGAAACAAGCGTGGACTTAAGGCTGCTAACAAACCTGTATCAAAAAATAATGAAAAAGTTTATTCTACAGATATAAAACTAAAAAAAATGGGTAGTTTAAAACCTGGTCAAACAAGTGAATACACTAGAAGTACATTAAAGAAAATGCGACCTGCTCGTCCTAACCGTGTTCGTGGTGGAAATCTTAGGGGCGAGTAATGGCTAAGTCTAAGAAGATGGCACCTGGTGCTTTTAAAAAATCTAAAACATCTTCAGTTACCCCAGTACTTTCCGATTTGTTTATTCCTAAAACCATAGGAGATGCTGCTATGTATGCAGTGCCATGGGCTAAAGCCACTCGTGCAGTAGGTGGTATTGTTAAAAAGGGTTCAAGGTTTGTAGGTAAGACTTACAAGAACATGGGTAGATAATGGCTGTCTCAAAGATTGCAAGCATCATTGCTAAGAAACGTCTTGCTGATATTGCTAAGAAAAAAGTAGCAAAGATTCCTCGTGGAGAAGCCCGTGAGGTTGCTAGAGAAGCACGTAAACCTATTGGTGGTATGAGTGCTCTTAAACGTTCTGGCGGAACTATTCCAACCAGACCAACAAAAGTTCCTAGAGACCTTTCTGTTAAAAAAATTACACCACCACCTGGCAAGCGTAGCGTTTATCAAGAAAGAATTAATAGAGCGGTTAGAGAAGGAACTGGTGTTCCTGCACGTAAAGGTAAAAAATATACTGGACCAATTAATCCACCTGGACCTAAGAATCGTCCAGCAGGTTTAAAATCTATTTCTAAGATAGAAGAGCGTGAGCCACGTCCAAAACCTTTATCAAAATTAGAAACTAGTATTTTACGTGAAGTAGGTAAGCGTGATTATAATACTGGTGGAGTAAATCCACTTGCTTTTAAAGTGCAACAACAAGAAGCAGACCGTAGAGTTATTAAAGCATTACGAGAAATTAAAACAGCAGAAAAGAAAGTTAAGCAAGTAGAAAAAAGAAATAGACGTAGTAGATAATGGCTAATCCTAAAAAAATAATCAAGGGTGTTAAGAAATTAACTAACAAACAAAAGACTTATCAAATTCGTGGTGCTGAGGCTAAAAGAGAAAAAGAATTAGCAGAGCGTGGTGGTAGAGCCTCTCCTGAATTTATTGCAAAACTTAAGAAAAAAACATTTAAAGAAATTGAAAGAAAAACTGGAAAGCCGATAGATACAAATAAGTATCTTAAGAAAGGCAAATAATTGTTATCAGTAAGCCAAATATCTGCAAGAGTAGAATCTTTACGTAGTCGTTCATCAGAGCGAGACCGTAGACAACTAGATGTACTTGCTGTGCGTAAAGGACAGATATCACAGGTATACCCTGAGTTTTTTCCAGAGGGTGTAGACGCTAACGTAGTAGCAAACTTTATTGACATTGTTGCTCGTGACTTGTCCGAGGTAATGGCTCCACTGCCAGCAGTTAATTGTTCTGCAGCCAATCAGGTATCAGATAGAGCAAGAGTCTTTGCTGACAAGCGCACACGTATTGCAACAAATTATTTTAGTAATTCAGATTTACAAGTACAGATGTATCAAGGTGCAGACCAATACATCACATTTGGTTTCGTCCCATTCATTGTTGAATTAGACGAAGAAGCAGGGCTACCACGTATCCGAATAGAAAGTCCGATTGGGGCTTACCCAGAGTTTGACCGCTACGGACGTTGTATTGCCTTTGCAAAGAAATACTCACTTACACTTGCGGAACTGGTTGCACAGTATCCTGAGTTTGAGATTCAACTATTAGGTGCTGACCGTTATGAGCAGAACCTAGATGCACGTATTGACCTTATTCGTTATTACGATAAAGACCAATCAACCATCTTTATTCCATCACGGAATAACTTAGTTTTATCTCAAGTCAAAAACCCACTTGGTAAAATGCAAGTTGTGGTGGCAAAGCGTCCATCACTAGACGGTGAGATGCGTGGTCAATTTGATGACGTACTAGGTATCCAACTGCTTCGTAATAGGTTCGCATTACTTGCGATGGAAGCAGCGGAGAAATCAGTACAGGCACCAATTGTTGTACCAGGCGATGTTCAAGAACTACAGTTGGGTGGAGATGCAATCATCCGCACCAACTCACCAGCAGGTGTGCGCCGTGTAGATTTAAATATTCCACCAGGTGCGTTCACTGAGCAACAAGTATTACTTAATGAGTTGCGTACTGGTACACGTTATCCAGAATCAAGAACTGGAAACATAGATGCATCAATAGTCACGGGACAAGGCGTTCAAGCGCTTATGGGTGGCTTTGATACACAGGTTAAATCAGCCCAAGCAATCTTTGCTTCTGCTCTTAAAGATGTTATCTCTATCTGTTTTGAGATGGATGAAACATTATTTAATTTTGTTAAAACAATTCGTGGTGTTGATGCTGGTTCTCCGTACTCTTTAGAGTACACACCTTCAAAAGATATTAAGGGTGACTACTCAGCCGATGTTCGTTATGGCATGCTTGCTGGTCTTAACCCAGCACAGGGACTTATTTTCATGCTACAAGCACTTGGTGGTAAATTAATATCTAAAGATATGGCTATGCGTGAATTACCATTTGGTATTAACGTAACCCAAGAACAAGAAAAGATTGAAGTGGAAGAAATGCGTAATGCATTAGTGGGTTCACTACAGGCATACACACAAGCAATTCCACAACTAGCAGCATCAGGTGGGGATGCATCTGATATCGTAAAGAAAATCGCACAAGTAATTAAAGCCCGTCAAAAGGGAATATCAATTGAAGATGCGATTGAAAATATCTTTACCCCAGAATTACCTCCTGCTGGTACCGAACAAATGGTTGAGCAAACGTCCCCTGCTCCCGCAGGTCCAGTAGGAGGCTTACCTTCACAACCACCACAAGGTGGTGGATTGCAAAGTCTTTTATCTAGTCTAAGTGCAGGTGGTAGGGCAAGTGCTAGTGCAAGGACAGTAGTAAGAAGATAACTAAGGTGGGGGACAATGACAGCAATAGTTGGAATACAAGGTAAAGGCTGGGCTGTATTAGGTGCAGATACTGTAACCTCATATCAAGACAGACCATATGTAGCCAAGGGATGCGACAAGATAGTCAAGATTGGTGAGTATCTAATTGCAGTTGCAGGTGATGCAATTGTAGGAGATATTCTTAATAACTTATGGCAACCACCAAAGGTAATCAAGACGCAAGACCCAGATAGATTTATGATGATTAGAGTATTACCATCTATGAAACAAACCATAATAGATGGCGGATACGACCCAACACCTAAAACAAAGAATGATGATGACTCAGGTTGGGATGCATTAGTTTGTTTTAATGGTAGGTTATATCAAGTTAGTGATGACTATGGATATATGCGAGATGATAAAGGTTTATATGCAATAGGTTCTGGTGGAACCTTAGCCCTTGGTGCGTTAGTAGCACTAGAGTCTGAAACTAAAACTCATGCTAAAGCATCTGGTGCAGTAAAGAAAGCAATTAATATAGCAATTGAATACAATGTGTGGTGCGGTGGTACTGCAAATGTTAAAACACAATTTACTAAGTAGGAGATATTATGTCAATGATGGAGCAAGGTGGATATAGAAAACCGAATAACCCAGCCCCAGTATCAGGCCCTGGCGCTCTTAGTCAACGTACTGACGGGGGTCCAACACAGCCCGCAACCTACATGGCAGGACTACCATACGGACAAGGACAACAGAATTACGACAACCAAGTAGCAGCACCTATGGCTGGCAATCCTGTACCACAAATGGAGATGCCAACACCATTGTTAGCCCCTACTGCACGTCCTTCAGAACCTATTACTACTGGAGTTGATATAGGTGCTGGTGCTGGCTCAGAGGTAAAGCCAAGACTACCTAATTCATCATATACAATTCAAGAAGTAATTAGAAATTTAATTCAATATGACCCATCTGGTGAGGCTGAGTTAATATACAGAAGTCTAACTGACGAAGGATACTAATGGCATATCGTCTTAATCCAATAGTAGCCAAGGCTAGCCCAAATCTTTATGCTGCTGCTAAAGCAGCAAATATACCTATGGACCAAGGTGGGCAACTAGAGCAGTTTAGTTGGACTGTTGAAAAAAACAAAAAATTAAATACATTAAGAATTGATGATGCCCGTAAAGAGTTTAATAACTTAGACCCTAGTGCACAAGAAAAATTAAAGTTTTTATTTCCAGAATCAGATTATCAACTAGCAGAACCAGGGGCTAGCAATTATCTTACTGGAGCAATTAAGACTGGATTTAATGTTCTTAAGAGTCCATTAGTTTTATTATTTAAAACTGCTGGTGTTTTTAATAGAGTAATCAATACACCTTATTTGCTAGCACGTCAGGCTTCACAGGGTGAAGGTTTATTTACCAAAGAGTCATTTAGTGATGCTTGGGATGGCCGTAGAGTCTATGACCAAGGTGCATTAAATGAGGCTTCAGATTATTTTGGTGTTGAAAAAGTAGAGATAGCAAAAGGTTTAATTGCTGGTAAAAAACCAGGTGAGATTATTGCCAGTGCTGGTGGTCAAATAAATGAAAAATTATTAGATGCTTTAGAAGAAGCATACAATAATCCAGAGTCATTCCAACAAGTAATGGATGGCGTTAAGAATGCACAAGTATCTCCAGGTAGAGATGTAGCACGTGCAACTGGAGTTCAAGGCGTTTCTGGTCCTATAGATTTTATATATCAAATTGCTGCCGACCCATTAACTTGGGTAACTGGTGGAGCAACTGCCGTTCTTAAAGCAGCAGCGTTTGGTCTTAAGAATCAAACTGGTACTCAAATGCGTAAAACTATTGAGCAGTTTGGTATTGCTGGAGTTAGAGATATATTCCGTGATAACAAAGATGTAGTTAAATTATGGGATGACCAACTTGGTCCTGCTATTAAAAAACTTAATGATGAGCCAGATGCGATTGCTAAAATTGGAATTCGAAATGATATTAAAAGACGTTTTCCTGGGTACAACAATGATGAAGCAATTGATTTCTTAGAAAGAAAAAATGTTATTAACGCTAGTGTTGCCCAAACAGTTTTTACAAATGTCGATAATTTATCTATGTTTATGGCTGGTAGGGTTAGCGGTGCTCAATTCTTCCGCAATGGTATAGCAACCGCACGTAATCAACGTAGACTAACTGTTGGTGCTCAAAAGGCATTAAGTAATTTCTTAAATCCTTCATCTGGTACTACCAAAGAAATTGCTCAGTCAGTTGAGGAAATATCTAAGTCCCTTGTTAAGGCAGGCTCTACTCGTGAGGCTGATTTAATAGGTTCAGAAATAATAGACTTTACAAAATTTAGTCGTAAGAACCTTAAAGAACGTGTTTCTCTTCTTTTGGCACGTACTCCGCAAAATAAAGAGATTAAACTTAATGTTGTTGATAAAAACCAATCTATTAAGAGTGCAGATGTTTTTAGAGATACAGCACGTCAAGTATTACCAAAGGATTTATCAGAGGCTTTAACTATTAAGTTTATTAACTCTGATGCAAATGACCAAGTTGCTATGCTTCGCAGCCTTGATGTTGCAATTATGCAACGTTTGGGAATTGAAGGAACTGAAAAGGGTGCTCTATATATAAAGAATACTCTTGATGCAAAGTATGGTACTTCAGTTGGTGTTGCAGTAACTGAAAAATTAAATGTTCCAATAGGGTTTGAAGATATTGTATCTAAGTCTGGCATTAAATTAGAAGATAATGTAACAAAATTTGATTCAATGGGCATTATTCATCCATCGCAAGAACGTGGTGCGATATCTACCCTTGATTATCAAGAGTTAGCACAGTATGCCTACGAAGCAAACAAGGGTAAATTAATCTCTGGTCTATTTCAGGGTGCTACTAGCAGTGCATTGTCAACTGGAATAGTTAATTTTTGGTCTATCTTTACACTCTTCCCACGTTTGGGTATACGAAGCGCTATTGATGAAGGTTTTATTTACTACCTTACAGCCCCTGCTAAGGATTTATTCCAATACCTAGACCGCAAAGGTCATAGAATGGGTAGGATTGCAGCAGCATACTCAGGTTCTAAGAGTGGTGAGCAGTTAAGAGTAAAAATTGCTAGAAAATTAGGCAGACCTACTCCTGCAGATATGTATGATAAAGACGCAAGATTAAAAATAATTGCTGATTATGCTAAAAGAAATGAAAAACTACCCGAAGAGTTATCATCTTTAGAGCGTAAACTAGCCCAAGCCGAATACATTACAGAAGCAATGAACAAAAAAGGTGTATTGGGTAAACTAAATGACAATGAAGTTCAGTTATTAATTCAAGCATTAACTTTAAACTCACAATATTTAACAGCAGGTACTAGGTCTATTGCTGCAGGTGCAAGTCTTGTTGGAAGACAGTCTACTGAAGTAGCCGAGCAATTAGTTGACATGAGTAATTTAGATGTAGCCATAGGTCTTTTCCCAGATTTGGTTCAAGGTAAAACTGGTAGAAGAATAGACACAGAAAAGTTAGATTCACTTCAAGCCCTTGCTGGTCGTGGTGTATCTTTAGTCCACTTTGAAAACTTTGTTCAACGTTTCTATGGTAACACTAGAAACAATAAGGGTATTGCCGAAGATTTTTATTTTAATCCAGTTGGTAGTTTTGTATTAAGTAATGGATTAAGAACAGCAAGAGATTATTCTGGTGCTAAAATCTCTTTACTAGAACAAGTAGGTCTATCAAAAAATACAGATTTATTAACTAGATTTGATGAAGATATTATACCTACATTGGGTGTAAAAATTACACACTCAGTTAAAGACCCAGAAGCATTAAAGAGTTTCTTGGGTATGACTGCCCATACTAGTGCCCTACGTCTACAGGGACTAGATGATATGGAAATTGCTGAAGTTTTAATAGACCGTATTCTTTTAGATATGCGTCAGACTTTTCATGGTAGTGCAGATAACTTTAACGAAGCATTATTCAATAGGTTTAAATCTGGTTATGATGATTTAGCAAGACAAGAAATTGAGTCTGGAAAAACTATAGGTAGTAAAGCCCAAACAGCAGCACAGGGTATAACCTTTGAAGAGTTTGAAGAATTAACTAAAGGATTCCAACCTAAAGGTAAACTATTTACCACCCTTGAAGGACCAGGAATTTCTGATATGGAAAATGCTTATCAAAAACTTGGTAATAATATGATGGAATTAATGGATAACCAAGTAACTGGTATCTTACGTCAGCCAATAGTAATGATTAAATACTTAGATGTTCGCAAGAAGTATGCTGAAGCAGAAACACAAATGGCTAGAAAACTTTATCTTGATAAATTAGCGCAATATAAAGATGAAGGTAAGGTCATTGGAGAAAGAGTTAAGAGCGAGATTCTTGAAGACACAAGACAGCATGCTCAGAAACTTATAACAGAAATATCTGTTCAAGAAGCAGCAGATGAAATATTAAAGTTTGTTGATAACCCCAATATTAGAACTAATTTTGCTGTAGCCGTTCGTAATACTGGTCGTTACTACCGTGCTACTGAGGATTTTTGGCGCAGAGTTTATCGTCTAAAAGATGTAGCACCAAGAGTTCTATACCGTATGCGATTGATGCATCTTGGTCTAGAGGCTGCTGGCGGTGTATATAAAGATAACAATGGCGAACCATATATCATGATGCCAACAGATAATGTTATATTTGGTGTTGTAGATAAAGCGGTTCGTGCTTTAGGACCAGGCGAAGAAAGTTTTAAACAACCAAAGTTTAATGAATTTACATTTAGATTAACTTTGGCTAACCCTTCATTCAGCCCAGATGCTGGTATGCCTACTCTTTCAGGACCAATTGGTGCATTAAGCGTACTTACTATGAAGGCTTTACTAGGTAAAGTACCAGCAACAAAAGAGTTATCTGAAGAATTAGATAACTATGCATTGGGTGATATAGGCGATGGTATGACGGTAATGCGTGCTTTAGTTCCCTCATCATTACAGAAGTTATATTCCTTTGTACCTAAAGATGAAAAGGATAGGCAAGAATCAACTGCAGCAATGCAGGCTATTGCTTATAATCAAGCCTTTAATACCGATGAGCAAATGGCTAAGTACTTAGGTCCTAATGCAACAGCAGAAGACAAGTATAACTACCTAAAACAAATTAGAATATCTGCTCACAATGTGGTTGTAATGCGTTCTATTATTGGATTGTTCTCTCCAATAGCACCATCTATGCAGGAGAGTATTAACGTTCCAGACTACCTTAAAGAGGTGGGTATAACTGGATTGCGTCCAGAGTTTTATGACTTAGTAAATGCAGTAACTCAGAAATATAAGGGTGATATTCAAGACCCATATGAGTTAGCAGTTGCTACATTTGTTGGTAAGAATCCAGGTAAGTTAATCTATACCGTTGCTCGTAATGAAAAGCAAACCAATGTAGTTATTCAAAAGACTAAGGCTGTCAAATCATGGGCTATACAAAATTCAACCAATGTTAAAAAGTATGGCGAAGCAGCATGGATATTTGCACCACATACAGGAGAGTTTGATGCTCCTACATATGCATATCTAGAAGCAGCAGGACTACTTCAGGATAAGTCTTTAGAAAGATACTATCTAGATGTTTTGGTGGCTAAAGATAAACAGGCTTACTATGATATTGGTAAAGAAGAAAAAGAATTCTTAAAGTCAACACCTAGTATTAGTGCTCGTCAAGCAAAGATTGCTGACTCAACAAGAAGACGTGCATTACTTAAAGCATCTAATCCATTACTAGAAGCAGCCCTTGTGGCTGGTGGTAATGAGGTAGCAACAGAATTAAATATGTTGTCTAACCTTGAAGAGATGATTAAAGATTCATCTATTAGTATGCCAGTTGGAACACGTCAAAGACTAGCAATGGCTACATCAAGAATTCGTCAGTTTGTTTCTTTATCTAATGATGCCTCACTTCGTGAAGCAGATAACTTTGCTGATATTAAAAGAAGTTTTAGGAATGAATTAGAAAACTTAATTGTAAGTTTAAGTTCTGGAGATGCTATCTTAACCGAAGCAAGCAGAGCAATCTTTAAATCAATTCTTGGTTACTACTCCCGTGATACCTATACCGCTAAAGCATACAAAGGATACTAATGGCTGAATTAACAGAACGTGATTTAAGAGACAAACAAAGAGGTCTTAAAGCATTAAATTCCCGTGATGCTGCAAGTATGGATTTACAACGTAGGGATATGGCTATTTGGGATGACGATGATAGACCAACTGCTGTTAAAAGATACAACGTAGCAAAGGCTGAACTAAGCAGATTAGATGCTCAAGTTACCGCACGTCTTGCTGAAATAAAATTAATTGATACTCAGTTGTCTACTATAGCAGATACTAAAGCAAAAGAAAAAAGAACTAAAGAAATTGAAGATAAGAAAAAAGAACAAGCAAGAGCGGAAGAAACTCTTCAGAGAGATAAAGCCGCAAAACTAAAAGCAGAGATTGAAACCTTAGAAGCGGCACAGATAACTGCAGATGGTGGTACTCCTGGCATTAAGCCATATGAGGGTGATAATGAGTTTGTAAAAGATGTTAATGCTAAGGGTTTAAGGTAACAGTTAACCCAGATAATGGTGGTAGTTGGGTTAGTGGCACCGAAGGTGATGCTCAAGTCCAACAATACATTTACATAGGACCTCAAACTAAAGTTCCATTATTTATGAAAGATAAGCCTGGCCAACTTGTTAATGATTATGCGCCCTCTACATCTAATTTTGATGGAGTAAGAAAAAGAGTTATAGAAGATTCTATTAAATCTCCACGTGGATTAAAAGGTTTATTTGATGACCTAAGAGGTGCTGGTCTTAGAATTCCTCAAGTTGATTATGACAGACTTGATACTACTAGTACTAGTTTTGGCCAAGCCTTGGCTTATGCTTTGCAAAAACATACCAAAACAATGGTAAATGATTTAGAACAAAATAAAAATATTAACCCAAAATCTTTCTTTAAATTTGTACAAGAAGACCTTAAAGATTCAAGCATAACTGGACCTAAAGTATCTTACGATGAATTTGTAACTAAAGTAGATGAAGCAGAATCTGACCTAAATAGATTCTTTATAGAGTATGTAGGTAGAGGCGCTACAGATGAAGAACAGAAAAAATATTACAAACAACTAAGAGCATTAGAAAAGAAGAATGCTCAAGTTACTACTACTAAAGAGACAGATTCTGGTGGTACTTCACAAGTAACTACTGGAGAATTTCGATTAGATGCTGAAGATATACTTCAACTACAACGTAATATTGCTGGTAAGGCACTTGATGGTTCTGACATTGATGTAATATTAAAAGGTGGTAGCAAGGCTGCTCAAGATGTTAATAACGTATTAGCCTATGCTAAGAGTTACGGAGTAACCTTATCTAATAAAGATGCTTTGCGGTATGTATCAAGTGGATTAAAGAATAATGAAAAAGATACTAAAGCAATTCAGGCAAAACTACTTGCTGTATCTAAGGCTACTTATTCTAACCTATCAGATGTTTTATCTGAGAATGTTGACTTAGATGACCTATCTGCTAACTATAAATATACAATGAGGCAGATATTAGAAATACCTGAAGCACAGATTGATACATTAAATCCAACTATTCAATTAGCACTTAAGAATAACGGGAACAAAGGAGCGATGAACTTGACCGATTTTGAACGTGTCCTTAAACAAGACCCACGCTGGGGCAATACTTCAAATGCTTTAGAAACTGCTGCTGGGTATGCTAATAGTATTCTTCGTAACTTTGGATTGATAGCATAATGGCAACTAAAAAATCAACACCTACCGCTAATCAAAGAGAAGATAGAGTTCCGCCATCTAGGACAGCACCTGCTCCAGCGCCTAAACCAGCACAAACTTTAAATCTTTATGGTTCTCCTGCTCCAGCGCCAGCACAAACTTTAAATCTTTATGGTTCTCCTTCTACTAACACTAGACCAGTAACTAAAACGGTTACAACAAAAACTAGTGGCAGTACTAAAATACCAGAACCTAAAACATCTACTCAAATTGCATCAGATGCACAAAAAATATTAGACCAACTAAGTGCTATGGGTCAAAGATTAGATGCTTTATCTTCAGGAGACAAAAAACTTCAAGATGATACTGAGGATAATGTTGTTACTGGAGATGACCCTAGTCTTTCCTATGCTAAAGCACAGGATGAAAAAAATAAAAGAAATGCATTTGCTCTTCTTAAAAATGTTTTTACTCAATATGGTTTAGGTGATTTAAGTTCAGTTATAGAAACTTTAATGAAGGAAGGGTATGAGCCAGAAGAGGCAACCCTTGCCTTAAAGACTGACCCAAGATATAACAAGGCTTATATTACAAGATTTAGAGGAAATGAATTAAGGCGTTCTGCTGGTTTAAATGTATTGACTGAGGCTGAATACCTAACCCTAGAAGATGATTATACTAAAACTCTTAAATCATATGGTCTTGAAAGTTATTTTGGTGTAGATAAAAGTATTAAACAATCAGCAATGGCTGATGTTATTGGTGCTGATATATCTGCTGTTGAATTTACTGAAAGAGTATCTACCGCAGTAGATAGAGTTAAGATGGCTGACCCAGCAACTAAGAGTGCATTCCAACAATTCTATGGCATTGGTGAAGCAGACCTTGTTCAGTATTTCCTAGACCCTAAGAAGGCTTTAGTAAATCTTAAAGAGAAGGCAACCGCTGCTGAAATAGGTGGTGCTGCAATAGGACAAGGATTAGCAGCCACTATGACAAGCGCTGAAGACCTTGCTAGATTTGGTATTAATAGACAACAAGCACAGGTAGGTTATGAAACCATTGCTGGTGAGTTACCTACTGCTACTAAGTTAGGTAATATTTACTCTGAAACTGGTATTACTTACGGACAAGCAGATGCAGAATCCGCAACCTTTAAAGGTTTAGCATCTGCTAAACGAAAGAAAGAAAAATTAGTTGCTACTGAAGAAGCACAATTCCAGGGTTCATCTGGTGTAGGTGCAGCAGGATTGTCAACTACATACTTGCGTAGAGGTTCCTCAGCAGGTCAGTTCTAAATAGATTCCCCACACGGATAGACCAGCCCCGTGGGGTGTATAAGTCTGGTAGCAAGAGCCAACCAATTTCCCCGAATTGACTTGTGGCTTGCGACTAATCAACGAATAGAAGGGTGGGTTGCTATGAGCAACAACTACTGGGAAGACGAAGACGAAGACCAAGATAACGACATGCCTCTGCAAGGCGATGACTTAGTTAAGAAACTAAGAAAAGCCAAACGTGCAGATGAGAAACGTATCAAGGAACTGACTGAGCAACTTGAGGGATTGTCCAAGGTGCAGCGTGAGAGAGTCGTCAAGGAAGTCCTAGAAAAGAAGGGCGTTAATCTAAAGGCACAACGTTTAATTATGAAAGACTTAGAAGACATTAATGAAGAGTCAGTTAATACCTGGCTTGACGAGAATGCTGATTTGTTTGGATTAAAAAGCGCAGAGTCTGCAAATCCTGAACAAGAACTTAATCGAGCAGCCTTACGGCAGCAAGATGTTCTTACTCAGAATGCATTAACCCCTGAACGCACAGAAGATTTGGAAATGAGATTATCTAATGCACAATCTGCAGATGAAATTCTTGCCATTCTACGTGCAGAATAATAATTAATCCATAGTAATTCTTAATCACCTTGGAGGTGACAAATGGCTAATGCCTATACAGGTACAGGTTCCGCTACACTTGGCGGTACCTCTGGTGGCGCAGGTCTAGTCCAGCAAGCGTATGACCGCTTATTGGAGTTCGCTCTCCGTTCTGAACCACTAATTCGTTCAGTCGCAGATAAAACACCTGCCCGTCAATCAATCCCAGGTTCAACCGTAGTTCTACAGAAGTACGTTGACTTGGCAAAAAATACTACTGCTCTGACAGAAACAACTGACCCAGACGCAGTAGCACTATCAACACCAACAACAGTTTCTATTACTCTTAACGAGTACGGTAACTCAGTGTTGGTAACACGTGCGTTGGAACTATTCAGCCTTGCTGATGTAGACCCAGCAATCGCAAACATTATCGCTTACAACCTAGCAGATTCTATTGATGAAGTAGCAATGACAACATTGCGTGGCGGAACCAATAAAATTTTTGGTGGAACTCGTACATCAACTGCAACTCTTACAGCATCAGATACAATTGACTCAGCAGATATCCGTAAGGCTATTGCTAAGTTACGTTCTGCTAAGGCTGTAGCACGCAAGGGTTCACTATACTGGGCTGGTATCCACCCAGAAGTATCACATGACCTACGTGCAGAGTCATCATCTGGCCAAGGCTGGCTACTTCCTAACCAATACGGTTCTTCACAGGACCGCATCTGGGCTGGAGAAATTGGTAACTACGAAGGTGCATTCTATATTGAATCACCACGTCTTTACTCAGCCAAAGATGGTGCTGACCAATCAACATTAGCAACAACAGCAGTAACAGTAGCAGGAACATCAGCAGGATTTACATTCGGCGTTGCTTCTTCTGCAGTAATTGCTAGCCGTGCTGAGGTTGGAGATAAGATTTCAGGAACAGGTATTGCAAGTTCTGCAAAGATTACTGCTATTAGCACCACAGGTTCAACAACTACAATTACTGTAGATGTTGCTAACACTGCTGCTGTAACAGCAACAACAGTTGTAACCGTAACTCCTGTAACTCGTGTATTTAACACAATTATCTGTGGACAGCAAGCAATGGCACAAGCCGTTGCCGAAGAGCCACATGTAGTTATTGGACCAGTAGTTGACAAGTTAATGCGTCATCGCCCAATGGGTTGGTATGGCGTTCTTGGCTTTGCTCGCTACCGTGAAGAAGCACTGTATCGAATCGAAACAGGTTCATCAATCGCTGCTCTTTAGTAGCAATGAGGGGTGGGGCTTATACCCTACCCCTCTCTTAATAAAGGACTTAAATGACTACATACGTTTTTGATACACCAATAGTTAGAGAAGGTCCAGCGGGTGGACACCGCTTGTTTTACTTTTATAAATTAAATCGTGGTATAACTATTATTCGTGATAATGGTACATACAAGCAAGTACGTTATCTAGTAGATGAAGACTTAAAGAGTTACCAAGAAGTTTATCTTGGAGGACATCGTCACATAGTTGACGAAGATGCTAAAACAAGATTAATTGCAGGCAATGTTGGAGTTACAGAGGCTAACTTTACAGCACAGTAGGGGGCAATATGGAGTGCGACCACAAGAGCAAAGTTCTTGGTTGGGCTTATGAATTAAAAGATGGTCAGATGAATCAGTATGTATCCTTATATGGATGCACTGAGTGTGATGCTACATCACCTAAACCATTTGTAAGTAAAGAAGAAGTTTATGTAACAGACCATAGTAATTGTCATCTTGACCCTTGCTTTGGATGCAAGGCTAAAGGATTACAGTTGAGCACAGGCGATGCTAATGGAAGAGCGGCTATGCCAAAGCGTAAGTGGGAAGGCGAACTACAAGCCTATAGAGATGCCCGTAGACAAGGTATCCAACCAGCAGGAACTACTATGGAAAAGATAGTTGCTGCGGAGAAAGCATCAGAGAATTTGGGAAGGGCTTACAACGCTGAGAAGGACCCAAATGCTAAACATATAGATAAAAAAACCGCTAAAACAATCAACGAACTAGGAGCATAATATGCCAATGGTAAACGGAAAAGAATATTCATACGGTCCAAAAGGAATGGCTATGGCAAAGAAAGCAGCCAAGAAGTCAGGCAAGAAGATGGTTATGAAAAAAGGTGTAAAGAAAATGACCATGAAAAAAATGGGTAAGAAGAAGTAATGAAAGGTAAGCCTAAGGCAAGACCAACAATGGTAAATTCAGGTCGTAAAAAGCCAGGTGTTGGGCCTAGAAAAAAACTTACAGGCAATGATGCTATCAAGGAGTTTCAAAAACAGATATCTCCTAAAGGCATGGCAGGGGCCGAGGCTTCTGCTAAAAAAGCAATTGAGAAAAAGTATCCAGGATTGTTTATACCTGAAACTAAAATTTCACCACCTAGACTTAAGCGTAAGTAATGGCATCATCTGGTAGTTATAAACGCCATGATGGTTTTAACTCAATTCAAATTAAAGATGGCCTAGTGGTTCGTATGGGCAAAAATGGAATCATTAGGTCTGTTCTTGGAAGGTACGGGGAGTATGGCAAAGACAGCAGCATGGCAAAGAAAAGAAGGTAAAAACCCTAAGGGTGGGCTTAATGCCAAGGGCAGAGCATCCTATAAGGGTGGAACCCTCAAGGCACCTGTAAAGAGCGGGGATAACCCCCGTAGAGCCTCATTCTTGGCCCGTATGGGCGGGATGCCAGGACCTGAACGTAAGCCTGATGGGTCACCAACAAGATTACTACTATCTCTGCAAGCCTGGGGTGCTAGTTCAAAGGCTGATGCTAAGGCTAAGGCAGCAGCAATCTCTAAAAGAAATAAGAGTAAAAAATAATGCCAACAAAAAAGGTTAAATCTAAAGTTAATCAGGCTGGTAACTATACCAAGCCTGGCATGAGAGCATCATTGTTTAAGAAAATTAAGGCTGGTTCTAAGGGCGGAGACCCAGGGGAATGGTCAGCACGTAAGGCGCAATTACTTGCTGTGCAATACAAGAAGGCTGGCGGAGGATACAAGTAATGGCACTTGCTAAATCTCAGAAGTCTTTAAAAGATTGGACTGCACAGAAGTGGAAAACTTCTGACGGTAAACCATCTAAGGGCAAGAAAAGATATCTACCTGAGAAAGCGTGGGCTGCATTAAGTCCTGCCGAAAAGGCTGCAACCAATAAGGCTAAGGCTGCGGGTAATAAACGGGGCAAACAATTTGTTAAGCAACCAAAACCAATAGCCAAAAAAACATCTAAGTACAGATAAGGTAAATTATAGTGTCTACTCTAAATAATATGGTTGATGAAGTTCTTATTAACCTTGCTGGCTATACCCTACAGCAGGATAAGTCTACACATCTTACTGCAACATTAGCCACTACAACATCTACCATTGCTAGCCCTACAATTTTACAACTTGCAAGTACAGACCTTGGTAAAGGTACTATTGAAATTGGTGAAGAATTATTATGGGTTGATTCATTTGACCGTATTGCTAGTACGGCAACTATATCCCCGTATGGTCGTGGCTATCTAGGTACCACACCATCTACCGCTGCTGCTGGAAGCAGGGTTGTTATTAGCCCAACTTTCCCACGCTACGTAGTAAAGCGTGCCATCAATGACACAGTTCGAGCATTAGGTTCATCTATCTTTGCAGTTAAGCAGACAACCTTTACATATAATGCAGCAGTTAGTACCTATGAATTAGAGAATTTAAATATTAGAAACATATTGACAATGCACTGGGAAAGCATTGGTCCATCTAAAGAATGGATTCGTGTTAAAAGATTTGACTTTGATGCACTACCAGAGATTACTACTTGGGGTGCTACATCACAAACAGTAACCATTGGAGATATTATTACTCCTGGTAGAACTGTAAAGGTTGTATATGCAACTGAACCAACAGCACTATCTACTAACTCAGATGTATTTACAACAACAACTGGATTACCTGAGTCTGTTAGAGACGTGGTAATTCTTGGTGCTGCATATAGATTACTTACCTATCTTGACCCAGCCCGTGCTGCAATGGTTAGCCCACAAGCAGATGAGACAGATTCAAAGCGTCCATTTGGTTCATCTGGAAATGCAACACGACAACTCTTCGCACTATACACACAGCGCTTGGCCGAGGAAACAAAAGCACAACAGCAACAGTACCCAGCCCGAGTTCACTACAGCCGATAGGAACATAAATGACAACACGCAAATACTCATCCCGTTCACAACAGACTACATTAACATCAGCCATTACGGCTGGTGCTACTACTATGGTTGTTGGTTCTGGTACATCACTACTAGGTGGTGCAACAGTAACTGGAGCCGAAAGATTCACAGTAGTAATTGACCCAGATACAGCCCTTGAAGAAATTGTAGATGTCAGCGGGGTATCAACTAATACCCTAACCATAGTACGTGGTATTGAAGTTGGTGGTACAGGTCAGGCTCACTCTGCTGGTGCAGTGGTTAGACACATGGCTATTGGCCGTGACTATCGTGAGGCCAACCTACATATTGAAGCATCGGCTGCTTACAATGATGGAACTGCTACCCACACTTTACATGGTATTGATTCTGCTGAAGGTGATGTAGTAGGTACAGATAAGACTCAAACTCTTACAAACAAAACTTTAACAAGCCCTAAGATTAATGAGAACGTAGCATTAACTGCAACCTCTACAGAACTTAATATCTTAGATGGTGTTACCGCAAGTGCTGCTGAACTTAACATACTAGACGGAGTAACCGCTTCTGCTGCAGAACTTAATATCCTTGATGGAGTTACTGCTTCTGCTGCTGAGTTAAATATTCTTGATGGTGCTACTTTATCAGTAACCGAACTTAACTATGTAGATGGCGTAACTTCTGCAATCCAAACACAAATAGATGCTAAGGCTCCTATTGCTAGCCCTACATTTACTGGCACAGTTACCCTACCTACCAGCACAGTAACTAGTGCTATGATTTCTGATGGTACTATTGAAAACGTAGACATTAGTGCATCTGCTGGTATTACTTATGGTAAATTAAGCCTTAACAGTTCTATTACTTCTGCTGACTTAGTAGATGGAACTATCGTCAATGCTGATATTAATGCTAGTGCTGCTATTGCACTTAGCAAGTTAGCAACTGACCCACTAGCCCGTGCTAACCATACAGGTACACAGACAGCCTCAACTATCTCAGACTTTGATACACAGGTACGTACATCTCGTTTAGACCAGATGGCTGCGCCTACTGCTGCCGTACCATTAAATGCTCAAAAGATTACAGGACTTGCAGACCCAACTAATGCTCAAGATGCAGTAACTCTTAATTACATTACAACTCAAAAGGGTGCAGTAAATGGTATCGCATCTCTAGATGGTTCTGGATTAATTCCTACTAATCAGTTGCCTGCATTAGCAATTACCGAAACATCAGTAGTTGTTTCACAGGCTGCAATGCTTGCACTTACCGCACAGGTTGGTGATGTTGCAGTTCGAACAGATGTTAACAAATCATTTATCCTTACAGCATCTCCTGCTACCACATTAGGTAACTGGCAAGAGTTATTAACTCCAACAGATGCAGTTCTTTCTGTTGATGGTAATACTGGTGCAGTTAGCCTTTCAGGTACATATCTAAATAGAACTACTGGAACATTATTAGGTAACCTTGCTGCAGGTGGATTTAAAGTAACTGGTCTTGGTACTCCAACATCAGATGCTGATGCAGCAACTAAGGTCTATGTAGACGCCGTTGCTGGTTCTGCTACTGCTGCTGCAGCCTCTGCTTCTGCCGCTGCTACAACCTATGATAACTTTGATGATAGATACCTAGGTGCTAAGTCAACTGCCCCTACACTAGACAATGATGGCAATGCGCTTTTAACTGGTGCTCTATATTGGAACTCAGTATCTAATACTATGTTTGCTTGGTCAGGTTCTGCTTGGGGTTCTATTTCCTCTACTGCAGAAATCTTCCGTTATAAGTATGTAGCAACTGGCGGAGAGACCTCAGTGTCTGGAGCAGATGCTAATGGTCTAACACTTTCATACCTAGCAGGTAAAGAGCAGGTATATCTAAATGGTGTTCTATTAGTTCGTGGTACAGATTACACAGCATCTAATGGAACTAGCATTACATCTTTAGCAGCATTGGCTGCATCTGATATACTTGAGGTAATTACATTTACCGCATTTGATTTGGCTACAGCAATTTCTAATACAGTCTTTGATGCTAAAGGCGATTTGATTGTAGGAACTGCTGCAGATACACCAGGCAAATTAACTGTTGGGGTAGATGGATATTACTTAAAGGCTAACTCAGGAACTGCAACAGGACTTGAGTGGGCAGCATTAACAGTACCACCAGCAGACGATGACCAACCAATACTAGCCGCACAAATATTCGGATAAGGAAAATACAATGGCAACATTTACAAAACTAAAACTTAGTGGTTCAACAGATGGTAAAGCCATCAAGGTTGTTCAAACTGCTACAGCAGGAACAACTATTCATACAGCACACGCAACAGCCCTTGATGAGATTTGGCTATACGCACATAACTCATCTGCTGCAACAGTAAAACTTACCCTTGAGTGGGGTGAGGCTGCTGCTCCAGATGGCAACATTGAGATTAATATTGGTGCTGAAGGTACAGGACTTGTCCTTGTATCTCCTGGACTTTTACTAACAAACTCACTTGTAGTTAAAGCATTTGCTGCAACTGCTAACGTAATTACTCTTACAGGTTATGTGAACAGGATTGCTTAATGTCAAGATATGGACAAAGAAGTAGATTAACTGGTGCTGCACAAGCCAACTCTATTAACTCTTGGTTTGGTGGTGGATTTAATGCCCTACCATTAATTGCTGAGTTATTAGTAATCGCAGGTGGCGGTGGTGGTGGTGCAGATAAAGGAGGCGGCGGTGGTGCTGGCGGACTTTCATATCATTCAAGTAAAGTTCTTTCATTTACAAACACATACACAGTTACAGTCGGCTCAGGTGGTAGTGGTGGTATTAGTGCTAGTAATAAATTAGGCGGAAACGGAAACAACTCAGTATTTGACACAATAATTTCCAACGGAGGCGGAGGCGGTGGTGGTGAAGCACCATATCGTAATTCATCAGCAGGTGGTTCATCGGGTGGTCCATCTCGTGATGGAACAATAGGTGCTGCAAATCAAGGAAATACTGGTGGTGCTACTGGTTTTGGCAATTCAGGTGGTTCAGGTGCAGAGGGAATAACATTTAATTATTATGTTGGCGGAGGCGGTGGTGGTGCAGGTGCTGTTGGCGGAAATGCTAACGCTAACCCTGCTCCTTCTGGCGGTGCTGGAGTAAATACTTATTCATCTTGGGCATCTGCAACATCAACTGGTGCTAGTGGTTATTACGCAGGCGGTGGCGGCGCAGGTGGTTATTATGGTTCAGGTTCAATGTCAGGTGGCTCAGGCGGTGCTGGTGGTGGCGGAGCAGGCGGAGGCGGTGGCTCAGGCGGTGCTGGTGCTGGCTCGTCTGCAACTGCTACAACAGGCTCAGGCGGTGGCGGAGGTGGTGATTCTTCTAATGCTGGCTCTGGCGCAGGTGGAATTGTTATTTTTAGGACTGCTGGAACTTACACAGCAAGTGCTACAACAGGTTCACCTACTCGTGTAGAGAGTGGTGGATATACATATTATACCTGGACTGGAAATGGGAGTATAACAATATAATGGCACACTTTGCTAAATTAGATGAGAACAACATAGTCCTTGAAGTTAATGTTGTAAACAATAATGCACTTGATGCATCTAATGAAGAAGCATCTGGTATTGAGTTCTTAACTCAATGGTCAGGTGGTTACTCTAATTGGAAACAAACCTCTTACAATGGCAACATACGTAAAAACTATGCAGGTATTGGTTATACCTATGATGCTACACGGGATGCTTTTATCCCACCTAAACCTTTTAACTCTTGGGTATTAGATGAAGATACTTGCCAATGGCAAGCACCTACACCTTATCCAACAGATGGTAAATCTTACTACTGGTCAGAGGATGACCTATCTTGGAGGGAAATAACAAATGACTAAAGCAAGAGATATAGCGAGTGCAGCCCCTGCACCCTCTACCGTATCTGCAACAGAGTTAGGCTACCTAGATGGAGTTACCTCTGCATTACAGACACAGTTAGATGGTAAAGTTGCTGCATCTATTATAGCCGCTAAGGGTGACCTTATCGTTGGTACTGCTAATGACACCCCAGGTATCCTTACCGTTGCTTCAACAGCAGGGTACACACTTGTAGCGGATAGTGCGGAAACCACTGGCTTAAAGTGGGCTGCTCCTGCCGCTGCACCATTCGTGGGAGTGCTTTTAACAAAAAGTGCAAACCAATCAATTTCTAACTCTACAGCAACAGCAATTAGTTTTAATGGAGAGACTTATGATACTAATGCTTTCCACGATAATTCCTCAAACAATACAAGGATTACAATACCAAGCGGTCAAGATGGTTATTACTTAGTTTTTGGAAATTGTGGTTGGGGACTCAATGCAACAGGAAGACGTGAATTTAGTTTAAGAAAAAATGGTAGCACGCCTGCACTTGCAGATGGTGGAACAGGGCCGACATCTGGAGCCTATGTATCAAATATCTTTAGTATAGTAGTAAATCTTGCAGCAGCAGATTACATTGAATTGTTTGGATTTCAAACAACTGGCGGGGCTTTTGATGTTGAATCAACAACAAGTCTAGGAACAACCTTTGGGGTGGTGAAATTAGGATGATTAAATTTACAAAACCAAATAATCTAAATGGCGCAGAACTAATTGAAGAATTGCAAGCAAATGGCGTTGCCACCACAGGAGTGCCAGTTGTAGATGGCAATAACGATTTATGGCTAGATATTGCTAAAAAAGATCAAACTAAAGCGCAAGTTGTAGTTGATGCTCACAATGGCACAACTGTTGCACCTGAGCCAACTATTGAACAAAAACTTGCAAGCGTTGGCTTAAATCTTGAGGATTTAAAAACGGCTTTAGGGCTTTAGCATAATTTTGAGGGATTGTGCTGTTATAGTTAGTAACTAAATAATAAGGGGACACAATGATAAGACCAAAAGAAACAGTAACCATTGCCTGGTGTGACAATGGAATGGTTGATGGTAAGTTTGCCGAAGGTTTAGCCTACGTAATACTTACAGCACCACAACTTGGCATGCATATTAACAATGCTATGCGAGTACAGGGTAATCAGATTGGTAGACAAAGACAGATAGCCTTTGATAAATGGGCTAACGATGTTAAGACAGACTGGATACTGTGGGTAGATTCAGACATCTACCTAACTACAGATGTACTTAAGAAGGTATGGGATGCAGCAGATAAAGACTTACGCCCAATAGTTAGTGGTGTTTACTTTATCTCAAAGGAGAATGAGTCCTCAGTAATGAGACCATTCCCTTGTATCTTTAAGAACATATCTGAGTATGAAATTCAGTACATACATCCACTACCTAAAGATAAATTACTAGAGGTTGACTCTGCTGGTATGGGGTTTGTGCTAATGCACAAATCTATTGTGCCAAAATTACGTGCTAAGTATCCTGACCAGTCTATGTTTGCAGAACAAGAAGGTCTAGGCGAGAAGTTTATTGGAGAAGATATTGTTTTCTTCCGCAAAGTTAGGGCTGCTGGTATACCAGTACACGCCCATACAGGTGCATTAGTAAAGCATATGAAACGATTTAGTTTAGATATTGATTATTATGCATTGTATTGGAATATGGTAGGGATGCAGAAGGCTGCATTAGAATTAAAAGAAGAAGCAAAAAAACTAAAACCTAAGGAGTAACGTGGCTGGTCGTGATATTACCGAAGGTCGTGCTGAACGTGCTATTGCTGTTGATATTGGTATCCTATCTTCATCTTCAACATGGCAAAACTCAGGTGAGTCATATGATGTAGCCTTAGGTGGGCAACCATTTTTCTATGCTATTGGTGATGAACGACCATACATTAGACAGACTGCGCCATACCGCAAAGAACAATTTGATAATAACCAAGAGCCAGGTGAGCAATCACTTACAGGCTGGTGGCTAAGAAGCCAATCATCCTTTCATAATGGTACTGGTATTAAGTTCTATGACCCATCTGCTGGCGAGATAGTTGCACATAGGTTTACAGATAGTAACAATGTAGATGTTTGGACTAAAGGTGAGGTTACCTTACTTAAAGAAACAGCCAACCTTAGCGGTGTAACTAGCGGTGTATATAAATCTTTATCTATTGTAGATGGTTCTACAGATAAACTGCTTGGCTGGATTCCAGCAAGTACAACTATTAATAATTACACATCTGCTGGTACTGCAGTTGAGTATACAAATGCAGTTACTGCTGGATTAGATACTGCAATACTTGATATTGCAACTGATGGTTCTTATCTTTTTATAGCAGACAATGACCATATATACACTGGTCTTATTACCACACCAACTACGGGCTATACAGCATATTATAATACTGATAGTGAAAAGGTAGTTCTTAACTGGGTTAAACAACGTTTAGTTGGTGGTATTGGTGCATCTATTTATGAATTAACTGCATCTAAAAGTTCTTCTCATACCTTACCTACTGCTGCATACACTCATCCCAATGCTAACTGGACTTGGACATCTATATCAGAGGGTGGCTCTGCTATTTATGCTGCTGGTTACTCTGGTACTAGTGGTGCTATTTATAAGTTTACTTTAAGTACTGCTGGCGTTATGCCAACTCTTACATCAGGTATAGTTGCAGCACAACTACCTAGCGGTGAGTATCCCCATAAAATTGAATCTTATTTAGGATATCTATTAATCGGTACCAACAAAGGTGTCCGTGTTGCTACGATATCAGATACTAATGGAGACCTATCTTATGGTCCATTAATTATTGAAGCAGCCAATACTGGGTTAGATTTTGCATTTAGAGATAGGTTTGCGTGGGTAACTGGTTCTATTAATGGTTATGCTGGGCTATATAGAATTGATTTAGGTAACGAACTTGAGACATTACGATTTGCTTACGCCAAAGATACCTACCTAGATGGGGCTACTGGCTACGCTACTACTGTAAATTTTGTAGGTAACTCAAATCAGATAGCATTTACTACATCAGGTAGCAATGGTATTGCTATTCAATCAACCTCAGTTTTAGCCACAACTGGTTATATAACTACAGGTTATATCAGATACGGCACCCTTGAGCCTAAGAATTTTAAGCGTCTATTAGCACGTGGTGACTTTACTAAAGGTTCATTAACGCTAGCAACTATAGATAAGAATGATGTTCCATACGACCACATTACCTATGAAGCAGGAGTAACTGCTGTTGAGGTAACTACATCTCAGCCTCAAACTGCACAAGAATATGTAGCATATAAATTTACATTTAATCGTGACTCAAGTACTACATCAACTGGTCCTATATTTAAAGGTTATCAAGCCAAGGCTACTATTGCTACTCCTAGACAAAGAAACTTAAAGTTTCCTGTTTACTGCTTTGATATAGAGACAGATAGATACAATGTAATATCTGGCTATGAAGGTTCAGCCTTACAAAGATTACAAATATTAGAAAACATAGAAGAAGGTGGCGATGTTGTTACCTGGCAAGACCTAACTACTGGCGAAACTCGTCAAGTAATTATCGAGCAAATCTCATTTACTCGCATGACTCCACCAGACAGAAGGTTTGATGGATTCGGAGGCGTAATTGAGATTACGATTAGGACCGTATAATGACACCGAATGAATGGGCTGGACTGGCAGTAGCGGCAACTACTTTAGTGGGAACGCTGGCTATAACAGTAAGACACTTAGTTAAATACTATCTGTCTGAACTTCGCCCGAATGGTGGCTCAAGTCTAAAAGATAAAGTTAATCAATTAGATGAGAAGGTGGAATTTTTAACAGAGTTAGTATTACAATCTTTTAAAAAACAATGAGTAATGATATTGATTGGGAATACCAAAATAAATTAAGAGAACAATGGTTAAAGGATAATCCGAATGCTGAATACGAGGGATGGATGTCAATATGACAACTGTTGTCAAGAGAGCCACACCTGCTGCGATTGCTGTATTGCGCCAAGCGACAGCGCTTTGGCCCAAGAGAAAGAAAGCAAGCGATGGTCTGCTACCATCTGCTGCTCATTTAAGTCAGAGTCCTAACTCAGACCACAATACTGGATTAGCAGTTGACTTAACAGATGACCCAGCCAACGGGGTAGACTGCAAAGATATTTACCAAAGGTTACAAAATGATATTAGAGTTAAGTATTTAATATTTAAAGGTAAGATTTGGAGCAAAGAAAAAGGGGAGCATACCTATAAAGGTGGCAACCCACATAATAAACACTTGCATATTTCAATTAAAACGCAGTATGCTAAAGACGATTCTAACTGGTTCAGTTGGATGGGTGTACCACCTAAAAAAAAATAGGAGAAACAATGAAAAACCTAATCGCTAAACTAAAAGACCCACAGACTAAGGCTGCATTTAAGTCTTATCTTCGGGCAGTACTAGCATCTGCAGTAACAATGGGACTTGCCCTTGCTGCTGACCTTGCCCCTGAGCAAGCAATCTTAATTGGCGCATTGGCCGCTCCATTGGCTAAATGGGCTGATAAGACTGAAAAAGAATACGGTATAGGCTCTAATTAAATACCCCTAATCGGGCTTTAAAGGCCCATTAGAGACAAGAAGAACCCCCTGACTAGTAGTTATACTAGAAACAGGGGGTCTTTTTTTGTTTTCTAAGCAGTTCCCCTCTACTTAGACAACTCCAGTTACGTACTCTTTAAACAAAGTTAAGGGTACTCGCCAACCATTGATGTAATTATCATAGTACTCATCAGTCATATACTCTTCAGGTTTAATATAACCGTATACCTCTACAGAAGAATAGTATTCTGTATCTAAACACTTAGCCCCAACTATAATTCTTCCCTTGTCTTTCTCCCAAAATGGAATACTTGTTTGTGTTCTAACTGACCTTACTTCTATATTGTTTCCAACATCTGATAAGGGATGACGCCTAGTATGTAAACCATTGGGATACCAGGGTGTATTCCAGGCTAAGTTATATTGTTTTGCAACTGCCCATTCACATACATTAGCCCTTATGTTTGCATTAATTTCTGGCTCTAACTTACCATCTGCTTTGCCTTGTGCATAGTTAGGTCTATCTGTTGAACCAAATTTAGTAAGCCATCGTTCTACTGCTAACAAAGTACATACTCTAACTTCTTCTTGACTTAAATTAACTATCATAGTTACTGTTAAATACAGATATAGGAACAACTGTTTTACCAACTATCCCATGTTTACTTCTGTATTTATTCCTTTCTTTCATGGTAGTTCCTCCCCATATTCCTTGCACTAGATTGTCTATTGCATAGGTATGGCATTGGACTTGTACAGGGCAAGTGTTGCACATCTTTTTAATATAATCAAGGTGTGGATAATTACCTCTTTCTTCAGTAAAAAATATCTCTACATCAATACCAGTGCATGCTGGTATATCTTTCCATGTTGGATAATCAATCAAGATTAATCACCTCTTGATAACCACACTTAGTACACTTGAGATGCCATAAAGATTTACTTGGGTCTATTACTCTCCACATATAATTAAAACAAAATAGATGACGTAGTCTTTTAATCTTATCCCCCTGTTGAGTAGAAGCCACTTCCTTTAAAATGTACTGGTGTAGAGGACCATATACGAGTCATAAGATTTCCGCAAGAGCCACAGAATGGTGCAGCAGAATCATTTGTTTCTTCTACTTTAGTACATATCTTGCACTCAAAATCATAGTAGGGCATTACATACAATCCATTCCTATATCATCTATTGGTGTGGGTAAAGTTACCAATGAACCACAGTCTACACACTCACCATCTAAAAAGTAAAACGCTATCTCGCCAGATTCAAAGGCTACTATTGCTGTAAATAATTGTGAACCACATACACAGATATCTCCAATAGGATGGCCACGTAGGTCCATAGCATTAGCATAATCTTTTTTAAACAAATCTTTTATTTCTTTAGGCTCTTGTGTCATCTTCTTCTTCTTCATCTTTAGCCTCTAAGTTATCTGTATCGTTGTAAGTACGCCATCCACCCAGTACTCTAATCAAAGAGTTAATTGCACGGCTAACTCTCATACGTGCACCATCAGCAGATATATTTAATTCTTTGGCTAAGTCATTCCACTCATAGTTATCCGTTGTAAATCTTAGTCTTAAAATATTTTGTTTAGCCTCTGCTAACTTGTTGAATGCTTTTTCTATGTCTGACCTGAGAACTAACCAATTGTTTCCGTCTGTTACTTCTCCTGATTTACCAAACTTAAAGTTAAGGTCTTGTATTTTACTAGGTATCTCATAACTATCTGCCAGGATAGATGGCAAAAATGCTTCAATAACTGATGGGTCGTAGTAGTAGAGGTCAACCATATCGTAACCAAACTTACGGGCTTTCTCTTGCTCACAATATTTAAGAGCAGCATTACGCAATGACTTTGCAATTAGTTTTTCTTTATCTTTGGGTGGTAACTTAGACCACTCTGTATATTTATTTGGATGGGTAACAAACCACATCCATAAAATTTGTTTTATATCTGAAGGTTCAACTATAGAATATTTTCTGGAATATTCCATGCCAAGCGTAGACACAAGCAAATCATACTCTTGTACCCACTCTTGATTCATTCGTTAGTTAATGCCTTCCCACTGTCCTCTTTGTACCAATAGTCCTATTATCGCATAGTTAGCCAGGTCTATAAGGGTATCTTCTATTGATTCAAAATTGGGCGTGGCGTCCTTACCAGCCATGTTATTTAGCCTAGCCAGTTTGTCATACATCCTAACCCTTAGCCCATTCATAGCACCGCCAGGGGCAAGGGCTATATTTAAAGGTCCGTAATCTTCCTGCTTCTTCATCATAATACTACGCAGTTCGTTGAGTATTACATCAACATCATTTGGATTCTTCATCTAAAATCTCCTTCATACTGCTATCGAATTGTTCCATTGCTGATACTACTTGTATCTCATCTGTAAATTGTTTACCTTCACCTATGCTGCTGGCATATATAACTGTACCAAGTAGTGTAAGCATACGCATAGCACTCTCTGGTTCTTTTTCTATTGTAGTATAGATATCTTTAAGTGCATTAAGAATATCTAGTCCTTGACCATTTGATATTGCTATGCCAACTAACTTTCTATTGTCTCCAACAAACTCCCAAAAATCTTCGTCAGTTGCCCAAGCATTTTCGAATTCGCTCATCTATCCACTCCTTTCCTTCTTGCACAATGATACTGTTAACATCGTGTCCTTCTGGCATTTGTAATAGATTAACATTGTGTAGTTCTCTACTTAATCTTTTGCCAAACTCTAAGCCAGCGTTGTCACCATCTGCTAATACAATTACTGTTTCAAAATCATCTAGTATCTTTGCATAGTATGGCCTCCAGTTATTAACTCCAGGTATACCAACTGATGGATGACCTGTCTTAACTGATAGCACTACTGTATCTAACTCACCTTCAGTTACACATACATAACTACCTGCTGTTAATACTATTTGTGCATTAAACATTGTAGTTTTAGCCCCAGGTACACCCATATACTTGGGGTCTTCGTGATTGTTCATGCTTCTAAACCTGATATCAACCACACCTGATGGTGTTATATAAGGGATTGCTAATCTATTTTTATATACCTCGTGACCTGGCAATGGGTCTGCTACTACACCTAGGCTAAAACTTCTGCCCTCTTCTACCGATAGATGCCGAGTTGAAAGATACTCTGTTGCTAGATGCAGGTCCTTTGCGTACTGGTCTGTTGCCTGCAAGAGATATGCTCTCTGCGAATTTGATAGCCTCAATATAATTACCCCCTTCTTTATACATTATTAAATCATATACATCACCTTGTGCTTCACAACCAAAACATTTGAATCTATTTTGTTCATAGTTAACGGCTGATGATGCGTGTTTATCTCCGTGGAATGGGCACTTCATCTTGCGCCAACCATGCCCCACTGCTGGCAGGGTGGCGCCTACGTGTGCTAAGTAGGCAGATACATCATGTTTGTCCATTAATCTTCCTAATTAATTCTATCCATATTTTTGCTGGCATCGTTGCATACCATTCTCCTACATCTCCTTTACCTGTTCGTTTGTGTATAACTACACCTGTCCATGCTTTATCATTTTGAATTTCTACTTCTAGTTCTTTTACCCATGCGGATAGGTCTAACTTTCTGTGGTTCTTTACCTCTATAACTACACCATTAACTCCTGCTATGTCTCCTTTATCTAAGTGTGCACCTGCAATCCTACGCTCTACATATGGGTACCATTTCTTTAACCAATTAACTACATCTCTTTCTGCGCTGGAACCCTTTGCTTTGCGTGGATTGCTCATTCAAACTCCTGTTGCTGTGGCATATAACGAATCATAACATCATCTAGATACATAGATTCTGGGTTGAATGCAAGAGTAACATAGTTGTTACCTGTTTGGTCAGCCTTGCCATAGCGATTCTTAACTGCGGCAACGCATAGGTAATTCATATCTGCTTGTTTCATCTGACCAATAGTTAATACCATTGCTGGTATCTGATTGACTAGCCCTTGGATTGACGACCTTGGCTGACACGGACTACCTTCATATCCTTCTTTGGTATGGTGCAATACAAGTAGTGCTGCGTTTGTATCTCTGGCTAGATACTTAAGTTCTTTCATGGCTGCACGCATACCACCGAACTCATCGTGTCCATCCATTGCTATGTCCATAAGATTATCTACAACTATAAGTGCTGGGCTCTTGCCCCAAATGGTTTCAAATGCTGATACTTCTTCATCTAAATCTTTTAGTGTTGGGCTGGATTCAAAGCACCAAAACAAATGATTACCATTGGCTAATACTTCTTTTGCTTTTTCTGGTTGACGTTTGATTAGTTGTTCTGCTTGTTGTTGGCTGATGTTACCAGTCATAGCAATCAATCTCATTGCCATTGTATGTGCGTTGGTATCCGCACTAAAGTAAAGAGTTGGCAGTTTAGTTTTGGCTGCAATTGCTAATGCAATTGATGACTTGCCTGCACCTGGGGTGCCTGCTATTACTGTTACCTCTGCTCTACGTAATATCATTCCTGCATTTTCAAATACTTTAAAGACGGCAGGTAAAGGTTCGCCACCTACATTTGTATTGTTAACACTTCTAATTAATGTTTTCATTGTTCTCCTTTACTGTAGATGGGGGCTGGCACCACGACTCAGCCCCCATTTACTATAAAATACTAAGCAAAGATTGGCTTAGTACGTAGTTCTGTTGGAACTTTTGGCCCAGTCCAACGAGGACCTGCTGCTGGGTCATAGAATGCTTTGTATGGTTTGCCAGTTGCCTGTGCTTTGCCATACTTAAGAACCATGACACCACGTTCACATGATGGTGCACCTGGCTTGTTATATACCCAAGTGTTACCCCATTTATCTTCTACTGTTTCTTCTCCACCTGATTCTGTGGATGCTATGTTTGCATTGAAACTAGAGGCAATGTCTGCTACTGACATCGGCTTGTTTGCTGATGTCCCTTTGACTGCTAGTTCTACTTCAGTAACTGCATCGGTTATAACATGTATACCTTGTGCAATCATGTCAGCAAACTGGTCTGCTGTTTCTGCACGCAGAGTTATCTGTGTGCCTCCTGCTGTTTTGAGATTGATACTGATTGGTGCTTCAGTGCTACTCATTTTTCTCCTATTCAAATGAAGTGGTTAAACCTTTTTGGTCTCTCCACTTTCTTGCTTTCATGGCTAATTGTAAACCTTTCCAGCCTTCTTTAATATCTATCCACACTAACTTGCATGTGCCTGTTCCTGCGGGTAGATGTATAATGATTGCCTTATCTTTGTTTACTTCGCCCCATGTACCACGGGTTGCCGTGGCACCATCATACGGCAAGCCGTTAGCATAGATTGCTAACTGTATTGCAATATTACTTGGATGGTCTATGCGACCAGTCTTAATATCTGCAATAAATAACTCGCCTTTATACTCAACAAGTCTGTCTGGTGTGCCAGCAATATTGTATTTGTCTAACACACTAAACTGTTCGATGAACTTATTGTTGAGAATCTTAGTTGCATGTTCATATGCTTTTATATCTGGTGCCCATTCATCTGGTACTACACCTAAGTCTTGTCCTAAATCTAATCGTTCAGCAAATGAATGGATTGCTGTACCTATGTTGGCTGCTTTGTTTGCGCCTGCTACTTGCATAGCATCTTCAATCAAAGAGTTAACTGCCATCTTATCTTCTTGTGCTGCAGTAATAGATAATAATATATCTGGTCTGGTTGTTAAACCTATCGCAGCCATCCGCATTTTCCATGCTACTAATGCTGATGCATCATCTAATGAATTGGCTATTGTAGTTGCTCGTGTATAGGCCACTGGTTTGCCACCTTTGGGTGGCACTATCAATGGTCTGCCGTACCTATCTCTATCTATTTCTTGTGTCATGTTCTCCTTTTATGGGTTGCCCTGAGAAAGGAGATAGCCGAAACCAGGGCACCCAAGATTAGTATATCACATACTAGGATTCAGGATGAACCGACTCTACTGAGATGTCGTCTACCCATATATCACCATCTGAGGTAAAGTTAACATCAATACTATCCTTGATGATTTCTTCTGCTGCCTCAGCATTAGGTGCTTCTAGACCTGTAACTGTAACTGAAATGTTTACTGTTGCTGACCAAGACTTAGTTAACTCTTCGCTGCCTATATTTACAAGCAGGCTGTTAACATCATCTATATCAGCCACAATTTCATTGCTGTCTGTTTCATATCTAGCCTGAAAGAACTCCCGTACATCAAACTTAGCACTCTTAAACTTACGTTCTACTTGTGCTAGTTCTATTTTGAGGTTTTCTTTTTCTTCTATTAATCTGGTAAGTGATTCATTGGTAAAGGTATACTTAGTATCTTTTACCTGGATAGATACTGTTGGTTCAGCACCATCTAGTTCTGTGTAGTACATTGTCATTCTATCTCCTATTCTTGTAGTAACCACGGTTGAAGGTGGTGCCCTTCCACGATGGCGTGGGCAGGCGCTGAACTCTGGCCACGCCAGAGAACACCTTCTGGAAGTTCTATCATTCTATTGTAGCACTCTTCATTACACGCTGCAATAGCGGATATGCAAGGTTCTACCATAGATACTGGAACCATTGGGTAATGGTTGTGTTGTAAGTGTAGTTTAATTTGCCACTCTAAATCTGTATTAGAACTGGCTAGTTCTGTAGCAAAATTTCTACCCATTACTTAACCTTTATAGATGTTTGTGAATGAGTAGCACCCCCTGCTTTGTCGCAGTCATCACACCAATAGCCATACAAACCATTAGCAAATAATGATTCTGATACTACTATTTTATTTTGTCTGCATACATTACATTCTTTATAGTTTGATATTCTACCCATCATACACCTAGCAATTCTAATGCTCTGGTTTTAACACCATCATTACGACCAGCCATTGTGCTAACTGCTAGGTTCTTACCCTTAGCATTGTAGTCAGCCCACTCTATAACTGCATGCCACATACCAAACTCTGTGTTCCGTATGTTCTCCTGTGTAGGAGAGGTAGCATAGATATCAAATGATTTAGTTCTAGCATTGATTGCATTGGTAAATTGTTTTTTCTCACCTGTTGATAACAAATGATACGGTGCTTCCTCTATCTTACTAGGTAGTGGGAACACACGCTTGAAATAATTTTTGGCATGCTCATGACTTGCTTTTCTATCAAGTAATGTATCTGCCAATGCGGTGTAATCATTAGCCATATCATAAGTTAATCGTATGATGTTGGCAATCTCTGACACTGATAGCATTGCATTGCTTGTATGATTTAAACTGTAAGTATACTTGTTATTGTTCTTGTATATCTTATTGATTTGATTCATACAAAACAAACGCTCAATCACTGGTTTAATTATGACTGAACTGCTGCCATCGTGGCTAGTCCTGGCTAGTAAGAAGGCTGAGTGCGGGTCATCTGCAATGGTCATCTCCATTGGAGTTTCCATTAACATCCAGACTTTTGCACCACCATCATATTCACCTGCTGCTGCATATCTAAGTCCACTAGAATCAATTAAGTTATCTAATGCACCAAAGATTTCTGCATTCTGAAATACTTTATAGCGATTACCTACTACACCAATGGCTGATGTCTGACCATATGGGTCTGTTTTAATAACCGCTTTCTTGTTTTCTATTGGGATATAATCTTTAACCATATTAGTTCCGTTCTCACCTGGAACTGTATAGGTTGCAGTTATATCATGCAATGATACTGACCAATCTAATCCTGCTTGACTGGCTACCTCACTGGCTGATGTAGCCTCTACTGCTACGCCTGCTTTGTGCCATGCGCTTTTGCGTACGGCTCCGTGTATGAGAGTATCAGTTGTCATTAGTTACTTCCTCAGTATCTATTGCGTAGATAGTATCAACAACTTTAGAGTGTAGTTGTTGTGCCATTTTAGCAAACTCATTTGCTGGCCACTCAGCCAAGAATACTCGGCTTAATAGTTTTGCTAATGGATACTCTGGGTCAAGAGTTAGTATATCAACCAACATTTCTTTGGCTAGTTCTGTGTCTTCAGTTTGATATAGGTATCCACAAAATACTGTGGCTAATGGGATTGCTTTGTCTTTGACAATAACATTACCAAGTAATGATATGTATTCACCTACATAGTTGATATCTTTTTCTTGTTGAACACCCATGATAAAGTCACGGATTTGTAGGTTCTCGTTGGTTGCAATTGCTACCTCTGCTATGTGTGTGGCTGATGGTATAACACCATCTGCTATACCGTCAATTGCTTTACGAATGTCCTCAACAATACGAACATTAGTATCACGGTCACTTGGATTGTACTTACCTTCTTGATTAATTAACTCGGACTTTACTTCACTGCGAAGTAAGGCATAGTCTGTATCTATCACTTTATCTCCTTTGTTAGAGGGCGTCCTGCCCCTGTCGGCAGACGCCCGACCTGTTACAAATACCTGGCTATTGAATTGTAAGTAGATGTTGATACTGTTTCTTCATCAGTAAGTTGAAGGATACGAATAGCATTGCTTATCTCTTCTTTCATCTCACGATAACTATGAACATTCATTGTTTCAAAGTCACGCTCTGGTTCAGCAGGAAAGTTTCCTTCTTGTGTCATAATATCGAAGTCAACATTAAGAGTATTACTCCATGAACGATAGTTAGTTCTAACATTTTCTGCTTTAGAAAAGTTATCTATAGCCCACTTCTGAATATCTTTTTTCCATTTTTCTGTAGCCTCTTGATACTTTGCTTCGGCTTGGTCTTGTGATGTGTAGTCAAGTTCTAACTTGGCTAACGCTTGTTGCAATGCAGTAATTACCTTTGCTGTGGGTAATTTTACATTGATTGTTCTGCCATTTCCTCTTGCCATTTGTATCTCCTTTGTTAGTTGGTTAGTGAGCAGTTTGACTTCATGCTCAGGAAGTTGGCATAAACTACGCTGCTTTTCAGACTGTAATGTCCTTACGCTGGTTCACTATGCCAAACTTAGTACCATCCATTTGCACGCCAATGTGCCCATGCAACTGATGGTTTTTTGTAGCGGTGTTGGATATACTCCAGCCCACGCTCAATCTGGAGCGGGGCTGGGGTGTTAGGGTCAAGCCCTAAAATTTGTGGGATTCCACCAGCAGTAGACTCAGGGTTATCTGCCGTATGTTTCCAGGCAGATTCTTTACCCCAAAGTTTTGCTAGTGCTGTGTATTCAGACCTGTTCCAATGTGGGTATTCCCATTTCATCAAGGCTTTGGCGTACGCCTTGGCTACTCGTGGTGTCCAGGTAGATGTGTCTATGCAGTTGTTCTGCAATTGTGTTGCTACTGCTACTGCGTATGCTGGACTGGGAAAGAATGGTATTGATAAGAAGGCTAGTAGCCAACTTAAATACCCTGCTAACAATCTTTTCATCTAATAAACCTCCATGTGATATATCCAAAGAGTAGTAAGAATGTCCAAGATTGTGTTGTTGTGAGGTATGAATTTGCAAAGATTTGTTCAATCATTTCACCCTTACAATCTCTTGGCTGTGCTTAACACCCTTATCAAACTCTAACACATGCCATTCTGATGGGTCATCAAGGGCTTCATCACCTGCTGTATCTATATTTATATGTGTGGTTCGGCATCTAACTTTGGCTAGAATCCACACGGTGTGCTCCCATTGGGGAGTATCTTCGTCAAGCATTGGACTCATCCTGATTTTTGGCGAGGTCATTAACGGTTGGCTCATCGTTTACATATAGCCTGCCTGTTGCAAGCAACTCGTCAAACACATCAAGCATGTCCATTGTTGATAGAGCAAATGCTTCCTTGATTTTAAGTAGTTCTTGTTCTGTTCTCATTGCTATCTACCTTTCCATCTTACGTCTGGTTGCAGATACATCACTCATGCGCTGAATGATTTCGTTCTGTGTCTTGATTATATAGATGCTATATCCAATGGTCAAGATGCTAGCAATAAGGGCTATCATAATACCTATCATTGTTCCTGTATCTAGATACATACATACTCCTTGTTCGACTCGTAGTTATCCAATGAACCTACTTTGTGGTCCCGCAAAATAAAAAAAATTTTGGTGGCAAGGTGAGGCAAAATCCCCACCTTGCCTGTTGCTCAATGTTCTAAGCAACCCATGTATTTATTGATTTGAAAATGGCATGTGCTACAAATCGTAGCCCATGATGGAAGAGCCAGATAAGCATTCATCTCATCTGGTTCAAACATAGGGAAGACATGTTTGCCAAGGAATAACCAACCTGGTGCACGGTCAGTTATATCGTAAGCACCTTCTAGGTATTCGCCATCACGGTTAGTCCATTGATGGCCATACCCTCTCTCATCAGGTGTGTTAACGGATTGAGCAGGTTCTGACTCCTGCTCACTCCTATTAATCTGCTGAAAGTTTAGTGCGTATTCGGCACTAGAACCTTCTTGAAGTAGATTACATTCTACGCAATACTCATCACGAGTATCCAACCAAGTGGCTGGATTCTCGTGTGAGCATGAGAAGGACTGCGTAGAAGATGACAAAGCAAATGATGTCATCAGGCTGGTTTATTAGGCCAGTGCGATGTCAGTGATTACAAGGTTGTCATACCAAGTGCCAGCCTTTTTGCCAGCCTTGGTTTCCATGTAACCATTGATGTTGACCACTGCGTCTGAGGTATCCACAAGATTTTTGCGGATGAACTCAAGGTGGTCAGGGTTAGCAGTAGTCACGATGCGGGAAGCAACGAAGACGGATTGGTAGGAACCGTCTGGTTGAGCAACTGCTCTGGTGTCAAGGATACCAAGATTAAAACGGTTCTTGTTATCCCAGACCTTGTTAACACGGGCATTCTCAAATGAGAACTTATTCATGATTATCTCCTTTACACTAGGGGACTTTTCCCCTAGCACTAAGCGCAGGGGAAAATCCCATGCGGTTATTAGTTATTTACTAACAACAAGTCCCACATTACATGGCTGTCAAGCCCAGTCTTTTCATGGGCTTTACTGCCATGTCAGCACGAAATTTATTATTAACTGAGGCGCCCATTTACTAATGGCCTGCGCCGAAGACTGCTATCCGCTCAGCGTCTCTCTAATCAGGACAACCAGGTCCTGTATGTGATGTAGGCTGAGTCGTATTGACCCCAGAGTGATTAATGGAGAGTAGAAGTAGTATATGTATCAGCAATAAAGATTTTCCCGTACAAAGTATATCCCCCATACTAGTATCCTTTTGTCCTATTTTGTACTGATTTTTTGGCTAATAAAAAAATACTTTGTTTAAAAGTGTTCGTTTTGGGCTGTTGAACGGATTAAACAGTATAGAGACTGTTTCTATTTTTAACAGTAGCAAGTCCTTGGGGGACTTGCGTTACAGGATGTACTGAATGACTGTTACAACTAATGAAAACGGGACAGGACTATGAGTTTTGAAAAGGGGGGTACTAACCCCAAATCTCTTGCTATGGCAGGAGCAAAGGCTAAAGTTCTAGCCTTGGTGGCCGAAGGCCACTCTGTCCATAAGGCTATGGAGAAGTGCGGCAAAAAACCTGACACTGTAAGAATATGGATGCTCAGGGATAAGAAGTTTGCTGCTGACCTAACGGAGGCTAAAGCCACCGCAAAGGATGCTTCCCTTGCCTCGCTGGGTATCCCAAAAGAGGAAATAGATTTCCCCCAGTTTTCGCAAATTTTTTTAAATCAAAGATTATTTCCACACCATCAAGATTGGATTGACTTACTAGAGGATAGAGAGCCTTCGTGGCTCCACCCTAGTATGGTTTACGAAAAGGGTGACCCAGCCCGTCTATTGGTTAACGTGCCACCTGAGCACGCCAAGAGTACCGTAGTCACCGTAAACTACTCCACATACCGTATCGCTCTCAATCCAAATATCCGCATTATCGTGGTTTCTAAAACGCTGGTCAAGGCACGTGAATTCGTGTACGCCATCAAGCAGAGACTCTCCCATCCACGCTGGTTAAAGTTGCAAACAACTTTTGGCCCCGAAGGTGGTTGGAAAGAAGATTCAGACACTTGGCGAGTTGACACCGTTTACCTTGGGAGCGATGCTAGAAATTCTAGCGAGAAGGACCCCACCATCCAAGCACTTGGTATGGGTGGGCAAATTTATGGAGCACGTGCTGACCTCATCATTCTTGATGACTGTATTACAAT
>Ga0208787_1000112_pt1 | contig 38736 bp, 26 predicted proteins | sample Wag4_2014_7_11_FD_187362 | JGI IMG/M metagenome (GOLD analysis project Ga0208787, IMG submission 187362) | Fresh water microbial communities from Ohio, USA - Utica-2 Time Series HT 2014_7_11 (SPAdes) (version 2) | ecosystem: Environmental > Aquatic > Freshwater > Water tank | place: USA: Ohio...
TTGATGTGTATTACGACCTCTACATAGACCAAATAGAAAACTACGGAGCAGATTATGAGGAAGCGGATATTCCCCAGCTGATTATTGAAAACAACCTGTATGGTGTGGACTTAGACGACCGGGCGATACAGTTGGCTCAATTAGGTTTGTATATCAAAGCAAAAAGAAAGAAGCGCACCTCAAAGGTGCATCATTTCAATATCGTGAGTTCCGACTTTTTCCTGCCGGCTTACGAAGAGGTGAAAGAGATGTTTGATGACGGAAACGTTGGCGATAGAGAACGCAACATCATTGCAGATTTGTGGGAAGACCTACAAAATGCCCATAAATTTGGCTCACTTATTCGCTTGGAAGAGAAAATGAACCATAAATGGTTTGGTTCAAAGCAGAAAAAAGACCCCAACCAGATTGTACTTTTTGAGGAACAAAATGTAGATGAATACAAAGCCTTTCGCACCAATTTTTTTACTAACCTGCAAAAAGCAGTAGCTCAAAACACCGCCAAGCAAGGGCAAACATTCCTCAATACTAAAACACAGGATGCCATAACTTTTTTGCAGCTACTCACACAAAAATACGATGTAGCTGTTGCTAACCCACCTTATACTGATAGTGCAGACTTTGGTCCCGAACTCAAAAAGTTTGTGGAAGCCAATTACAAACAGCCATATAAATTCAATACCAACCTTTATGCAGCATTTATAAAGCGTTGTTGTGAATTAACTACCGATGATGGCTATGTAGGTATGATACATCCACATACTTTTATGTTTATCAAAACTTTTGAAGATGTGCGTAAATACCTTATTGAGCATACACACATTGATATAATGATTGATTATGGCTTAGACAGAGTAAATTTGTTTGGAACAGGTATTTTATTAGATGCCACTTGGTATGTATTAAGCAAAAAGAAAAAAGAAAGCCCTGGTTTGTATTTCAATATCACTGCCAACCAACAAGAAAAGGCAAAACAAGCATCTTTAGAAAAGGCTTATGAGGATGCAATAAATAATCGTCAAAATAATAGACTATACCCCCTTCCGCAAGAAAAACTCAAAATTATTGAAGGTTGGCCATTTATCTATTGGATAAGTGATGGATTTAGAGAGAAGTTTAAGGAAGGTCTAATTAAAAACTCCTTCAAAGTGGCAGAAGGCTTGACTACTGCAAATAATGACAGGTTTTTAAGGTTTTTCTGGGAAGTTGGTAATGAAAATATTACTGATTTCCCCTATTACGCTAAAGGTGGGCAGTACAATAAGTATTATGGAAATGTTTGGCTTCGAATAAATTGGAAGGATAATGGTTCTGAAGTAAGAGCAAATCAAGGGGCTTCTGTTAGAAATGAAAGATTTTATTTCAAGGAAGGTATAACATTTAGTTCAGTTGGTTCAAAAGGAGTTAATTACCGTTTAATAGATTCAAAAACACTTTTTGATAGTGCTTCAAGGTCAATTTTCCCCTTAGAAAATATAAGAATAGAAACAGGAATTGCATATCTTAATTCAAAGCTTGCATTGTATACCGCAGATTGTTTAAATCCAACAGTAAGTACAACTGTCGGTGATATTGAAAGATTACCATATGCAAAACCGAGTCTTAATCAAGAATCCTTTTTGATTGCATTAACCAATTACTGTATAGAAATAAAAAAACAGCTTTGTACTTATTGCATTATAGAACCTAATTTCACCCAAAGCCCTCTTTTAGCTTTTCAAGGAGCTACAATAAAAGACCGAGTATTGGCATATCTCAATTTTGAGAACGACCAGCATACACAAGTACTTATCAATGAAGCCGTCATCAATGAACTGATTTTTGAAGTATATGAACTCAGCGATGCAGACCGTGAGCAGGTAGAAGCGAAAATGGGTCTTTCTATTGGTTCATTAGCTGTAACTAAAGAGGCTATTAGTGAATGGTTATTAGTAATTGGGAAGGAAAACAATCACCAACAGCCAATTACTAATCACTTAGAGAACCTGCCCATCACAGAATTCGAACCCGAAAAAATAAGAGAAATTAAAGAGGGGTTTGCTACGCTGTACCAAAGTAATAACGATTTGGAAGAGTTTTGCATTCGCCACCAGGTCAACCCCATCAATGTATGGTATTGGTTCAAAGAAGCCAATGTAGTTCCAGCAGCAAGAGCAGCAGAAATTGCTTTAGAGTTTTTGGCAGATGCCATTCGTACCCTTTTACAGGAAGATGATGATGGCATCATTCCATTAGTAGGCTTACCAGGCGAAGAAGCCCTAAGCCAACGCTTGGAGCAGCATTGTTTGCAAAATGGCTTTACAGCAGCTCAATATATGCAGTTGGATAGTTTATTGGGGCGTCCCATAAACGAATATTTAGAGCATCATTTCTTCAACCAATTGAGCAATCACCTCAACTTGTTTATGTATCTGCCAAAAACGCCATTTATCTGGCATTTAAGCAGTGGGCAACATCAGGGTTTTGCCGCGTATATTCTTATCTACAAATGGAACAGAGACAGCCTCTTTAAGCTCAAATCGCAGTACATCAGCCACAGGGTTCAAAATTTAGAGTACCGCCAAATCACTTTGCAAGAGGTAAACACCGCACAAGCACAAGCCGAGAAAGAAACTATTCGCCTGCAATTAATCGAAATAGAAATCTTTAAAATTAAAATAGACGAACTCATTGCCGAAGGCTACGACCCCAAACTGGATGATGGCGTGGGAAAAAATATTGCTCCTTTACAGAAGAAAGGTTTGTTGAGAGCAGAGGTGCTGAAAGCCACTGGTGGAGCAAAATCACAATTGGAGAAATATTTAAATGCAGATTGGTAATTGGTGATTAGTAATTAGGGTGTATAATCTGTAACAAATATTTGCTAAATTTGTTACAAAAAATAAAAGATGACAAGTGTAGAAGACAAAATATTGCAACAGATAGAAGCCTTTCCTAAAGGAGAACTTTTTCTTCCTTCTGATTTTAGTGAACTGGGTTCATCGGAAGCAGTACGTTTATCTCTATTTAGATTAGAAAAAGAAGGGGTCATTAGCAGGGTGGCTCAGGGAATATATGTTCGTCCTAAAGAAAGTAGTTTGATAGGAAAGCAAACACCAACAGCTGAGGAAGTGGCGGAAGCCATAGCCAAAAGAGATAAAATAAGAACTACACCAACAGGAAGTTATGCTTTGAATGCTTTGGGGCTAAGTACACAAGTGCCAATGAATATTGTTCTGCTCACTGATGGTTCACCAAGAGAAATAAAAGTAGGAAAGCGAAAAATAAAGTTTAAGAAAACCACGCCAAAAAACCTAATGGCAAAGGGTAAAATAAGCCGATTGGTTATTCAAGCTTTAAAAGAAATAGGTAATGGCAAAGTAAACGAAGCAGAAGAGAAAAAGATATTGGAATTGCTAAAAAAGGAAGATGTAAAAGACCTTAAGTACGACATAGCTTTAGCGCCAGTATGGGTGCAAAAAATAATGAAAAAAGCATTGACCAATGGCAAGGATTGATTTTTATACAATAGATAAGGCAGAAAAAATAGCCATTTTCAATGCCATTGCAGACGAAAAGGGAATGAAACCCTTTGCGGTGGAGAAAGACTGGTGGGTAGGCCGAACTTTAGAAATTATCTTTCAAATGCCTATTGCAGCGCATTTAGTTTTCAAAGGAGGAACCTCTCTTAGTAAAGCTTGGAAACTCATCAATCGCTTTTCAGAAGATATTGACTTGGCCATTGACGCAGCGTTTTTTGGATTTAAAGGAGAATTAGGAAAGAATCAAAGAGATAAGCTTAGAAAAGCAGCAGGAGCTTACACCACGGGTACTTTCTTTGAAGAATTGCAGGCAGCGTTTAGTAAAAAAGGCTTTACAGAACTTGAATTTAAAATAATTGATACTGGGGAAAGTGATCAAGACCCAAGAATTATTGAAATATATTACCTAAATGTTGTCACTCAACCTACTGATTATATTTTACCAAGAGTACAATTAGAAATCAGTTGCAGGTCGCTAAGAGAACCGTTTACTATACAAACTTTTGGTTCTTTGGTAGATGAATTTTATATAGATAGAGACTTTGCCGAACCATTATTTGAAGTACCTACTGTAAATCCGGAACGAACCTTTTTAGAGAAGTTGTTTTTGCTGCACGAGGAATTTCACCGTCCGATTGAAAAAATGAGGGTGGATAGATTAAGTCGCCATCTATACGATATATACCATCTATCTAAAGCAGGCATTGCAGAAAATGCAATCAACGATAAAGAGTTATACGAAACTATAGTATCACACAGATACAAGTTTTCGAGAGTGGGTGAAGTAGATTATAACTTGCACAATCCCAAAACACTGAATCCTATTCCTCCCCAAAAAGTGATAGCCGATTGGAAAACAGACTATGCCAAAATGAAAGAAGATATGATTTACGAAGAAAAGAAACCAAGTTTTGAAGATTTGATAAATAATTTAATGGACTTAAGAAAACAACTTCAGGTAGTTGAATGGTTTTTTGAACTTAAATTTCCAATCACCAATCACCAACAACCTAAAAAATGACAGATCATTGGCTCTTACAAGATATAGAAAAACACATTGCACAACGCAACAGAGTGGTTATTATAGACCCTACGGGAGAATATTCATACCTGTTGCCACATATTAAAAAAAAGCACTACACCATACTCAAAACAGATACCAGCAACACAGAAGAATGGCAGCGCATAAAAGAAGAACTATTGTTAAGGTATGAAGCGGAAAGTACACACAAAAACGATAAGGTTATTTTTTATGTTACTCGGCCCAAAGAAGAATTAAGTTTTTTATTTGATTATTGCTTTACCCATGGTTGTGTAGATTTAACCAAGCCAGTAGAATGGCTGCGCAATAAATTATTTGCCGCTACGCAACACCAAATTACTTTAGACAATCCTATGCTACTTATTGCGGCTAAAATGGGGGTAGGAAAAGATTTAATCTGGTGGAAGAAAATTTTACAAAACCTGGAAGAGTTAGTATCCATAGAAGATGAGCTCATACCATTTCTATGTAACCCCGATATTTTTTTTAAAGACAAACCAACAGATGTCAAAAGACTGTTTGAAGAGAAATTATTTGACCTGATTGGACAGTCCTACAGAAAAGTTCCTGCAAAAACACTGGCAACTGAAGTCGTTCATTATTTATTTTCACGCTTACTCCATAATGATATTTCAACGGAATTACTTTCTATATACCATAAATGGCTGGATAGCCACACCTATTCAAAAAATTTGACCGATTATATTGATGCATATAAAATAGATTCCCAGCTTGATATCTGGACGGTACACCCTGATCATTGCTTTTCCGCGATTGACAAACAACAACTGGCACAAATAACCTCCAATTTTAGAGACAATGGGTTTGTGAGAAGTAAACTCCAGAAATTAAATCAACGTATAGGTAGCCGTAAAGCAATAAAATATATTCCCTCCTGGTGGAACGATTTAATTACCCTTTTTGAGTTTGACAATAGGCCTTTAAATCAATGCCAGACCCTGGAAAAAGTAAGTAATTTTTACACCAGTTCTTTCTACAAATTAGATCGTGCTATTCGTAATTTTTATGAAGCCTTTTTACAAGATGAGCTCATTATTCGCCCATTGCAAGAACACTATGAAAGTCTTAACCTCGAATTACTCCAACATTGGTTTGAATACACGAAAGAATATCAGTCTAATCAACAAGGGTATTTGCCAAGGCTTATTACCCGAGCTAAACCAGGCACTGCTATAATTGTAGGTGATGGTATTCGGTATGAAATAGCAGCATTTGTAGCAACTCAATTACAGTCTCATTGCACCATCACTTTAGATACCATGTTTGCCGACATGCCTTCGGAAACGGAGCACAATATGAGTGCCTTATATGCGGGTAATCATCAGGTAATCCTTATTCACAAAGACCGAGAGAAAATCTTATCCGAAATAACAGGAAAAGAAATCACTTATTTGAACTTAGAAGCCTTGCATTATGGCATCAAAGCCGATTACCTGGTGTTAACTTATAAAGACATTGACAGTGCAGGTGAAAAGCTCCAAATGGGTGCGCTAAAGCTATTTAGTGAATTTGAAAAGATACTAACTGAAAAAATAAAATTACTTCTTAACATGGGCTTTCATCAGGTACATTTGCTAACAGACCACGGTTTTGTCCTTACTGGTTTATTAGATGAGTCTGATAAAATAGAACCTGTGGCCACGGGTAAAAAAGAAGTTCATGAAAGATTTATCCGTACCGAAGACCAGCAGAATGATAAAGACTGGTTGAAGTTTGACAGGCCTTATAGTGAATTTAATTATGTGTATGCTGCAAAAAGTCAGCGTCCATTTAAATCAAAAGGGGTATATGGTTTTTCACATGGAGGCTTTACGCCTCAGGAAATTATCATTCCCAATTTTGTATTTAGCAAAGAAGCGGAATCAATCAAAGGTCTTGAAATAAGTATCACCAATAAGAAGGAACTGATAGAAGTAACAGGAGAACTATTTGGCTTAAAAATTCAGGCAAATTCAAATGAAAATACCTTGTTCACTGGGAGCAGAAAAATCCAGCTGTTATTATACGCCAATAATGTAACTTATAGTAGCAGCCATATTATTACCATTGAATCAGGTGCAAAGCAATCGTTTGATTTTTCATTTGGGGGTCATAGTGAAGTTATTGCGGTTGTGGTAGATGCAAACACGCAAGAACAAATAGATTCCGTCAAAATAAAAAAATCGAACGCCAGAGATTTAGGGGGTCTTTTTTAATCAAATATCAAAAGCTATTAATATGATCATCTTAGACGATTTAGATAAAAAAGCTTTAGAGCTATTTAGAGGATTTGTAGTTAAAAAGGATTTGGTGGGGATCATCAAAGGTGGTGCCAATGTACCTGCATTTGTATTAGAGTATTTATTGGCTAATACTTGCAGTACTGAAGATGAGGAGAAACTGAAAGAAGGAATGGAAAACGTAAAAACCATTTTACGAAATCACTATATTAATCCGGAGGAAAGCACTTTAATCCAGTCAAAGCTTCGAGAGAAGGGTCGCTACAAGATTATTGATAAAATATCTGTCGAGTTAGATGCTCAAAAAGACCGTTATTGGGCAAGCATAAGCAATAGCAACATAAAAAAAGCTACCATTAGTGATGATTTGGTAAAAAATCACGAAAAATTGCTTTTAGGTGGTATATGGGCCATTATAGAAATGGAATATGACCCAATGATTACCATAGGAAACACGGTGTATCCATTTTTAGTCAGAACAATTAAGCCTATTCAATTATCTTCATTTGATCATTCTAAAATTTCAGAAAAACGTAAAGAATTTACCAAAGACGAGTGGAAAAAGCTATTGCTTAGAAGTGCAGGTTACGAACCGTTTAGCGAAGGATTGGACGATAGAAAACTAAACCTGCTATTGTGTCGCTTAATTCCATTGGTAGAAGCGAACTTCAATATGGTAGAGTTAGGTCCTCGTTCCTCCGGAAAATCCTATATCTACAAAGAAATTACACCTTACGCCATACTCATTTCAGGTGGTCAGGGTTCTGTAGCACAGTTATTCGTAAACAATACCACAGGCAGAGTTGGTGCAGTTGGTTTATGGGATGCCATTTGCTTTGATGAAAGTACCGATAAGCTATTCAAAGACCGAGATGCTATTCCATTGATGAAGGACTATATGGAATCGGGTTCATTCTCCAGAGCCAAGGGTGGCGAAATATCAGGTTCTGCATCTGTCATTTTGAATGGTAACATTAATCAGCCGGTAGAAACTGTTTTGCAAACTTCACATTTGTTCAGTCCACTTTCAGATGAAGTAAATCACGATACCGCCTTTTTAGACCGTATCAATTTGTTTTTACCAGGATGGGAAATTACGAAGTTTAGCCCTTCAAATTTTACCAAGCATTTTGGATTTAGTACTGATTACTTTTCAGAAATATTAAAATCGCAGCGTAAAACAACCTATTACGATGCGTTGGATAAATATTTCAACTTAGGTTCACACTTAAAGCAGAGAGATTCAAGATCAGTTAGGCGCATCATTTCAGGATTTATTAAATTGCTACACCCAGACGGTATATTCTCTAAAGAGGATGTCAAAGAATATTTAATCATTGCCATGGAAATGAGAAGAAGGGTAAAAGAGCAACTCAAGCGTATTGGTGGGATGGAGTTCTGGGATACCAACTTTTCATATATAGATAAAGAAACGCAAGAAGAAGTATTTGTCAGTTTACCGGAAGAAAAGGGATCCACGATAATTGAATCCAGCCCTTTACCGCCTGGTGTTTGTTATACAGCCACTAGTGACGGCGATAGCACTGCTTTGGTAAAAATAGAAGTTGTTGCCATCAAAGGAACGGGCAAAATTAATATTACCGGAACAAACAGTCAGGTAGTAAAGGAAAATATTAAAAACACCTATAACTATTTGCGCGCCAATGAAAAAAGCATATTAAACGAACAGCATTCCCTTTCAGGGTATGATATGAACATTCAGATCAGTAATCTGATGGGAGCGCATATAAGTGGGGGTATAGGAAGTGCCGTTTACATAGCCATTATTTCGGCAATATATAAAAAGAACCTAAAGGCAGGACTTGCCGTAATAGGCAATATATCTATAGGTGGAGCGATAGAAAGAGCTATAAATTTTCCAGATAAAATCACTTTACTATCAGAAAACGGAGCAAAAACTGTTTTGGTACCTATGGAGAATTTAGCTGAATTAAGCACCCTTCCAACATCCATATTAGGTAAAACGGATGTACCTTTTTATGGAAATAGTCAGATGTTATTACAAAAAGCGGTGCTGGGGGAATAAAATATAAACAATGTATATAATAAACAAAGAAACCAACCGTATAGAAAAAATTGAGAGCACTACCTTTAAACAATTAGGCTTTAAGGAAAGAGAGCACCTGCAAGAATGGATTGCAAACAATCCATCGTGCTTGAATGAAGATTTACTAATCATACAAAAAGAATTTGATGGCTTTTATGATACGTCTGAAAGATTAGATTTATTGGCATTAGATAAGCAAGGAAATCTGGTAATTATTGAAAACAAATTAGACGATACAGGTCGAGATGTTACCTGGCAAGTACTCAAATACTCTTCTTATTGCTCCACATTAAATGCCACACAAATCATTGCTATTTTTAATCATTATCTTTTAAAAAATGGTAGTTCAGAAAAAGCAGAAGAACTACTGGAAGAATTTCTGGAAACCGAAGACTTCAAAGAAAAACTCAATATAGGCAACTCGCAACGCATCATAATGATAGCTGGTGAGTTTCGTAAAGAAGTAACATCTACAGTACTTTGGTTGCTCAATTACGGCTTACGTCTCCAATGCTTCAAGGCTACTCCATTCAGCCTTAATGAACAGCTTTTTTTGAATATGGAGCAAATTATCCCAATCAAAGAAGCAGAAGATTTTGTCATCAGTATGGCAAATAAATCAAGAGAAGAAGTAGGCACACAAGAATTGATAAAAGAACGCCACATCGTAAGGCGTAAATTCTGGACAGCGTACCTAAAAGAAATCAACAAAACCACAACCCTATACCAAAATGTAAGCCCTAGCAAAGACCATTGGATAAGTGCAGGAAGTGGTATTAGTGGTGTAACATTCTCAAGTGTAGTAACAGGAGATTATATCCGAATAGAACTAGCCATTCAAGGCAAAACACAGGAAGAAAACAAAGCCATATTTGATGCACTTGAAAGTCAAAAAGACAATATTGAAGCAGCCTTTGGTAATCCACTCGAATGGGAACGACTTACCGACAAACGAATGAGCCGCATCAAATATGAATTAAAAGAAGTAAGTGTATTCAACGAAGAAGATTGGGATAGAATGGTTGCCTTTTTGGTTCAACAGGTTCCAAAGTTTGAGATGGCATTTAAGAAACCAATACAATTGTTGAGTAGAAAATAGTTATTCCCTACTTTAAAATACCATAAATTTAGCATCATGATTTCCAGGGAAGAAGCGATTAAAAAGCTTAAAGAATATTGGGAAACGAACCAGTTGGTTTTTGAGGCAGAATTTCATATTCCCAAAAATATTTCATTAAGAGAAGGCTCTAAACCATTTGGATATTTTAGAAATATTCGGTTTAATGGAGAATTAATGGAATATCCTTTAGATACTATTCCAACTCACGAAAGAAGGGTTAGTATTTTTCAAGTATTAAAGGATAATTTAATAGATCAGGAACTGTACGAAATAACTTTGGATTTAGCCAAAGATGAGTACAGGAAAAAGAATCCTTTTCAGCTAATTGTTAAGAACTATATAAAGATTGAAGGCAAAGCTGATCCTATTGATAATGCACTTCAAAATACCATTACATCAATTTTCAATGAAAATATAAATAATAATTCTCCCTTCCCGGCTGTTAACCTTGCAAATTCTGTAGAATCACTTGCAACTGATATCTATTCAGAAGACAAGCGTTTTATTTATGAATTAATTCAAAATGCAGATGATGCTGCTTTAGACGAAGACTCAAATCTTTCTATCCAAATACTAAATAATTATGTAATTATATCACACAATGGGGCTCCATTTAATTCAAGAGATATTAGAGGATTGTGTAGTATAGGTCTAGGTACAAAAACCAATGATTCCACTAAAACAGGTTATAAAGGCATAGGATTTAAATCTGTTTTTGGTCAGCCTGCCGGTTTAGTGTATGTAAAATCAGAAAATACACTATTTAAATTCGACAGGGAATACTCACATAAAAAAGGCTGGAATATTAAATGGGGCAATAAATTAGAATGGGAAGAACGTAATGGGGTAACCTTTAACTGCCCGTGGCAAATGATGCCAATATTGATAGATAAAGTAGATGACACTGAATTAGGTAAGGTTTTAAATAATGAAAATTATACTGTAAAGACATCTATAAAAATTGTTGACAGCCAAGAAATTTTTCATAATATAAACAAATTCTTTGGCGATGCTAAATTTTTATTATTCCTGAGGCGTATCTCTAGAGTTGAAATAATCTTTGATAAAGACACAATATTATTTGAGAAGGAAAAGAAAAATGACAATAAAGAAATAATTAGCCTTTTCAAGAACAAACAATTGTTATCAAATTGGTATGTAAGGAATTGGATAAATGATATACCAACTGATATTCAGAAGGAACTTAAGTCAGACCCTAAAACGCCAAAGAAAATTCAAAGCATGGAAAAAACAGAAATTTCCTTTGCTTTAGAAATAAACGACACATTTGATGGAATAAAATTATTAAAGGAAGGTGAAAGTACACTTTATTCATATCTGCCTACAAATGAGGCAAAGTATAACATTCCGTTTATTGTAAATTGTAATTTCTTGCTTGATCCAAGCAGGGAAAAAATTGACAAAAAAAGAAAATGGAATAAATGGTTATTTCATGCTATTGGCTATAAAACGGTTGAATGTTGCTCTGAATTTCTGGCAAACAATCTTTTTGAAACAACTTACTTATCCATTTTAAGAAATGGATTTTACCCTGAAACCGACGATAATTTAGTTGAAAATTTCAATGTCGGATTATTAACTGGCTTGGAGAAATTTGCCATATTAAAAAATAGGGCTAATCAACTTTGTAAGTTATACGAAGTTGCATTAGATCATTTTAATCTGTATCACGTTGATCCTGATTTGGTTAATAAACTGTCTACATTTTTAAATGAAACTGAGGAAAATGCATTTTTTGATGCCAACAATATTATTGAGGTAAATGATTCAATTAATCCTGTACTAAAGCTTAATCCATTTGTTTTAGCAGAAAACAATTTGAAAGCATTTTTTAGTTCAGATTATGCAGGTAAGGTAATAAATACAGCATCAAATTATAAGATTCTATCTTTTCTTTGCTCATTAGAGAGTAAAGACCCAAGTGGTAGCTGGTTTACTGTTGTTACTAAAAACCAACTAATTATAAATCAAGATGGGCAACTTGATTTTATAAAAAGGGTTTGTTTTCCACTGGAATTAGATGAAATTTATGATAATGAGTTAAGAAATGTATTGATAAATAATGATGTTTACCAATTAATAAAAAATGACGAAGAGTTAATGTCATGGCTTATTAATAAGTTAAAAGTAACAGATCCTGGAAGTATACCTTTTCTGGAAAAAGAAATCATTGGAAATATTCAAAATGTAATAAATGACACAAATTACCTACAAATAACAAAATTCATTTTTAAGTTACACAATGAGAAAAAACTAACGGAGGTACACTATTTAAATTTACAGGAATTATCCCTGAAAACTAACAAAGGTTTTGTAGAGGCTAATCGGTGCATACTTTCAGCAAAGTATAATCCTATTATTGATTTTACATCCATCCTCCCAGATCAATCATATTTGTCTGACAATTACCTGGAAATAGGAACTTCTGCTGAAATTCGAAGTTTTTTTAAGATGTTGGGAGTTTGCGAAGATATTGAGTTTATTAAAAAAATAAAAATCAACTCACCTAATTTACCCCCTGCTTTTGTTGAGAGTTCTTATATTTTTGCTAAAGAGGGTCATTCTCATTCTACCTTAATTGGTGTTTTTTACCCCAATACCCCTGTAACCCATGTCCCATTTTATTTACAAACATTTACATTTCTTGAGCAAACATTAAATTTTGAGTTTTCAAAAATATTTTGGAGCAGATTATTCACAAAGTACAAACCATTAAAAGATAGAACTGAAAAGTCATCACGTATTTATGAAAAACCCAAAGATTATATTATATATAGGTTAGGGGGCGGTCTTGAAATGTCTTCACTAGATGAAATGGGTTGGGGCAGATACCCCGCTAACTCGGTATATATTAATGCGTATATTCTGTGGCACATTTATAATATTAAATGTATCCCAACAAATAAAGGATTAAAACTAGCAAATGAGTCCTATACTAATTCAAAAACAATAAATGATTTGGCGGGTAATTTTCTCCCTATCATTAGTATTGATCGGGATGTTCCCGAAGAATGGAATTTAATTTTAAAACTTAAAACGGCATTATCAATTGATGATTTATTTACTGTACTGAATTACATTTCAGATTTGGTAAGTAATAAGGGGTTCTTAGATAAAGAAAATGAGAAAAGATTGGGATTACTTTATAACGAGTTAATGGATAGACTTGATACAGACTACACAAACATTAAACAAAAGATAAAACATTGGGCAATTAATGGAAAATTAGTGGGTTCTGCTAAAAAGTGTTTTAAAGCATGCGATCTTCTCCATATCAACAGTTCAGGCTTTGAAAATAATAATACCAACATTAATACAATTTTATTGCCCAAAAATGTAAAGACCAATAGTACCCATTTTATAGATCTCTTAGAAGCCTTTGGCATAAAAATCATTGATAAATTCAGCTTTGATGCTGAAATTTTAAACGAGATTTATTATCTTAAATTACAGTTACTGAAGTTAATTGGGCCAGTATGCTTACTATTAAAAAATAAAATGATTGTAAACGATATGGATAAATCTATGTACGATAGGTTTATCAATATTTCAAAAACGCAGTTCATTTTTTGCAAAAACATTCATCCAATATTTACTAATGAAAATGAAGTGATTAGAGGTGAGTTTGTGAACTACTTCTATGATAAAAATGAGAATAAGTTTCGCTTATCCATTGATTGGAAAAACCCTTTGACAATACTTGAAATATCTTACGAAATAAGTTTATTAATGCTGGCAGTGCGCCTTGAAAAGGAAATAATGATACTTTTAAGTATGTCATTGTCCCAAATTGAACAATATCTGAAAAGTCAAAAGCTAGATTTAAAGGAATATCAAAATTCAAAAATTTATCAAGTAATTAATGAAGAGATAAAAAAAATTGAACAATTAATAAGTGGCAAACTATCGGAAGCGATTATTGATAATTCAAATACAAAACTAAAAGATGATTATGTCAATAAAGATGAAGAAGAACGAAATCAAGTTGAACCTGAGGACACAAAAGAGGATCAAGTTGAAAATCCTTTTAAGGATATAACACCCGTTGATGAAAAATTTATAAGGAGTATTATAAAAGGGGAATTTGAGTTAAACGAAAAACTAGATGCACACATAACTGCTAAAATTAAAACACTATTGGCAATCAAATTGCTATACGATATTTCTGAAATTACTGATGAAGGGCGTTTCTTAAAGGCAGGTAAAGATGAAATTCTCGTTCGTTCGGCTCAAGGTGGAATTTTATATCTTGATGTTTATAACTGGGGGCGATTAAGTGAAGAAAATGTTAGTTTGTCAGTTTATACCAACGACAAAATTGAAATTTATAGTTCTCAAAAGCAACTTTTTGATTTTACAAAACCACAAAATAAATTTGGTATAGTAAGAATGCCAACTAATTATACAATGGAAGATTACAATTCTTTAGATAAAATTGCCAACAAAGGAGAATGGCATTATATATTCATTGTAAATGAAAATACAAAAGCGGCACAGGGCTACAAAGAAGTAATGAACCTAGAAGATTATAATTTTTAAATATGAAGTGGCTTTCCAAGGAACAACAGGTTAAATTTTACGAAGAAGAAATCAAGAAAATTCTTTCGGACTATAAGGCATATCTTGATTCTAAGTGTATTGACTTAATCAATAAAGTTGAACTATTTGTTGGCACTTTTGAATACATTGATGAATTAAGAAATCAGCTTGTTTTCTCGTTTCCAAAGGATAAACTACCAAAAACCAAAATACCATTAACCGCAACAATGCCAAAAACGGCTGATGTTGTAGCTGCTAATTTTTATGATTTCAGTTACAGTCACTATCGCAAAAACTTTGTAGCGAATTTCAGTGAATGTTATGGGATATATTATCAGGAATTAAATGGAAAATTCAATATAGGGTTTAACCATTTTGACTTGGATTTTTTAAACTCTCTTGCCAAAGGTGATAAAGTTGTGTTCGGAATATCCGACCCCCCACTGAAGTATTATTTCAATCTTATTCATATTACAAAGAATGAAGTTAAGTCACAAAAAGCAGAGGATGTAATTACAGGTCAATATCATTTAAATGATTTTAAGCCTGTTCATATTGATGACTCTTTAGACTTAATTGCTAAGTACAAAACTGCTTTAAAGAATAACGATACAATTATTATTCAAGGTCCTCCCGGTACTGGTAAAACCTATTTCATATCGAGATTACTTGAAGTCTTAAATAAAGAAAATAAATCAGTATTGGTTGCAACCTTGGCGAACAGGTCTTTGATTGAATTGGCAAAGAAGTATTTTGAAATAGAAACGGTAAATAGAACAGTTGTATATAAATCTAACTTAACATTGGAGGAATCTAAGGAAGTAAAGAATTTAAAACCCATGCCAAAAGGTTTTCTGCCTGCGGAGGGTGATATTCTGCTTACTACTTTCTATAAAATGACAGGAATTGCCATTGAAATAACGGGTAGCCCTATGTATGACTATATTATTTTGGAAGAAGCCAGTCAGTGTTTTCTTGGAACGATTGCAGCAGCAAAACTAATTGCTAAAAAAGTAATCTTGGTGGGCGATCCTCTACAATTACCTCCGGTTGTGAATCAAGAAAATCCAGGAAATATTTCTCCAAATATAGATTTAATGCTGGAATCATTTTCTTTTTATGCTTCTACCATAAACTGTCCAAAATTAAGGCTTACAACAACCTACAGATTTTCTGACCATGCATGTTATCAAACAAATTCATTTTACGGGGACAGTTTAAAGTCTAAATCCGATATTCAAAAAGGCAATGAAATTTTTTTAAAAACACCTCGTCTTTTTAGTGAAAAAGGTGGGTGCTCCCTATTTTATTACGATTCTGCCAATTTGAGAGTTATATATGAAATGCTTTTCAAACAAATAAATGCATTGTTCGAAATAAACCCAAAGTTTGAAATAGCGATTTTATCATCAACGAAAAAGGGGGTTAAATTACTGAGAGATAATTTGCTTCATAAACTAAATGATAAACAGGATCTTATTTTGATCAATACAGTTGACAGTGTTCAAGGATTAACTATTGATTTTTGCTTTTATTTTGCGTTTTCTGATGGTAGCCCTGCGTTTTCATTCAAGTTAAACCGTTTCAATGTAGCTACTAGCAGAGCAAGATTTTGTACTTTGATTCTATTAGATGAAATTTACAAAGTAGTTCACCCTTACAATGGCTTAGTTGCTGATTTTATGTCAAAATGTACAGAAAATGGAAATTCCAGTTTAAAGTGATGATTTTAAACCAAATTAAATTTATACCAATTGGTTCTTGAAAAAAGCCCATTAATTCAGATATTACTTGGTAAATTCTGGCTCATTTATTCCGGAATAAAATAATGCGAGCAACTTAAATAAAAATTAAGTACTTCAGGAGACAGATACTTTTTTTGTGTATATTTGAAATGTTATTTATAAAAAAAAGTCCAATTAAATATTGGCAAAATGCACATATAATTTCAATCAAAATACTCGTCTAATTTAGAGTTAAAATTGTTTATGCACTTAGTAAGTCTTGGATTTTTTTTTGCACTTACAACCTAAATTGGTTTTAATCATTGAGAATTTATAAAAAATGAGTGTTAATCCCCTAGAAATATATTTTAGTCCAAATAACATTAAATTAGCTTACTTCAGGTTAGTTTGCTCTCAGGAACGGTTGGTTAAGGATCGGTTTGGAATACATGCATTTGGTACTCAATTTGAAAAAAACGTAATCCAACTATCGGAGAAACTTATTTCAGGTGCATACACTCCTCAGCGAGGATTCAAATTTTACGAACCCAAATCGTCTGGAACACAAAGAACTAAGACGCTTTTAATGATAGAGGATGCTCTGGTTTACCAAGCCATTGCCAATATAATTGCATTGAGAAACTATGATTTGTTGGCAGAGCATGATGATTTTGTTTTTGGTTCAGTTTTAATGGAAGATACAAAACTAGGTGCTGACCTTATAAATCAAGAAAATCCAAAATACTTCTTTTTTAAATTCTGGAAATCATTATTTGTAAGATTTAAAGATTCGGTTATTAAAGCTATTGAACACGATAAGGCAACGCATAAGTTTGAGACAGATATAACAGGTTTTTTTGATTCAATACCACATTACAATTTATTGCTAACGTTGAGTATTCATTTTGGAGTAGAAGATGAAATCTTAGACTTACTCTCTCTCTGCCTGAATGCTTGGTCTGGAACAAAAGATAGTAGTACACCTGGCGTTGGTATTCCTCAAGGACCTCAAGCATCATTTCTTCTGGCAAATCTACTTTTGTACCCACTTGACAAACAATTGATTAGTGAGGCTTTTAAGTATTATCGCTATATGGACGATATAAAGATTTATGGGTACTCAGATGGTGAACTTCGAAATGTTTTAGTTCTCATAGACAATTATTTAAAGGGTCACGGATTATCTATCAACTCAAAAAAGACTAAAATTACCACTATTGATCCAGAAAAAGAAGATGAAACAGTCCTAGAATTAAGGAGGTTTGAAGTCATGGGAAGTAACTATTTGGGAGATGAAGATTTGAGTATTGAACTTTCTGAAGGTGGAATGGAAAGAAGTGTAATTAAATCATTATTAGGCTTAAGCGAACAATCACCTGAAGGGTATGATCAAAGTGATGTGAATAAACTTTTAGAAAAGAATATTACAGATCCTGCTGAAGTCATAGCATTCTGGAAAAAGGAAATCAATGAAGTTGAAATTGAACTACCTAATCTTTTCAGAAAAGATACCATAGAATTAATAGATCCTGAAAACACGGATGATATAGATTTCATTAGATTAAGTGCTAAATACGGTTATGCTATACGTTCACTTTCAGAATATGAACAAGTTAAAGCCTCTGATGATTTACTTGTCTATTGGTTATTTGCTTTAAAGAAATTTTATTGGCGAGCAAGTAATTATCTTTTGACATTACAGCATTACAGAGGTAATGAAGCCTTAAAAAATGAACTATTTGTAATTTATCAATCTGATAAATATTATGAATGCTATCGATATCATTTAATAACCTGTCTTACTTACAATTTTGATTACATAGACAAGGAATTAAGAGAATTTTTCAAATATCTCAAGTCAGAGAACTCAGAATTAGTGCGTTATGCATTGTATTGCTTGCTCATTAAACATTCTAACGACCAACAATTAAAATCTACCCTGAGAGTACAACTAAGTAAAGAAACAAGTACTTATTTGAAATTGATAACACTGGACTATTGGAAAAAAGATACTAATAGGGTAAATACCATGGATGAACTAGTAAAACAAATGGGGTTATGAAGTTTACTGAAATAAGAAATACTATGCAATCATTTTCAGGTGCTTCAACTCCGGACTACCAACTTGATTATATTACAACAGAAGTTAAAAACTTGCTAAATGAGCTAAATAACCAATTTGTAGAGTATCTCACCAAAGATATTACCGATAATTCTCAACTAAAATTGAATTTACAATTGTGGCTTGGTACACCCTATTATCAGTCCTCTAACGAAAACGCAAAAGATTGTTTAGAAAATTGTCCAGTCGTAAAACATATATGGGGAAGAAAAATTAAGGGATGGACAGATAGTGCCCTTAAATGCTATGATAATTTCTTGCTCAAGTATATTCAAATTGACAAAGGAGAATTTGTAGCTAAAACTAGTTCAGGTTTAAAAGAGACCGATGTATATAATCACCTTATCAGTAAAGGTGGAATAGAACAAGAGATAGGACAGAATTTTAAAAATATTTATCAAATTCGCTCTCTTTTTCAACATATACAAACTGAGGAGAAAGATGGAATCAGAATTCCTAAAAGATTATCCAATTCTAAGTGCAACAAATTGAGAGATGTTATTATTGAAAGTTTCAAACAGGCAATATTACAATTCTTTAAATTATTGGCTGAAGATGAAAAAATGATAAATAAACTATAAGATTTTGAATTATATTCGTCTTTTCAAGGTAATAAACTATTCTTCACCTTGGTCATTTTAAACAGGATTAGTTCGTCAATTTTCCGGATTACGTAGCCCCAAGCTAGAAAGACTATATTTAACAAAAATTATGTACTAAGACTGACGAATACGTCGATTTATGTTACTAAATTTCTTAGTTTTGTTTGGTATTCTATTCATTCTTGAAAATACTGTCAAATTCAGCAATATGAACCAATTAGATATTTTTGGAAATCCCAGTTCCTACCAGATTGGCACTGTAACTAATGGATTGAATAAAATTGATAATGGTGAGTTTCAATTTTATCCTAGTTTTTTTAATAAACAAGAGTCTGATATTTTTTTGACGGTATTAAAGAATTCTGTTTTGTGGAAGCAAGAATCTATGAATATGTATGGAAAAAAAATTGATTTTCCACGATTGACATCATGGTATGGTGAAATTGATAAGCCATATTCATTTTCAGGCATCACACTTCAACCGAATCCATGGACTGATGAAATTTTAAGGATAAAAGAAAAAATAGAACCGCTTTCTACAGTATGCTTTAATAGTGTTTTATTAAATCTCTACAGAAATGGGAATGATTCAATTTCATGGCATACTGATGCTGAGAAAGAATTAGGCGTTAATCCAGTGATTGCATCAGTAAATTTTGGTGCTACAAGAAAATTTCAATTAAGACATATTAAAACCAAGGGAAAATTAGAGTTAGAACTCTCGCATGGAAGTGTGCTAATAATGCAGGGTGAGTTGCAACATTTTTGGCAACACCAAGTTCCGAAAACAAGTAAAACTGTAAACGAGAGGATTAATTTAACTTTCCGTGTAATAAAATAAGTCCAATTATGACAAAATTAAGTAATAATTTTTTAGAAAATTATTACAATCCAACAACAAATTCGCATTTAATATACATTTTGAATTTTAGTTCAACTTCAATAATAATAGATATTTAAATATGGCATATTTTTTCAAACTCCCTTCTATTACAGATTTGACAATTGGTCAACAAGCAGCCTTGAATGAACCGAACGCAATTGCTATTTCTGGAGGCCCTGGTACTGGAAAAAGCGTTGTTTCATTATGGAGACACATTAGAAATTATGGCACCGGAACTAAAAAGAGCCTTTTACTAACGTATACTAAAACACTTGAAACTTATTTGGCTGCATCTGCCAAATCAGAAAATATTAATGCCGGAAACGCAATTAATAGAACTTACTGGTGGACAACGCATGAACTAAAAAGATATGATGAAATAATTATTGATGAAGCTCAAGATGTAGAAAATTCGAGATATCAAACGATCAAAAATTACACAGGTATAGTTTCATACGGTGCTGATGATCAGCAGATAGTTTTCAAAAATAGAGCAACAACTCAAAATGAATTAGTAGCCATTTTTCCAACAAATAAAATTTATGTTCTTGATGAGAACTTCCGAAACTCATATGAAATAATGTATTTCGTGAAGGCATTGTTTCCAAATAAAATAATTTCACAGCTTACTTTAAGTAACCTAATACAAGAAGGTCGAAGGGGGAACAAGCCAATCCTACTTGTTTCAAATGGCAATACATCTAAACAAGAAAAAGCAATAATTGATGTAATAAAACAGTACAAATCAGCAACTCATAATATTGCTATTTTAGTGCCGTTACAGAGAGATGTTGATGCATATGCTGAGATAATTAAAAATGCTGGGATAAAATGTTCCAGCTTTAAATCAGAAGACGGAAGTATTGGTGAAATAGATAATATCCACGTGACAACTTTTAAATCGTCAAAAGGAACTGAATTCGACACTGTTATTATTCCGGAATTCGAAAATATGTTTAACAATATATCAAATTTGGATGTTATTGACGAGAACGATTACTATGTTGCTATAACTAGAGCTAAACGTAATCTTTTTTTAATTAGCTCAATAACTCCAAATTTTTTGGTTAGGTCTGAACAACAAAAATTAACTTACAGTAAAGAACTTTTATAATGGAAAGGACATTCTACTTACCAACTAATTCAGGTAGCATTGCTCATTATTTTAATAGAGCAATTATTCTACCTTCTAAGTATTACACGAATAAACCTGAGGATATTCAGGATTCTTCTGACCAGTCATTAATTTTATCATTCAATAAATGGTCAAAAAAGTCAGATTGTGCCCTTGAGATTATATTGACTGATTTAGAATTTAAAGAACTTCAAAAAATATCTGACTATTTATTCTTAAGTAAATTTCCAATTCCTACTTCGCGAATTAAAAGAATTTGGTTTTCTAATCGAAATCAAATGGAAACAACGATATGGAATATTAATAATGGTGCTGCTTTTGTTCCGGATAGATTAGTATCAGTTGATGAAAATTTTAATTTTGATAGTTGTTCTGAAATTGAGCTAAAGGAAAACCAGCATGCAAATTCTAAAGATGAAATTTCCGACAAGATTAAATATTTTGATATAATTCTTGGAGGTTTAGCATTTATGCGTATCGGAGGTAAGTCATTTATGAATTATTCATTCAATTACTTTTCAACCTTATCTTTTTTTAATAGTCTAATAGAAGAACAGACAAATAAAGCAGCTCGAGATAAAGGTTTGACATTTAGTAATAAATTTTTAGGGCTCTTCTCAAAAAATGAAAGTGAATGGCTTCGTTGGAGGAAATACATATTTAAAAACATTGAATTGCATGATATTCAGACTTTGGCAGAAAAAGAAGGAGAAAAGATTGAAATGAAATTCGGAGCAGTTAAAATTGACTCTATTAACCCAAAGTCTCATTTGTATGAACTTGCAATTCTAGCAACTTACGGTAATAACAAAAATAAAAGCACCGAAGATCTTGTGACTGATTTAACAAACGGAGGGATTTATTCGGAAAAAGTTGAAGAAGTTGCTATTCTTTTTGGGTTAAATACAGGCTATTCCAGATTACGAAATAAATATAAATGTACAATCAAGGAGAGTGTTGTCAAGTTTCGCTTAGAATCTAAACTTGATTATTATATTATAGAAAGTGTATTTCAGTATGTATTTAATAACAATCATAAAAACTATACCTTTGATTACATCGATAGTTGGTGTCCTGAAAATAAAAAGTTTGAAACTTTGAAAGGGTACGAAGTTTATAGAATACTAGATACCTCCATTATTGCAAAAAAAAAACAAACTCCCTTGGAGATCTTTTTGGAACAATATTCAAGAGATTTTTATTCGGCAATAAATAAATCTATAACGCCCTGGATGCCATCATTTGCAAAAATTGATGAGAATGAAGCTATAAATTATTTTGATAAACAGCTCAGAGGTTCTTTGATGGTTGTAATTGAAGGAATTCAATCAAAAATCGAAAAAAATATCCAAGATGAGTTATCAAGTAAAGAGCAGGATAATATTGAATTTTTTAATTCAGAAATAGAGAGTCTGAAATTAAATCTAACTAAATTGAATGAAGAAAACTTGAGATTAAATACACTTTTAAGTGATTTGAATAATCAACAATTTACTCAGTTGTCAGAAACAAAAAATACTAACAATGACTCCATTAAAGAAATAAATGCTGATGATATCTCAGTTGATTCAAATGTTGATATAGAAAATTCTGTATTTACTCCAATTATTGTCGGTGAATCTGATGACTCAAAATCTGAAGAAAATTATGATACTTCGAGCATACCGTCGTTAAAGAAAATTGCAAAAGAAAAAATGGTTAAGAGTAAGACAAAATTAGATAGTGCACAGTTAATCAATCTAATAGAGAACACCCCACCTACACTCCTTTAATTTTATGATATTACTAGATGATTTACTTGCTTCATCAGGAGATGTCGTGTCTTTACAGGAATATTTAAAAATTAATTATGAATATGTTTATGATTTCTTTAATAATCAAAAACATGATAAACTAGTTTCTTATCGTGATAAGTTAAATAGGTATATCCAGTTAAATAGAAATGTTATTCTCTCATTGGATATTTCTGAGAGGAATTCTCTTGCGTTTATCTCATTACTTCTTCAAATAAGTGAAGAACTAAGTTTATTGGGTTCTTTTCGATTTCTCTACGAACATTTAAAGGCAAAAGATTTCAATATCGGTACTAGATTAGAAGCTGCATCATTTTATCTTGTAGGCATTAAAACCGTTGATGATTACTTAGATAGATACAATAGGATATACATTAATCTAAAATATTCCTCTGAAAATGAGGAAGATAATAATGACAAGGTTTTAATGACAGCCGTCAACTACTATGCTAATGTAATTCACGATTTCGGAGAATTTAATAATGAAAGGGTAATTGAATTAAGAGATAGATTTAAATCCTCTTGTCTTGAAGACAAATTTTCATTTTTAAATACCTCTATTGTTAACGATATTCTCAATGTAGATTTATCAGTTTTCAATGAAGCATATATAAAAATACACGAACTACTCGATACGTATCTAGGTAGGGATAGTATAAAGCCTGTTTTCCGAAAAGAATTTTTACTTGAAACAGGAACGGAATATTGTGAAATATTAGAAATGTCTTCTAAAAGTTTCAAAAATATAAGGCAAATTTCAGTTGATAAGTATAAAAATATTAAATCGGATTTATTATTTAAGTCCCTTGGCCGAGGTATAAAAATTTTAACTAATGAGGATCAACTTTATGCCTACATGAATAGTTACGGTAGTATGCATTATGACAAACTCATTGAGGCTTTTATAGAATTACCAGAAAAATTATTTAAAGGGAAATTGAATATTGTGGATTGGGGTTGTGGGCAAGCTATGGCAACAATTTCATTTTTCGATTTCATTAACAACTACAATCATTCACCACGGCTTGAAAATGTTACTTTGATTGAACCTTCAGAAATTGCCTTAAAAAGAGGGGCTCTTCATGTTAAAAGTATTTTTGGTGCAACTAGAATAAATACCATTAATAAAGATTTGGATTCATTGAATGAAGAAGATTTTATGAACCATAATGACAAGCCAACTTTACATTTATTTTCTAATATTTTGGATATTGATATGTTTTCATTAGTAGATTTAATAAACTGCTTAGAAACAAATTTCAAAGGGGAGAATTACTTTATCTGTGTTAGTCCTTACATTAATGATATCAGAACAAGTAGAATAGATGCATTCGTTAGCCATTTTTCAAATTCATTCGAAGAGTTTGAAGTTTTTTCAAGTGTAGATAATCGTATCCCTGGTCAATGGAAACGAGACAAAGATTGGACTAGAGTTTCAAGGGTATTTTTCAGTATTATTGATTAAATTGATTCTTGAATTGAGGGTTCTCCAAATTTAATCATCCATCCAAGACATATTTTATATTTTCCGGAAATTATTAAGGAGTAATTTGAATAGTTTATTGATAGGATGATTTCCAATCTGGTTTATGGTAACGGTCATCCATGCGAAGGGATTAACATCTGCCTGCTTACAGGAAGCAATAAAATTTACAAAGTGGTGCACTCCTGTTGCCATTTTTGGTGCATATTCAATTACCGACTACAAAATTCTAGTGGCACAAAAGCCTCCCGATTATTCACTTCATTCGAGCAGTAAGCCCCAAAAGAGCCATTTCCCCATAGCCAACAGGTGACTTTTGTCATGTTTAGGTGTTTTCTCAAATAAACCTTGCAGGGGTAAATATTATTCATCTATCTTTGTGAGCGAACATTCACTTACTTTAAAAATCTAAATATAATGAACGGTAAAAACAACATCGCGATTGGGTTCCTGACCATGGGACTTTTCATGGCTTACGGTTTTCTATTAATTTACCTCCGTGACTTTGCTCCGGGCAAAGAAGAATGGATTAATTCATACAGCATAGGAAAGCACTTTGAGAGCAGACTCGCTCACGTTCACGGTAACTTATTTGCCTTTTTAAATATTCTGATTGGCTACCTACTTCTTCACTTCAGAGACAAACTCCAAAACGTGAAAATTATTTCTTGGCTGGGACTTATTGGCTTATTCATGCCATTGGGTATTCTTGCTGAAATATACCTTGGGATGTCTCCCATATTCGTTTTACTGGGAGCAATAACTATGACCACTTCAGTAATTTGGCTTGGAGTAGCTTTTTTCAAAATGAATTCTTTAGCATAAAATAAATAGTATAAAAATGGAAGCGAACAACAAAAACTTAGAGACCTTAATTAAGTTAAGGCACTTATCTGAAGATTTAAATTCAAACTGGGCGTTATTAAATTCTGCCAAAACTAAAGTAAACCAATTACTTGATGAAGCGAACAACATAGTAAAATTGTTTGGTAGCGACATTGGCAAAATCAACTTTCAAGAAGATGCAAATTCAATTAATTTGCTAAAGGATAAAATTAAATCTCATTTAGCGTATTTCAAAAACATGATTGAAAGCCATTCAAGTACTGATAGTTCTGCGATGTTTAAGGAGTTCCAATTGAGCACTGATTCTGTTTCCTCTTTATTTGCAAAAATTGGGAAGTATCCTGATGACCATTTTAAAGGGTTGAGTAGTGCTGATTGGTTTGGAATATGGGCAGTCATTCAGTCCAATATTTATACTGTACAAGGAATTGGTCATTCTGCTTTTATTCAGTTGCAAATATTTGAAAAATTCAATAAACAAGAAATAGACGCGCTTACCAAAGAAATAGTTAAATATATGCCGCAATCGTACCATATTGAGGATGCTGTTCAATACAAGAAAGAGTACCTGACTGCTTTAGCCCAAATGGAAGAAGAGGCAAATAAAAAAGATAATCTTTGGGATAGGTTTTTAAATTTGTTGGCTGGTAATCTTCCATTCAAACAAACTCCACAAGAACGCGTAATGATGATGCGTTGGGTAAATGGAGAAAAAGGTGAACTTTAAAAAATTACATAATGACAGGCACAGTAAAAATTTCAGATAGACAACTTGAAATTATCGAGGCGGCAGGAAAAATACTTACTGCTTCGGGAGTAAGTGGTTTAACAATTAAGAACCTTGCTAAAGAAATGAAGTTTTCTGAAAGTGCCATTTACAGACACTTTACTAGCAAGGAAGAAATAATTATTGCCTTACTTGAATTTCTTGCTAAAAGTATGGATGAACGCTATTCCAAAGCAATTTCCAGTGAACAATCACCCGAAGAAAAATTCATAACGCTTTTTCAAAATCAGTTTTCATTCTTTAAAAAGAACCCTCACTTTGTAGTAGCCGTTTTTTCTGACGGTTTATTGGAAGAAAGTCAACGCATTAACGAAACAATATTGAAAATAATGGGTGTAAAAATGAAGCACTTAATGCCTGTTATCTTGGAAGGACAACAAAAGAAGGTATTTACCAATGCAATAAAACCTGATGAATTAATGCATATAGTGATGGGTACTTTCCGGTTACAAATGTTTAAATGGAGAATTACCAACTTTCAATTTGACATAAGCAGAGAAGGAGACAATATGATACAATCGGTCTTAATGCTAATAAAAACTACCTAGGAATTTTTTAGGATTCATCAAGTAAATTTTTTTAATAAATGAAGTTAGTAAATATTCACAAACATCATTTTGTTCTATTGCTTATAGCCATAGGAAGTCCATCGGTACAGGCACAGGGTTGGTCACTCCAGCAATGTATTGACACTGCACAGGTTTACAATAAAAAGCTGCAAGTGAACCGCAACGATATAGCCATTGGAGAACAACGAGAAAAAGAAGCCAAAGCTAACCTCCTTCCAAAAGTGACAGCTAATGCAGATTATAAATACTTTACAAACTTGCCTTATCAGCTATTGCCGCTCAATGCTTTAAATCCTGCTGCACCAGAAGGTGAATTTAGAGCGGCTCAATTTGGCGTTCCGCATAACATCAATCTAAGCCTGCAACTTTCGATGCCTTTATATAATCCGCAACTTTACGGAGCTATTCAAACAACGAAGATAGCCTCGGAATGGCTCGAATGTCAATATCAAAAATTAGAGGAGCAAATCTTTTTTGACATTTCCAATCTGTATTATAACGCACAAATTCTGCATCATCAGCTGGCTTTTATTGACAGCAACTTGATGAATGCTGAACGACTTTTCAAAAATATGCAATTGCTTAATGAACAATTACTTGTAAAGGGAACAGATGTTAGTAAAGTAAAATTACAGGTAGCTCAGTTAACATCGCAAAAAGAAGGTATAAAAAGTAAATATGAGCAAGTATTAAATGCCCTGAAATTTACCATAGGACTTTCTTTAGAAACTAACTTACAGATTCAAACCAACATACTTTACGAAAACTCTTTTGAGTATTCATCTTTATCCACATTGGATTTTCGGATGGCAATAATTAAAAACCGATGGTTGGGTCTTGAATTAAATACCCTTAATAAGTCCAGATATCTGCCTTCTTTAAACTTATTCGCTAATTATGGTACAACTGGTTTTGGTTACAACGGTAAACCAAATGGTTTTTTAGATTTCTATCCCATTGGTTTAGCGGGTATTCAGTTGTCCTATCCTTTATTTAGTGGAACGGTAACTCAACGAAAAATTAATCAGAAAACCCTTGAACTAAAAAACAACGAGCTTCAAATGGGATTGATTAACGAACAAAATGATTTGCAAGTCGAAAACGCAAAACGCCAAAGGAAAACAGCCCAAAATACAGTGGAAACTTTAACAGAACAGATTCAACTGGCACAAATAATTTATGAGCAAACCATTGTTCAACAGAAACTAGGTACGGCTACTTTAATAGATATTTTGCTTGCTGACAATTCGTTACGAGAAGCTCAACAAACGTATCTATCCGCGGTAATTGATTATCTAAAGGCAGATTTAGAACTTAAAAAATTCACCGGAAATATTACATCCACCAAATAATTTTCACAATGAATACAAAATCATCTATCCTAAAAAAGGTTTTATATGTCATCATATTATTGGCAATCATTGCCGTTATGGTGGTTAAGTTGAGAACGAACAAAGAAATTACTCAGAATAAGATGTATAAATACGACAAAGAACAGGCTATTCATGTTCAAGCTGATACATTGTATGTTGAAAATATAAATGCTAAATTTTTGTATTCAGGAACATTTGAACCGTACAAGGAAACTAAAATAAGTGCTGAATTACAAGGGAAGATAAATACACTTTTAGTTGACGTGGGAAGCGTAGTAATCAAGGGACAAACATTAGTGCAGTTGGATCATTCATTATTGAAACTGCAAGTGCAAACCATTGATTTGCAAGTAGAAGGATTGGAGGCAGATGTAAACCGTTTTATCATTTTGTCTAAAGCAGATGCCATTCAAGGTGTCCAATTAGAGAAAGCGGAATTAGGATTAAAATCTGCAAAAGTGCAGAGAGCCATTTTACTTGAACAAATAAACAAAACCACTATTAAAGCTCCTTTTCAAGGTGTTGTTACGGCAAAACTAAGTGAAGAAGGTGCATTTGCAGCGCCTGGAGTTCCATTACTTCAAATAACGGACATTACAAATTTAAAATTTACCGTAAACGTTCCTGAAAATGATTTGAGACAGTTCAAATTAAATCATAGTTATACTATAACAGCAGATGCTTATCCTGAAATTTCATTTACAGGGAAAGTGACTATGATCGGCAGCAAAGCGAATATGGGTAGTAGTTTTCCTATTCAGTTTACTTTGAATAATACGTCTGATTTGAAAATAAAATCAGGGATGTTTGGTAAAGTGAATGTGGAAAATGCTAACCATGAAATGGGAATTATTATTCCTGCTTCTGCCATGGTTGGTTCCGCTATTCAACCTCAAGTCTATTTGGTTAAAAATGGCAAATCTGTTATGCAAAACATCTCTATTTCAAAAAACATACAGAACAAAGTAGTTGTGTCCAGTGGTTTGAAAGAGGGAGATGTAATGGTAACCAATGGATTTATAAATCTTTATGACGGTGCAAATATTATTGTTAAATAGAATCAGCGAAAAATGAACATTACAGAAATTTCAATCAAACGCCCTTCGCTGATAATAGTTCTCTTCAGCATATTAGCTTTATTAGGATTCATCGGCTATAAAAATTTGAGTTACGAATTAATGCCTGATTTTAATCAACCAGTGGTTGTAATCAAAACAGTATATCCAGGGGCTGAACCAAACGAAGTTGAAACATCGGTTTCACGAAAAATAGAAGATGCCTTATCTAATCTGGAAGGCGTAGATTACCTGGTAACAAAATCATTACCTAACGCATCTGTCATCATTGCAAATCTGAAATATGGAACGGATTTAGATAAAACAATGCAAGATGCCCAACGCTATATTGACAATATCCGAAAAGATTTACCGCAAGATATTTTAAGTCCGGTGATGAGTAAAGTTTCGCCAAATGATTTACCTATCATGTCCATTAGTGCAACAAGTAATTTGTCATCTACCGAGTTTTATCAAAATATGAAAGATGATTATCTGCCACAAATTCAACAAATAAAAGGCGTTGCAGAGATTACCGTTTTAGGAGGTGAAGAAAGAGAAATACAAGTAAAAATAAATCAAGACAAACTGAAACTGTACAAAATAGCTATGATTCAGGTTGTTGAAGCAATTAATCGATCAGGGCTGGATTTGCCTGCAGGAAAAGTGCAAACTGATAAGGAAAGTAATTCAGTTCGTTTGACGGGAAAATTTACCTCCTTAGAAGACATTAAAAACGTTCAGGTGGCGATGCCAGTTTTAGGAAGTCCGGTTTATGTAAAAGATGTTGCCATTGTTATGGATGGCATAAAGGAAATAACTTCTGTTAGTCGTTACAATGGTAAAAAGGGTATTGGCTTAATGTTGAAAAAACAAGGTGATGCAAACGCTGTTGATGTTTCAACATTAGTCCGTGAAAAATTTAAATCTATAGAGGAACAAAATGCCAGTGCAGGGGTAGCATTTATTATTGCAGACGATAGCACAGACAATACCATTGCGGCCGTTAATTCTGTTGTGTATGATCTAATATTAGCCGTAATACTGGTTTCATTCGTGATGCTTTTATTCTTACGGAGCTTCAGAAATTCATTCATTGTTATCGTTGCCATTCCAACCTCTTTAGTTACTGCATTTGCCGTAATGTGGCTTTTAGGCTACACGCTTAACTTAATGACCTTACTCGCAATGTCTTTAATAATTGGTATTTTGGTAGATGATGCAGTAGTGGTTTTGGAAAATATTCAAAAACATTTAGACCGTGGAAAAGATAAACGAACGGCAGCATTAGATGGTCGCATGGAAATTGGATTTGCCGCATTGTCAATCACATTGGTTGATGTAGTTGTTTTCTTGCCTATTCTTTTTTTACAAGTGTTTGTTGCTGATATGCTTAAACAATTTTCTGTAGTGGTAGTAACTTCAACGCTCACTAGTTTATTGGTCAGTTTTACGCTTACGCCTTGGTTGGTTTCACGTATTGGAAAGAAAGAAGACTTACAACCGACTAATTTTTTCAATCGTTTCTTGCTTTGGTTCGAGTATCAATTAGAAAATTTCACCAATGGGTATGGCAGACAATTAGAATGGGTCTTAAGCCACAAACTTATTTTTACAGGCTTTGTGTTTTTGCTTTTTGCGATGACTTTAGGCATTATGAAACAAGGTATTATTGGTAAAGAACTAATCTCAACAGGCGATCAGGGGAAATTCAGAATGGCTTTAGAATTTGATAAATCAACATCTATTCATCAAAATAATTTAATTGCTCAAAAAATTGAAACGTACATTATCGAACAACCCGAAGTAGCAACGGTATTTAGCAACATTGGTGGACCAAGCACAGGTATAGGCAGTTTAGGGATTGGATCTGCAAACAAAACAGAATTTACCGTTCAATTAAAATCTAAAAAGGAATTAAAAAATCTTCCTACTGAAGAGTTTATGAAAAAACTCAGGGAGGAATTAAAAACCCAATTTACGGGTATTAATTATTCAATGGCCGCTTTGGGTTTAATACCTCGTTCAGCGCCCATTGAAATTACATTAAGCGGAAGCAACTCAAATCAAGTGATGCAAAGCGGAAATAATCTGAAAGCAATGGTTGAAAATATTCCTGGTGCAGATAATGTGCGCTTATCCGTTGAAGATGGAAATCCCGAATACAAAATTATTCCTGACAAAGATAAAATGCAACGATTAGGTTTAACAACCGCTTACATAGGCTTGAATCTAAGAACAGCATTTACTGGCAATGACGATGCGACCCTAACCGAGAATGGAACAGAATATCCGGTGAGAATTTGGTTAGATGAATTTAGCCGGCAAAATTTTGAAGATGTGCAACAACTTTCCATCAGCAACCCAATGGGTTTGCCCGTGGAAGTTTCACAATTTGCCATCGTTGAACAAGGTAATTCTCCATCATTATTGGAAAGAAAAGACCGGCAACCGGCTGTTACACTAACTTCTGATGCATTGGGAAGACCATCGGGAACGGTAGCAGACGATGTGGTGGCTTACCTCAAAGAAAATCCGTTACCAAATGGAATACAGATGACCTGGGGTAGCGATATTAAAAGACAGAATGATAGTTTCGGTGCATTAGGTTCCGTTTTACTCATTTCGTTTTTACTGATTTACCTCATTATGGTAGCACTTTATGATCATTTTATTTATCCTTTAGTCGTTTTATTATCCATACCCGTTGCTGCCATTGGGGCATTTTTTGCATTGAATTTATCGTTAAGTAATTTGAGTTTGTTCGCCTTACTTGGCTTGATAATGCTAATGGGGTTAGTGGTGAAAAATGCTATTCTGATTGTAGATTTTACTAATCAATTAAAAGCAGAAGGTAAATTTTTTAAAGAGGCCTTAATTATTGCAGGGAAAGGTCGTATGCGACCAATCCTTATGACAACACTGTCAATGATTGTAGGTATGCTTCCTATCGCAATGGCGACAGGAACAGCGGCAGAATGGAAGAACGGTCTTGCCTGGGTAATCATTGGCGGACTTCTTTCCTCCCTTATTTTGACCGTTTTTTTAATTCCGATGGTCTATTATTTAGTTGACACAGCGAAGGAAAAACTAAAAAAGAAGAAAATAGGGATGTATTTCTTGCTAAAATAACAATGACCAGGGACAAACGCTGGCTGAAAGGATATTCCAGGTAAAAGTGAGCCACTTGAGATTGAAATCCACTTTTTATCATCAACCATATTTTCATGAAGGGTTTCATTTTATCACTACCTGAAATAAATAAGCAAAAAGGAATAAAACGATTAATCCATCCACTCCGTTAGAATGTTAACCTTATAGCATCATGACTGAGAGGCAGTTAGCCAATTTCCCAATACACTACAGAATGTTGAAAATAATTTGAAATAAGTGGAGACAAATCAAAAATCTTTTTCTAATTTTGACATATTATGTCAATAGGGATTATGTCAACAGAAACAATAGGCGAAAAGTTAAGGCACATTCGAGAAGAAAAGGAACTTCCATTGCGGAAAGTTGCTGCATTACTCGACATTGATGTTGCTATTTTGAGCAAAATGGAACGTGGGGAACGCAGAATTACAAAAGAGGTAGTTCTTAAACTTGCGAACATATACGACTATAACGCAGACGACCTTTTGGTTTCATTCCTTAGCGACAAGATTTTATATGAAATTCAAGACGAAGATTTAGGAATTGAAGCACTGAAAGTAGCAGAAGAAAAGGCTAAATATATTAAAGCGAATAGGAAGAAATGACAATAAAGCCAAATAAAGCATTTAACGATTTACCTCTTCTTCCTCCAAAAGAATCTTTGGTAGAAACAATTTCAATCCTAAAACAGGAAAGCAAATCTGCTGTGGCATTGGCTGAATTAAAGGGTCTTACAAACACATTACCAAATCCGAACATTCTTATCAATGTTGTGATTTTAAAAGAAGCACAAGCGAGTTCTGGCATTGAAAATGTGATTACAACTCAAGACAAACTTTATCAAGCTTTATATGCGAAATCGGCTAAACCTGATGTAGCAACTAAAGAGGTTTTACGATACCGAGAGGCTCTTCTTATGGGAACACTCTTAATCAAAGAGAAGGGGTTTCTTAATACAAACGGAATAATTGCTATTCAAAAAGAGTTGGAAGAAAACAATGCTGGACTTAGAAGACTTCCAGGTACCGCATTAGTTAATGATCTGACTAATGAAGTTATTTATACACCTCCTGATAATTTTTATACGATAAGTGATTTAATGAAAAATTTGGAGGAGTACCTAAATGATGATCATGATGATGTATCTCCATTAATCAAGCTAGCCATTCAACATTATCAATTCGAAAGTATCCACCCTTTTTATGATGGTAACGGTAGAACTGGTAGAATTATCAATGTTTTGTATCTGATTTTGAAAGGACTGTTAAAAGAACCTGTATTGTACCTGAGTTCTTTTATTATCCAAAATAAAGGTGATTACTACCGATTATTACAGGAAGTTCGGACTAAGAATAATTGGGAGGATTGGATTCTGTATATGCTCAAAGGTATAGAACAGACAGCTCAAAGCACAATTGAGCAAATCAACAAAATTAATCTACTGTTCAACGAAACACAAAAATTGGTGCAGGAGAAGTTACCTAGAATATATTCGAAAGATTTGATAGAGCAGCTTTTTATCCATCCATATAGCAAGATTGAGTTTTTGGTCAATAATTTGGGGATTGAAAGGAAAGCAGCATCAAGATATTTAAATGGTCTTGAGGAAATAGGAATTTTGAAATCACAACAGAAAGGTAAAGAGGTCATTTACATCAATACCAAACTTTATAATTTACTGAAAAAAGGATGAAATAAATCGTGTACCAAGTTGTCCCAAGAAAATAAAACGCGTACCATATGCCATACATTTGGTACACGAAAATAAAACGTGAGATATTTTGGGACATAAAAAATGATAATTCAAAAATCATCAAGAACACATCAATATCTTCCACCCCCTATTCAAAGGACGTGAAGATGTGTTTGCTGTTCGTTGGGAGAAAGGAAACAAATCGGGTTATATTCCAGCCTATTTTTATGACCTTTATCGTTTTCGGGTAATTAAAATGAATGGAGGTACATTTCAGAATTTTACAGAAAAGTCATATCTGAAACTTACTGAGGAACAAATCCAAAAGCATTTGGTAGGTATTCACCATATTGGAGTTTATACGTATTAACAAAGAGGTGGTTGAGGGCGTGACATTTCAATTTCTGAACAAAGGATTACCCAAGCAATTCACTCCAAAAAAACAAAACATTGTTACATCTGACGAATTACAAGAGCAGGGTAAAATTTATTCAAATGCTGAGGAGTTGTTGAATGAAATTTTGAAAAACAAGCAATACAAACATTCCCAGCACATTCAATATTTAGCAGACAGACGCGATAGTAAAGTAATGAAAATTCGTTTTGTGTTGAACCCATATTCATTTTTATTTCTGCTTTCAGGAGAGCAAAATTATTTTGTAATTTTGGAAACATTGCACACAGAAGTTCCTGACGAAGGATACAGCAGAATAGTGAAACTTCACGACAAACTTTATAGCGATAAACTCAAAGACAACTTGCGACTTGACCTTGATTTTATACCTCTCATAGGAATTGGAAATTCACAAGACAGACATAAATGCAAGAAAATGGTTGACGAATGGAATAAGGAGGAGTTTGAGTTACGCGGTACAATTTCACGGCTGAAAATTGTAAGATATGAAAACGATGTTGTAACAACAATTGAAGAAATTAAGCTTAAATAAATAAAAACGCCCTATAACGGCGGTTTCCCTACACGCGGCATCAAAGGCTTCCAAAAAAAATCACCTTACGTGTAAGTTTGAGATTCAATTCTTACACTTGGGTATATGAACCCGTACTTCTGTCAGCCGCGGACCGTTAATCAATGCTCACCACTCCTATATCAATACTCAAAGAAACTTGGAAAATAGTAACTTATAAGTTACATTTGTATAATGAACGAAAAAGTCCGTGAGGTAGTAGAATTTGAGAATCACTTTAGTGAGTTCTTGAAAAAGCAACCTGAAAAAGTTCAGAATAAGATTTTTAAGATAATTGAAGCAATAGAAACGCTTGAAAGAATTCCTAGTAATTATCTGAAAATGCTTTTTGGCACAAATGGACTTTATGATTGACAATGGAAAACTGGTTGTTTTGTTGAATGGATTCATAAAAACCCCGAAAAATGAAATTGAAAAAGCACTCCAATTGATGCAGAAGTATTACAAAACTAAAAAGAAATAAAATGAGTACAAGAAGTTGGAAAGAAATCAAAGATGAAGTATATGGTATAAAAGGCACCTCTAGGCGTGATGCTTTAGAACGTGAATTCGAGTCATTTGAGATCGGGTTACTATTAAAAAAGGCTCGAGAGGATAAACATTTAACCCAAGAACAACTTGCGGAATTAGTGGATAAGAAAAGAACTTATATTTCAAGAATTGAAAATGATGGTAGCAATATGACGCTAAAAACATTATTTGAAATAGTCGAAAAAGGATTGGGTGGCAAAGTAAAGATTTCCATCCAAATATAAGTGCATCCTCTAATAGCAAATAAGCTCCACTTTCACGAATTCAAAGCCGTAAACCTTTAGTTTCAAGCTTATTAAGATATAAAAACATTGTTTTCAGACTAATCCAACCCTTTTCTTAACCCTCCACTTCCGCTGCTTCCAACATGAAATAGTGTAAGTCTGTGTTTTTCATGAAAGGTTTTACCTTATCACTACCAGGTCCGAACATGGCGAATTCTACATAATCAGAAGAGTGATCCATGCTTATCCAGCTTAAACTCGTTCTTGATTTTTGAATCTCAGCCATGGCACGGAAAGGAAGATTAGCATAATTATAAATACCATCCTCTCCTCTCGTCAATTTCAGATAATAATTTTGAAGCGTTTTAGCTTCCTCATCGGTCAGGGAAATATTTGTAGCAAAATTGACTCGTTCCTTGATTTGGTCGAGGGTTGATTCAGGCGTAAAACCTCTGAGAATCCAGTCATTTGAATGCTTGTAATGCTGTAAACTGTCAAAATTTTTGTTTGCATTTCCTCCATAAATAAGGCCAGGATTTGCATTTCCATGGTCCGTTGTAATAATTACCAACGTATTTCCGTCTGCTTCTGCAAAATCAATGACTGTTTTAACCGCTTCATCAAATGCGACCTGATCATAAACAAGACCAGCGGCACAATTAGCATGAGCAGCCCAATCTATTTTTCCACCTTCCACTTGTAAAACGAAGCCATTCTTAGCTGTTTTCATTTTATTGATAGCCACTTTGGTCATTTCTGCCAAGGTTGGAATCTGATCAGAAACTTCCTTGCTATTATTTCTGTCAACGGTATAGGGAAGTCCATCTTTATAAAAAACCCCTAAAATCGGTTTGTCGGTATTCAGCGCTAGCATTTCAGTTCTATTATTTGCTACCTGAAAGCCATTGGCACGATATTCTGCATAAAGATCCCTTTTATCTTCGCGCGTATCTTTTGAAAAATATTCATGTCCGCCGCCCATCATCACATCAAATTTTAATTGCATATATTTCAAGGCAATTTCAGGTTGAGCGTTTCTGCTTTTGCTGTTTACACAAAAGCCGGAGGGAGTTGCATGGGTAATAGGAACTGTGGTCACACAGCCTGCCATTTTACCTGCTGCTTTAAATTTTTGCCAGATAGGCATATTTTCTTCTCCGTTCGGACCAATGTTCAAAGCACCATTATTTACTCGTTTTCCTCCTCCCCAAGAAGAACTTGCGGCTGCTGAATCCGTAATAATGGAATTAGCAGAGGCCATATCCATTAAACCACGACTTACTTTATTTTCTCGATATAAATTTAACCAATTGGAACCAACCCCATTTTTTTGCCTTAAGAAAATATCAGCCATATTCAAGGTTCCCGTGCTCATTCCATCACTGACCATCATGATAATATTTTTTACTTTTCCTTTAGCACCCGGAAAAAGCAATCTATCATTTGAAGCGTGACCATTTGATTGGTTAAGAAATAAGCTGCCTAAAGCGGCAAGAGAAGAGTTACGAAAAAATTGCCTGCGTTTCATTTTTTTAGTTTAATGCACTCGAAAATACATAAAATATATTAAGCCAAGGTTACTATTAGAAAAAAAGGATTATTAAATATTCACTTGTTTTCCAGTTTCCACTGACTTATAAATGGCTTCTACGATAATAGTATCCCTAAGTCCTTCCTCACCAGGAACCAACAGATTTGCTTTGGACATTATGGCTGCACAATCCTCATCCATTTGTTTTGCCTGCTGATTTGGCACAGCAAATTTTATTTGAGTTCCATCAGACAGGCTGCCCATGTTTCCATTATAAGAGGAATGCGGCTCCATTTTCAACCAGCCTTTTTCGTAATTGACGTGAAGGTGATTCATATTCACTCCATAACTGGACATGCACGAAGCCCTTGCCCCACTCGGAAATTCCAGAAAAAACTGAATGGTTTCCTCTACTTCCGTATATATTTCAGGACGGGTTGTGGAAGCCTGTGCTAATACACTAATGGGTTCTTCGCCGGTAGCCAATCGGGCGCCTTGCAAGGCATAAACACCCATATCACCCATGACACCTCCACCCATGGCCTTTTTCTGTTTCCAATGGTTTGAACGGCCATCAAAATAACCAGCAGCACTGGTCAGTAATTTCACTTTCCCAAACTTTTTCTCTTTGGCAACTTGCATATAAGCCTGAATATTAGGATCATGCTGACACCTGTAACCTATGGAGAGTTTGACTTTATTCTGAGAAGCGGCACGAATCATTTCCTCGCAATCGGCAACAGAGGGCGCCATAGGTTTTTCACAAAACACCTGTTTTCCTGCATTGGCAGCACGAACTGAAAATTCCTTATGCATGGAAGGAGGTAAGACAACATACACTACATCTATGTCCGGATTATTGGCTATGTCATCAAAATTCTGATAGTTATAGATGTTTTTCTCGGGTATATTATATTTTTTCTTCCAGCTTTCAGCTTTTGATGGCGTTCCAGTTACAATGCCAGCGAGGTAGCATTTTTCAGTTAATTGAAGAGCGGGAGCCAGTAAATCGGTGCTATAATACCCCAAACCAACTAAAGCAATACCCAATTTCTGTTTTTCAGGCCTTGTCGCACCCAAAAGAGGGAGGGATGAAAAAAAGGCAGAGGCACCAACAGCGGAGGAAGCAAGGAGGAAATCTCTTCTTTTCATAAACTATTTTTAAGGTTGTTAGCAATAAGCGTTATACATTATTATCCAAAATAACATTAAATCTCCTCTTTTTTTAAATTTTATTAGAAACGATGGTTATCAAAAGGGAGAAATGGTCTCTTTAGATGTAATTTATCCAAAAAATCGGAAATGGATTTCACTAAGGATTATAGCAATTTTACGGTTACTGATTTTATGTCGGATCCACTATTCCGGAAGTGGGTATTAGAGAAAGATGCTAAAGCAACCTCGTTTTGGCAATACTGGATGCTTGAAAATAATGAAATGTCGTCAACCGTAGAGGAAGCCAGAATGCTTTTATTGAAAGTAAAAGAAGAACAATTTTTATTAAACGATATAGAAATAGAAAACGCCGTCGATAAAATTTTTCGACAAATAGAAGTAAGAAATTTAAAAAAGGTTGAATACGATTTTTTCGATTTACTAAGAATTCATGCGTTGAAGTTATCATATACTGTGATTTTGGCCATTATTGCATTAACTGTTTACCGCCTTTCAGATGACGTTACATCAAGTGAAATT
>Ga0208787_1000113_pt1 | contig 38631 bp, 29 predicted proteins | sample Wag4_2014_7_11_FD_187362 | JGI IMG/M metagenome (GOLD analysis project Ga0208787, IMG submission 187362) | Fresh water microbial communities from Ohio, USA - Utica-2 Time Series HT 2014_7_11 (SPAdes) (version 2) | ecosystem: Environmental > Aquatic > Freshwater > Water tank | place: USA: Ohio...
CACTTATGTACCTTGCTGAGAATCAAAATAGTGGACCTGTCTTAATTGCTGAAATTGCAGATACTAAAAAAATACCCCTCAAATTTTTAGAAAACATTTTGCTCGAACTTAGAAAGGCAGGTATTCTTGAAAGTAAAAAAGGTAAAGGAGGTGGATATTTCTTAAACCTTCCTCCTTCAAAAATCAGACTAGCAGACATCATTAGAAAAATCGATGGTCCAATTGCTATGTTACCCTGTGCTAGCCTTTATTTTTATAAAAGATGCAGTAATTGTGATGAAAAAAACTGCGGCCTGCATGATACGATGATTGAAGTGAGAGATGCTACTTTGAAGATTCTGGAAGGTAAAACGGTAGCTGACTTAGTTAAAAAATAACTTTTAAGAGACACTTTTTTGATCAAAAATTATGGCTGAAGATCTGATAATAGTTAAAGGGAGTAAGAAAGACCAATATGAAATGCTCTTTCCGCAAATCAAGGCTTTGTTGGATGGGGAAACAGATCTCATTGCAAATCTTGCAAATATAGCTGCAGCATTGAAGGAGCAATTCAACTTCCTTTGGGTTGGATTTTACATTGTCAGGGGGAATGAACTGGTACTCGGTCCATTTCAGGGGCCAATAGCCTGCACACGTATTAAACCAGGTAAAGGTGTTTGTGGCGCTGCATGGGAACAAAACACAATCCAGGTAGTGCCTGATGTTGAGCAGTTTCCAGGCCATATTGCCTGCAGCAGTTTATCCAAAAGTGAGATTGTATTACCACTTTCAAATCTAAGCGGTGTTTGGGGTGTTTTGGATATAGACAGCAGCGAATATGCGTCTTTCGACGATGAAGATGTATGTCAATTAAAAAGAATTACTTCCCTAATTACTTTCGAGTAATAATTTTATTTCTTCTTCAAATTCTTTCTTAAATATTTCATGGTGCACTCCTGTTGCTGGTCCGGAATAGCCGGCATGTGTTTTGGCTACTTTTCCATCCTTTCCAATAAAAATCATTGATGGAAATGCTTTGATTGGAGTCATTTGAGGAAGTGTTTTTTCTGTCTTCAACGTATCTGAAGATAAAACTCCAGTTATAAGCATAGGATACTCCACATTAAACTTGTCCTTGAATCTCCTGAGGTTTCGACTGGCTCTTGCAAAATCAAGTGAATACTCATATGCCAATCCAATCACCTCAACTCCTCTATGCTTGTTAAGGCGGTAATACTCACTTAAAAAGGCAGTTTCATCCATACAATTCGGGCACCAAGAGCCCATAATTTGAATAACAACTACTTTTCCTTTATACTTGTCATCAGTTATGGCGATCAAATTACTGTCAAGATCTGGAAATTGAAAATCCAAATTACGCACATCACCTCGCAACTGCATGGCAGCTGTTGACTCATCAATAGTCATCTGGCTATCCTTTAAGGCAGTCCAAGTTTCTAGATAAACTGGACCACTTGCAAACACGCCCCTGTCAATAGTTCCATTTTCATTCAGGTGTGCTCCAAAGAAAAAAGCGTGGGTACCGTCAAAAGTTGAAAGGACCATAGAATCACCGGAAACAGTTCCTTCCAGAAACCTGTAATCCCCTGTTGGAGTTAGAAAGGTTCCGGAAATATTTTTACCCTTTTGCCTGAACTCTGCAAGAATTTGAGACTGCCTGCCATCTGGCTTATGAAACGTTGCTCTCCATCTGCCATTGAAATCCTTATTATTACCGGTAAGATTGAGTACATTCCTTTCATTCCCTTTTGTAATTACTACTGGCATAAATTGGTCTCCAGTGGCTGTTTTTTTATACCATTCACCCTGATATCCTACTTGGTTCACTTTCAACTTCAGTTGCGCTTCAAAAAAAGGCAAATCAACCAAAAGCGAATCCCCTGATTGCCTGATTTCATTAATATGTATACGCTCAGTATCATTGATGATTGTCCATTGAAACTTACCGGCAGACCTGTTCTCTTCTATTTTAAATACGATATGATAACCATCATTTCGCCTTACCTCTGCCCGATAGTGCTGTTGCGCGAATAGGCTTTCAGTGAACAGAACAAAAAATAAAATCAACTGATATTTCTTTAACAACATAACAAAACTTTATGGAAGATTTAAAAACATGTCTGAAGTCATCCGACTTAGGTCGTATTCAGGAATCCAACCCCAGTCTGTCCGAGCACTTGTGTCATCAATACTTTGGGGCCAGCTATTGGCAATCTGCTGCCTATAATCAGGTGCATATGCAATTTCAAAATTGGGGATATGTTCACCTATTTCTGCTGCAATTTCTGCCGGGGAGAAACTCATGCCAGCAACATTGTAAGAAGTTCTGACTTTGATTTTGGAAGCGGGTGCTTCCATAAGTTCTATTGTGGCCCTGATCGCATCAGGCATATACATCATGGGCAGGCGAGTCTCCGCTCCCAGAAAACTTTTGTATCTGCCTTTTTCTTTGGCTGCATGAAATATTTCAACAGCATAATCTGTAGTACCACCACCTGGTGAAGATTTATAACTGATTAGACCGGGATACCTCAGACTTCGAACATCAACAGCATAACGATGATGAAAATAATTACACCAGAATTCTCCTGCATATTTACTTATTCCGTAAACTGTTGTTGGCTCAATAATTGTTTGCTGCGGACAATTCAATTTTGGCGAAGTGGGTCCAAATACTGCAATACTGCTAGGCCAGTATACTTTATCCAGTTTCTCTTCTTTGGCGATATCAAGTACATTCAAGAGCGATTGCATATTCAGATTCCAGGCCAATGGCGGATTTTTTTCACCGGTAGCTGATAAAATTGCAGCTAAAAGGTACACCTGTGTGATGTTTTGACGGATAATCTGCACATGAAGCATTTCCTTATTCATGACATCGAGGCTAACATAAGGACCAGTTCCACGCAGCAAATCATTCTCCTCTCGTAGATCTGAAGCCACAACATTGGCTCCACCATAGATCTTCCTAAGTGCAAGGGTAAGTTCAACACCAATTTGACCGCTTGCACCAATCACCAGGATTCTGTCTTTTCTCATCAGACTTGAATTTTGTTTACAAATATCGATATTAAAACCGAACCAGGAATAGTTAAAAACCAGTTGATTATCTTTGTAAAATGGAAACATTTCTGAAAGAAAAATTTGAGCACCAGGGGTATGACGAAAGCAGCTTCTTCCTGATTGCAGGCCCCTGTGTTATTGAAAGCCAATCCCTTTTAAATGAAATAGCAGAAAAGGTTTCCAGTATTTGCCGAAACCTGGGTATCCCCTATATATTCAAAGCATCCTACAGAAAAGCCAACAGAACAAGTGCTGCATCATTCAGCGGACTGGGTGATGAAACCGGACTTGATCTGCTCCAATCAGTTGGGAAAAAATTTAATCTTCCAACAACTACCGATATCCATGCTGCTGCAGAAGCCTCGCTGGCAGCAGGCTATGCAGACATTTTACAAATACCAGCGTTTCTATGCAGACAGACTGACCTCCTTATGGCAGCAGGTGAAACTGGTAAAATCATCAACATTAAAAAAGGACAGTTTATCAGTGGGGAGGCCATGAAATTTGCAGTGGACAAAGTCAAAAAAACGGGTAATAACAGCATCATGCTCACTGAAAGGGGAACAACTTTTGGGTATCAGGATTTGGTGGTTGACTACAGGAATATACCAATCATGCAATCCATTGGGGTTCCCGTAATCATGGATTGCACACATGCACTCCAACAACCCAATCAAACCTCAGGTATAACAGGTGGAAACCCTCAACTGATTAGCACCATTGCCAAAGCTGCAATTGCTGCAGGAGCTGACGGACTGTTCATCGAAACCCATCCTGAACCTCACAAAGCATTGAGTGATGGAGCAAATATGCTTAAGCTTGATTTACTGGAACCACTTCTGGAAAAATTGGTCAAAATTAGAAAGGCTACAATTCAATGATATCGCAATGGATTTCTGCGTCCCATTCCTATATACCGCTTGATATTCATCCAGAATGCAAGAAAAAAGTAAAAAATTACTGGTGATCCCAGGGTCAAACAGGATATATAGATAAAGTATTTTCTAATGGTGAATGTAGGAATACCCATCTTCTCTCCTATCCGGGTACATACACCCAAAACTTGCCATTCTATGAAATTTCTAAACTTATCCATTACATAAAGATAATTAATCCTATTATTTAATGAACAGTTGGTAAGGGCATTTGAATTGACTAATTTTGCACAGCAAAATTAAAATATAACAAATCATGGTATTCGATTTAGACCTCATTCGGAAAACCTACCAGGAAATGCCTGCTAAGGTTGATGCCGCAAGGGCTGCTCTCGGCAGACCTTTAACACTGGCTGAAAAAATATTGTATGCCCATCTCTGGAACGGTTCTGAAGTGAAGGATTTTGAAAGAGGTAAAGCTTATGTGGATTTTGCACCAGATAGAGTTGCGATGCAAGATGCAACAGCACAAATGGCCCTACTACAATTTGACACAACCGGGCGTAAAAAAGTGGCTGTTCCTTCTACTGTGCATTGTGATCACCTCATTGTTGCAAAAGAAGAAAGTACAACTGACCTGAAAAAGGCTGTAACTGAAAATGAAGAGGTGTATAATTTCCTTTCTTCAATTTCCAACAAATATGGCATTGGCTTCTGGAAACCAGGTGCAGGAATAATCCATCAGGTTGTTCTTGAAAATTATGCATTCCCAGGTGGCATGATGATCGGAACTGATTCGCATACCGTTAATGCAGGTGGCTTAGGTATGATTGCTATCGGAGTGGGAGGAGCTGATGCATGTGACGTTATGGCCGGTTTGAGCTGGGAGTTACTAATGCCCAAACTTATTGGTGTAAAACTCACAGGAAAACTTAATGGCTGGGCATCCCCTAAAGATGTTATCTTAAAAGTAGCAGGTATACTTACAGTGAAAGGTGGTACAAATGCCATTGTTGAATATTTCGGAGAGGGTGCAACAAGTATGAGCTGTACAGGTAAAGGTACAATCTGTAACATGGGTGCAGAAGTAGGTGCAACTACTTCTACGTTTGGATATGATGAAAGCATGTCTCGTTACCTCAAATCAACCGGAAGAGCTGAAGTTGCAGAAGCAGCTGATGCAATTAAATCTTACCTGACTGGCGATCAGGAAGTTTACGCAAATCCGGAAAAATACTTTGACAGGGTTATTGAGATAAACCTCAGCGAGCTTGAACCACATTTGAATGGACCGTTTACACCTGACTTGGCTACCCCCATATCAAAAATGAAGGAAGAGGCCGCTAAAAATAACTGGCCTACAAAGGTGGAAGTAGGATTGATTGGCTCTTGCACCAACTCCTCATACGAGGATATCAGTAGAGCTGTAAGCCTTGCAAAACAAGTAGCTGAAAAGGGACTTAAAACAAAAGCAGAATTCACCATCACACCTGGCAGTGAGCTGGTCAGATACACCATTGAAAGAGATGGTTACCTTGATACCTTTGCGCAGATTGGTGCTACCGTTTTTGCTAATGCATGTGGGCCCTGCATCGGTATGTGGGACAGGATGGGTGCTGAAAAGCAGGAGCGTAATACGATTGTTCATTCCTTTAACAGAAATTTTGCCAAACGCGCAGATGGCAATCCGAATACACTGGCGTTTGTAGCCAGTCCTGAAATCGTTACAGCCCTCGCAATTGCAGGAGACCTGACATTCAATCCGCTAACAGATACCTTAATCAACGAGCAGGGAGAAGCCGTTAAACTTGATCCACCGAGTGGCGATGAGTTGCCAACAAGAGGGTTTGCAGTTGAGGATGCAGGTTACCAGGCTCCTGCAGAAGATGGAAGTGGGATTGTTATTGACGTAAAATCAGACAGCAAGAGGCTTCAACTTCTTTACCCATTCCCTGCATGGGGAGGGACCGACCTCAAAGGGCTTAAACTGCTAATCAAGGCTAAGGGGAAATGTACCACTGATCATATCTCTATGGCAGGCCCATGGCTGAAGTTCAGAGGTCACCTTGACAATATCAGTAACAACATGCTTATTGGTGCAGTTAACTTCTTCAATGAAAAGACTGATAATGTAAAAAATCAGCTCACTGGAGAATATGGTCCTGTACCAGCTACCCAAAGAGCTTACAAGGCTGCAGGAATTGGCAGTATTGTAATTGGTGATGAAAACTATGGCGAAGGTTCTTCAAGAGAACATGCTGCCATGGAGCCACGCCATCTGGGTGTTCAAGTAGTTATGGTTAAATCATTCGCACGCATACACGAAACAAACCTTAAAAAACAAGGTATGCTGGCGCTCACATTTGCCAGAAAAGAAGATTATGACCTCATTCGTGAAAATGACGTAATTGATGTGACAGGCTTAACTGATTTTATCCCGGGCAAATCTCTTAACATTGTTTTGAATCATGACGATGGAAGTCAGGATACCATTGAAGCAAATCACAGCTATAATGAACAGCAAATTGAATGGTATAAGTCAGGAGGCGCACTCAATGTCATCCGTGCAAACTCCAAATAAAAATTGAGTTGATTAGAGAAAAAAGGGAAGGGAACTAATCATCCTTTCCCTTTCTTTTTTTGTTCATATTCCTGAATTTCCTTTGGAACGGGCTTGAGCGGTGCAACCGGTTTGGGAGCCTTTTGGCCAGATGATTCTTTTTCGGGTTGGCCAAATACGAATCGTTCCGTTTTAATTATAGTCCCCATTCCCGGATCATAATGATTCCAAACGCCATGCTTAACTTCTGCTGACTCATGCTTGATGATTTTAATCAATGTACGGGTGGGATTATCCAGATCCGGAACCTCAATTGTATCATAGGGGTTGGTAGGATCGATAGATTTCCAGCTCTCTTCTCTCAGTAAATCACCTAATCGGGTATAATAAAACTGTTTACCCTCCCTGAACCCTCCTTTATAATTTTCTCGGGCAATCAAATCACCCATCAGGCTATATCGACGCCACTGACCCTCTTTTTTGTCATACCAATAATATCCCTCTTCCTCGTAGCCGGGCTCTCCCCTGACCTCTTCCAACCGGATTACCCATGGACCCTGTTTTCTTTTTTGCTGATCGAGCCTATTAATGGTATCCCCATTGGCAGTTAACTGATAATCAGACCAGAGTTGTGTTTGTCCGCTTACAGTAAGACAAGAAAGCTGTATGAGCAGTGCTAAAAATTGAAGACATGATTTCACAATAGAATTTTTATATTGCATACTCCTTAAATTTATTGAAAAGGTTCCATATCATGTTTAAAGAAAAATATAAATACGCAAGGATGCGTATAATTTTAACAGCTTCAGGTCTTTTAAGTATCCTGCTATTATCCGCCCAGTTCAAACCTACACCAGGCGAAACCAGACTCAAAAGTCTGCTGGAAAAAAATACCAAGTCTGAGATCAGTCCCCTTAAAGATATCAGTTTTCGCAATATCGGTCCTGCCATCATGAGTGGCAGGGTGGATGATATTGAGGTTAACCCATCCGACCCTACTGAATTTTATGTTGCATACGCAACAGGGGGGCTGTGGCATACTACAAATAATGGACAAAGTTTTACCCCCATCTTTGATCAGGAGGCTGTTGTGGGTATCGGAGATATTGCTGTAAACTGGATTACAAGAACAATCTGGGTTGGAACAGGTGAAGTAAACAGCAGCCGCTCTTCCTATGCTGGCATAGGTGTTTACAAAAGTAATGACAACGGAAAATCCTGGCAATACCTGGGGTTGCCGGAATCTCATCACATTGGTAAAATTGTATTAAATCCCTCAAACCCTGATATTGCCCTGGTTGCTGTTCTTGGTCATCTCTACTCATCTAACCGTGAACGGGGTGTATTCAAGACTACTGATGGCGGAAAATCTTGGAAACAGACACTGTATATTGATGAAATCACAGGCAGTGTTGAAATGGAACTGAATCCAGAAAATCCAAATGAGATATATGCTTCTGCCTGGCACAGAATCCGGAAATCATGGAATTTTACCGAAGGTGGTAACACATCAGGTATTTATAAGAGTATAAATGGTGGCGAAACATGGCAGTTGACCTCAGGAGTATCATCAGGTTTCCCTCAAGGAGAAGGCATTGGCAGAATCGGTTTAGCAGTTTACCCGAAAGATCCTTCTATCGTTTATGCTGTTGTTGATAACTACAATCTAAAACCTGATACGGCTAAAACAGACACTGGAAGAATTGCAGTAAAGGACCTAAAAATGATGGACGAAAAACAACTTGCTGGATACAGTGATGTTGCCATAGACCGCTTTTTAAGGATGAATGGGCTCAACGGCCAGTATGCCAATGCCAAAACTTTAAAAGAAGCACTTACCGCAGGCACTGTAAAGGTTACTGCGTTGTACAATTATCTGTTCGATGAAGGAGCCGGACCAGCTATCAATCAGATAAGCGGTTGTGAAGTTTATAAAAGTACTGACGCTGGTAAGACCTGGCAAAAAACACACCAACAACCAATAAGCATTTACAACACTTTTGGGTATTATTTTGGCAAGATCTATATATCTCCATCAAATCCCAATAAAGTTGTAATCCTCGGCATTAATGCCAATATCTCGGTAGATGGAGGAAAGACATTCAGTTCTATGGATAAGGGAAATACACACTCAGACTGGCATGCACTTTGGATTAATCCCAACCGTGATAATCACATGATTGCTGGAAATGATGGTGGATGCAACATCACCTATGATGCTGGCAAAAACTGGTTTAAAGCTAATTCTCCGGCTGTTGGACAGTTTTATGCCATCAATGTAGACAACGAAAAGCCTTACAATGTTTACGGAGGATTACAAGACAATGGATCATGGTATGGCCCTTCTAACAACAGAGAGTCCATTGACTGGACAGACGACGGCCAATATGCTTTCAAGAGGCTGAATGGTGGCGATGGTATGCAAGTACAGATTGACCCAAGAGATCATAATACTGTATATTCCGGATCTCAGTTTGGTACCTACATGCGTATCAACAAGCAAAAGCCTGCACCGAAGTTTTTAAGACCTCCTGGAGGAAGTTTAAGTGAGCAAAAAAATAGATTTAACTGGCAAACGCCAATTCTATTGTCGAAACACAACCCTGACATTCTTTATATGGGAGGAAACGCACTCTATAGAAGCATGAATAAAGGTGATCAATTTGAAAAAATCAGCCAAGATCTGTCTAATGGTAAAAAATCAGGTGATGTTCCATTTGGAACGTTGACTTCAATAAGTGAATCACCATTTAAATTTGGATTGATTTATACAGGTTCTGACGATGGCGTTATTGCAGTAACCAAAGACGGGGGATACAGTTGGCAAAGAGTGGGAATTCCTGATAAAAAAGGAGTCAGTGGTCTTCCTCAGGGACTATACGTGAGCAGGGTTCAAGCATCAAAGCATAAAGAAAGCAGGGTTTATGTTACCCTAAATGGCTACAGAGATGATCATTTTGATGCTTATGTATATTGCAGCGATGACTATGGTCAAAGCTGGAAAAGAATTGGTACTGATCTTCCCATTGAGTCAGTCAATGTAATCAAAGAAGATCCCAAATCTGCTGATATTTTATACGTTGGAACAGATGGCGGAATTTATGCCAGTATAAATGGAGGAGTAAATTTCATGCAATTTACCAACGGACTTCCCAAGGGCCTTCCAATTCATGATCTCGCAATTCAAGAAAGAGAAAATGAAATCATACTTGGCACACACGGCAGAAGCATTTACATCGGGAAATTGGACTTAGTTCAGAAAATGGCAGGTAAAGACAAGAGCAACTAACCTATATGATTGAGGAAAAACTGGATGGCCAAATCATAGCCATCCAGTCCTAATCCACATATAGTTCCTCTGGCTTTAGCCGAAACATGTGATAATTTTCTGAAATCTTCTCTTGCATGCACATTAGAGATATGTACCTCAATTACAGGTGCATTGATTGAAGCAATGGCATCGCCAATAGCAACAGATGTGTGGGTATAACCACCAGGATTTAGGATGATTCCATCAGCTGTAAAACCATGCTCCTGAATTGCATTGATGAGCTCCCCTTCTATATTACTTTGATAATATAAAATGCTAATATCTGGGTGCTTAGCCCGCAAAATGGCAAGATAAGATTCGAAATCTGAAGACCCATAAATTCCAGGTTCGCGTTTTCCCAATAAATTGAGATTTGGACCGTTGATAATGGTTACTATAATCATACCAGTTCAGGTAGGGATTCCCTAATCATGTTAATAAAATCATCAAAAAGATACCGGCTGTCGTGGGGGCCAGGTGTTGCTTCTGGGTGGTATTGAACAGAAAAAGCTGGACGATCTACTACTCTGATCCCTTCAATTGAGTCATCGTTTAGGTTGAGATGAGTAATTTCAAGAATTTCAGATTTTCTAACTGCATCTGCATCAACAGCAAAACCATGATTCTGCGTTGTAATCTCACATACTCCAGTAAGCACATTCTTTACAGGGTGATTTAATCCCCTGTGGCCATGATGCATCTTGAATGTCTGAATGCCATTTGCAAGCGCAAGTAACTGGTGCCCAAGGCAAATTCCAAAAACCGGCTTTCTGGAGTCTAAGATTTTCTTCACCGTTTCAATGGCATAATCCATTGAGGATGGATCACCCGGACCATTTGATATAAAAAATCCATGTGGCTCGAACTGAAGTAACTCCTCAAAACTCGTTTTGGCCGGATGAACCCTTACATAGGCTCCGCGGTCAGACATGCATTTGATGATATTGCGCTTCACTCCAAAATCTAGTACAGCAATACGTATATCAGCATTGGGATCACCCATATGGTACACTTCCTTTGTTGATACAATTGAAGCCAATTCTAGTCCATCCATCGATGGAATTTTTTTTACTGACTCTTTTAAAACTTCAATATCGGTAGAATCAGATGATATGATACAATTCATGGCTCCCTTTTCTCTGATATGAGTTACAAGTGCTCTTGTATCAACATCTTCAATGGCTACAACTTTTTGATCAATGAGGTATTGCTGTAATGAATCAGTTGCCATTAACCTACTGTACTTTTCCTCCAAGTTACGGCCAATAAGTCCCTTTATCTTAACAGTTTCACTTTCCACATCATCAGGCTTTACACCATAATTACCAGTATGAACATTGTTCATGATAAGAACCTGTCCATAATAACTGGGATCTGTAAATACTTCCTGATACCCGGTCATTCCTGTATTGAAACACAATTCACCTGATGTGGTTCCAATCATACCGAAGGATTGACCATAAAAAACCATACCATCTTCTAAAACCAAAACTGCTGGGATTGACTTTTTCTCTTGTGTAGGCATTTAAAATTCAATTTGGATGCAAAATAAAAAAGGCAGGACTAAAAGACCTGCCTTGTAAAGGATTAATTTATCAACATTTTAATTATTCAGATGCAGTTGATTCTTCAGCAGCAGGTGTTTCAGCTACAGGAGTGTCTGATGCCTTTTTCTTTGCGCCACTCCTTCTTGTTTTCTTAGCTGGAGCAGAAGTTTCACCAATACCCTTGCCGTAAATCTCGTTAAAATCAACGAATTCAATCATTGCACGTTCTGCATTGTCACCAACGCGAATACCAAGCTTGATGATTCTTGTATATCCTCCGGGTCTTGTTGCTACTTTTGGACCAACAACAGTGAAAAGTTCTTTAACAGCACTTTTATCTTGCAGATAAGAGAAGACTATACGGTGGTTATGCATGATTTGCTCCTTACTGTCAGCCTTCTTGGTTTTAGTTACCAATGGCTCAATGTAAGTACGAAGTGCTTTAGCTTTAGCAAGTGTTGTAACAATACGCTTGTGGGTGATTAGCTGACTTGCCATATTAGACAAGAGGGCTTCTCTGTGTGCCTTTTTACGACCTAGATTGTTGATTTTGTCTCCGTGACGCATGACATTTGATTTTGAAGCTGTACCGTGTCAGGAATTACAGCCTGTTAAGAAAAAATTAAAATTCATCTACATCGATACCCAACTTGGCAAGGTCCATTCCAAAATGGAGACCTCTTTCTTGAAGTACCTGTTCGATTTCTGAAAGTGATTTTTGTCCAAAGTTCCTGAACTTCATCAAATCCTCTTGTTCATACTGAACAAGCTGACTTAAACTGTTGATTTTGGCAGCCTTCAGGCAATTGAAAGCCCTTACAGAAAGATCAAGATCTTCTAATGGTGTTTTAAGAACTTTCCTGAGTTGCAATGTTTGTTCATCAACAAGATCTTCCTTCTTCTCTTCTTTATTATCAAAAGTGATATTCTCATCAGTGATAATCATCAGGTGTTGAATAAGAATTCTAGAGGCTTGCTTCACTGCTTCTTCAGGATGAATGGTTCCATCAGTATTCACATCAAGCAATAACTTTTCGAAGTCTGTACGCTGTTCAACACGCGTATTTTCGATAGCGTACTTTACGTTCTTGATGGGTGTGTGAATAGAATCAATGGGGATATATCCGAAAGGCATTTCCTTGAGGCGGTTATCCTCTGAAGGAATGTAACCACGACCCTTTGAAATATGAAGTTCTATATTCAATTTAGCTGAAGGATCCATTGTACAAATAAGCAATTCAGGGTTCATAACCTGGAAAGTACCTGTAACTTCATCAATCATTCCGGCTGTAAATTCAGACTTTCCTTTGATAGAGAGTGTCAATTTTTCAGTCTGTACGTCATGATCCAAAATCTTTTTGAATCTGATTTGTTTCAGATTGAGAATGATTTCAGTTACATCTTCAACTACACCTTTCAGTGTTGCAAATTCATGGTCTGCACCTTCAATGACTATACCTGTAATGGCATAACCTTCAAGAGAATTGAGAAGTACCCTGCGTAAAGCATTACCAATGGTAACACCATAACCTGGTTCAAGCGGACGAAACTCAAACTGAGCTTCGAAATCTGTCGCTTTCTGAAGGACTATCTTGTCCGGCTGCTGGAAATTTAAAATGGCCATATTTAAATTTCTAATTTACGTGTTTCTTAAAATTAATTAAGTAACGGGTTAATATATATACCAAAAAACCGTTTGCACGGTTTCAGGCAGATTACTTAGAATACAATTCTACAATCAATTGCTCCCTGATATTCTCTGGTACATTTTCCCTTTCAGGATATGCTACGAAAGTACCGGAAAGAGAAGCCTCATTGAAATCAACCCATCCAATCTTTGGATTACGTGGTCTCATGAAAGATTTAATGTTCGCACTCTCCCTGCTTTTGTCTGCTATTGAAACAACATCGCCTGGTTTCAATTGAAACGAAGGGATATTTACAACAACATCGTTGACCATGATGTGCTTATGAGATACAAGTTGACGTGCGGCAGGACGAGAAGGAGAAATACCCATACGGTATACAGTGTTATCAAGTCTCGCTTCGAGCAACTTAATCAGGTTTTCACCTGTAACGCCCTTTAATCTTGCAGCTTCTTCAAATGTTTTGCGAAACTGACGCTCAAGAACTCCATAAGTGTATTTGGCTTTCTGCTTTTCTTTGAGCTGAACAGCATATTCACCCAACTGCTTGCGCTTACGCAAAGCACCATGCTGACCAGGAGGATTGCTGTTTTTATCCAGGTATTTTCCGTTTCCGAGAATTGGTTCTCCGAATATTCTGGAGATTTTTGTTTTTGGACCAGTGTAACGTGCCATGAAATTTGTTATTTTTTGATTTTTTAGTTTGAATAACTGATTATTAAAAAATCATAAAACTGAATCAGCTACCCTTGTAGAATATAATTAAAAATTAAACGCGACGCTTTTTGGGAGGACGGCAACCATTGTGTGGCATAGGAGTAATATCCTTAATCATAACAACTTCGATGCCTGAGTTAGCAAGTGCACGAATTGCACCTTCACGTCCGGCACCTGGGCCTTTTACATAAACATCAACACGCTTAAGTCCTGCTTCCAAAGCTACTCTCGCACAATCTTGAGCAGCCATCTGTGCTGCGTAAGGTGTGTTCTTCTTGGAACCTCTAAAACCCATTTTACCTGCACTGCTCCAGGAGATAACCTGTCCGGATTTGTTTGTTAAACTGATGATGATGTTATTGAAAGATGCGTTGATGTGCGCATCTCCGAAACTGTCAACTTTAACGATTCTTTTTTTCGCAGCAGCTTTTGCGCTGTTTTGTTGTGCTTTTGCCATACATTAATTATAGGTACTCAAAAATAAAAACCCTTTCAGGCTCTGTTCAACCCTAACCTGCACCCGGTTTCCGGCATTGAACAGCATAATATTGGTGCAATATATTGACAACCAGGTTGTGGCAGAGACCATACCCTGACTATTTTACTTCTTAGGAGCCTTCTTTTTACCGGCAACTGTCTTACGCTTACCTTTCCTTGTGCGGGAATTGGTTTTAGTACGCTGTCCACGTAATGGAAGACCCTTACGATGACGGAGACCACGGTAACAGGCTATATCAAGCAGACGCTTGATGGACATTTGAACTTCAGAACGCAGCTGACCTTCAACCTTAAACTCATTGGTGATAATATTTCTGATGGCATTGAGCTCATCATCATTCCACTGGTTTACTTTTTTGCTGAAATCAATCCCTGCCTTAGACAAAATGTACTGGGCTGTGGATTGTCCGATGCCATAGATATAAGTGAGACCAATCTCACCCCTTTTACTCTTCGGCAAATCAATACCTGCAATACGAGCCATAATCTTCTATTGTATTTAATCGTTTAATTAAGAATTAGATCAACCTTGACGTTGCTTGTAACGTGGATTCTTTTTGTTGATCACATACAGCTTGCCCTTGCGGCGAACAATCTTGCAGTCTGCACTGCGTTTTTTGATGGATGCTCTTACTTTCATATACCTGTTTTGTGCTCTTGGGAGCAGTTTTTATTTATACCTGAAAATTATCCTTCCCCTGGTCAGGTCATAAGGACTCATTTCTACCCCAACCCTGTCCCCGGGCAAAATACGGATGTAGTGCATCCTCATTTTTCCGGAAATAGTAGCCAGTATCTCATGCCCGTTTTCCAGCTTTACTTTGAACATGGCATTGCTTAATGCTTCTACGATGTTTCCGTCCTGTTTGATGAGCGCTTGTTTGGCCATAGTTTTTGGGAGCGCAAAGATAACAAAATCAATACAATTGATAAAATTTTCTTTGAGGTTATTTTAACCTTTTTTTAGATGCCCCAATTACAAAGATAGGTCAAAAAAAAGAGGCAGTAAAATACTGCCTCTAATAAACTGTAAATCAATTAATTACATTCCTGGAAACCAGGGCCTTGCCACTTCTCTGAAGGGCCAAGGAACAGCAGCCAAGATAAGAACAAGTGCAATTATAAAATACCTAAAGGCTTTTTTATACTTGGTTTCATCATCTACAGATTTTTTGGCCATCCCGTGCCCTAAGGTGATCATTACAATAGCCAGAATCATTGTAATCGGGTGTTCAACAAGAAAAAATCTGGAAACTTTGTCTTTCATCACAGAACCAAAAGAAGTATAATCCGTACTCAAAAATCCAACCCTACCTAAGGCCCACTGGTACAATCCCAATAACAATGTAATATGTGAAGCGATCATGGTAAACAACCAGATTTTTTTGTCGCCTGCTGCAAATTGCTTTCCGCTTTTCCAGCCCGAATAACTTTTGTAGATTGAGACCAGCAGTAAAATCAGAATAACCCATCTCAGGAGGTTATGCAAGTGTACTAAACCTGTTTGCATAAATGTTAGTTTTATTTTTTCAAAAGTAATGTATGCACTTGAATTCTGTAAATAAAAGAAGCAATATAAATTGATCAGATCATTCTGTTTATCTTGCAGCATGGCTGCGCTTCAATTCAAAGTAGAAAAAACTGATATCCAAACCAAGGCCCGTGCCGGTACCATTACTACAGATCACGGCATCATTAAAACTCCTATATTCATGCCCGTCGGTACCGCTGGCACAGTTAAAGCTGTTTCCCAACAACAATTGAAAGCGGATGTGGGTGCACAGATTATTCTTGGGAACACCTACCATTTATACCTCAGGCCGGGTCTGGAAGTTCTTCGCTCAGCTGGTGGATTGCATGCCTTTAATAGTTGGGACAAGCCAATTCTGACTGACAGTGGTGGATACCAGGTTTTCTCGCTTGCTGCTAACAGAAAAATTTCCGAAGATGGCGTAATGTTTCAAAGCCATATAGATGGCTCCAAACACCTATTCACCCCGGAAAAGGCCATAGATATCCAAAGAACAATTGGTGCAGATATAATCATGGCTTTTGATGAATGCCCACCCTACCCTAGCGAATATAAGTATGTGAAATCATCTATGGAGCTAACCCATCGCTGGCTAGACAGATGCTTCAGCCAGATGGAGCGAACGGAACCGCTTTATGGCTATACCCAAAACTTATTCCCGATAGTGCAGGGCGGCACTGAAAAGGATCTGCGTAAGGCTTCTTGTGAATATATTGCTTCCAAAAATGCAGTGGGCAATGCCATTGGCGGATTGAGTGTGGGTGAACCCACAGCCATGATTCATGAATATTGCGCTTGGTCTTGTGAACACCTTCCTGAATCCAAACCACGTTATTTGATGGGCGTTGGCACGCCAGCAGACCTTTTGGAATGCATAGCCGCAGGTGTTGACATGTTCGATTGCGTGATGCCAACCAGAAATGGCCGTAATGCCATGCTTTTCACAACAGAAGGAATAATCAATATAGACAACAAAAAATGGGAGTCAGATAACACCGTGCTGGATGCTGGACTAAACAACAACATTTCCGGTTATTATTCAAAAGCATACCTCAGACACCTTACAAAAAGCAAAGAGATACTTGGATTGACCATTGCTAGCATTCAGAATCTGGCTTTCTACCTGTGGCTTGTAACCGAAGCAAGAGAAAAAATTGTTTCAGGTGAATTTTACAGTTGGAAGGAGTCAATGCTTCCTAGGATTATGAAACGTCTTTAGTAGTGAAAACACTTTATGACAAATGTTTTCTGGGGGTTACCTCACAATGAAAAAGCACCACCAATCTGCAAATTTCTTGCAGGAGAAGGATTATAGTACCTGCCTCCAAATGCATTGAGGTCGTTACCCAAACTATAATTCATATCACCAATATTATCAAGCAACACGAATAAGGATGTACTGACCTTTTTGAACTTTCCGCTCCAGCTTAACTTTCCAGTCCATAACCTGTATGGATCAGCATAAACAGCATTAGCATCCGTAAGTGGAATGCGGCCAGCATAACTAAAATTCATATTCAGTTCAAAACTTTTCAAAAAACCAACCTGAGCTGTCAAGCCATATAACTCATCGGGAATTCCAGTTATTTTTTTGCCAGAAAAATCTGTTCCGGCAGAAACATACTGACCAAAACTAAAATCATTAAGGGTGAGTGATTGTGTACACTGAATCCTTTGAAATATTGTTCCTGATGGGGTGTTCAAAAGTAAAACAGACAACTCCCCTTCAAAGCCTTTTTGAATTGTACTGCCGGCATTGACAAAAAATTCAGCTCCCGCTGAATTGGTTTGCCTAACTATGGCATCTTTCAGGTTGAATTGAAAAAGTGCAGCAGTTAATTGAATTTTTCCTTTGTTAGTTAACCACTTAAGCCCAATTTCTTTGTTCCATCCATACTCAGCCTGCAACCCGCTGTAGAGTCCGCCTGCACTTGGTCTGATTTCAGCAATACCCGGAGAAGAATATCCTTTTGATAATTGTGCGTATACACCTAAACCACTCCATGGATCAAGCATGAGTGCAACCCTAGGTAATAACTGTGGTTTAAAATCAACGGGGACTTTACCATTTGCAGGCAATCCTATTGTGCGTTCAATACTGTAAGCAAAATTATTGAGACTTAGCCCTGTTTGGAGCCTTATGACCTTTACAGGTGACCAGTTAAATTGTGTAAACAAAAACTGTTGTCGGGCTATAACCTCGTCTCGTACCAGGCTGCCGGTTGGAACGCCTTGCTTATTTCCTGTACTGTCTATGCGGTATCCCCCACGCTGTATTTCAAAACCACTGACCCATTGCAAAGGCATGGCTCCTTTTTGCTCATAAACGAGCTTCGTTCTCAGTCCAACATTAGATTCATTTCTTTTCTCATAGTTACTGATAAACGGATTTTTAAAGCTGGTTAGGGCTGTTGTAAAGGAAGAAACCATCTCCCATTTCCCCCCAATCTTATAGCTATTGGTAAACCCTAAGAGTGCCGTTTGGTTAAAGATGGCTGTTTTCTGCGACTCAGTGGAAGGAAATGCACCTGCAGCTGGTCTGGCTTGCCTGGGGTTGGCATTCCGCTGAATAAGGTTGAGGCCTCCGGGTGTTTCATACTCAAGATCTGTCAGTAAAACCATAAACTCAGAGCTCATCTTCGAAGCAGGCTGAGTCTTGAGCCTTAATAAAACATTGTCTTTTCGCAAAGCACTTTGATTCCGAAAGCCTGTTGCCTGGGCATGACCCTGAGAAATTGAGAAACTAATATTTTTTTTATTCAATTGATATTGAACAGACTCATTAAATGTGCCAAATCTTCCTCCGCTGATTATGCCTCTGAAAGCTGAACTGTCTCTTGAAAAAGCAGGCAATAAATCACTCCCGCCAAGTAAAACAGCACCACCTGTTCCTGCACCGTACATACTTCCTGCAGGCCCCTTAATCACTTCAGCCTGCCCGATCATGTTGGCATCAAGCAAATTAATGTAGGTATTGCCACCTGCATCAGTCAAGAGAAATTCATCCACATACACTTTTATATTTCTTACACCAAAAGGGGAGCGAAGCAAACTGCCACGAATTGAGAACCGGTAACTCCCGGGGGATCGTTCCTCCATCCTAACCCCGGCAATTTGATTAAATGCAGGCAATAGGCTGTAGGTCGAAACAGCCTGTATTGATTTACGATTAAGGTAACTGATGGCGGCAGGAATCTTTAGAGTGCCTGCATTGGTTTCATACCCTTTCAGCACTATACCTTGCATAGATTGAACAGAGTCGGCAGTCTCCTGGCCTGTCACAGATTTGCATAAGAACAATAAAACAAGTAGTTTAGGCCTCACCATAACTGCATTTATTGCCAAAAAAAAGCCCGGATAAACCGGGCTAATAATCAGGTATCATTATTTAACAAGGTACATGACTTCTTTAACGAGTCTTACAGTTCTCGCAACGTCAGGGAGGTATGCTGCTACCAGGTTTGGCGCATAATGCATAGGTGCGTCTGCAGCTGTTATCCTCCGGATAGGTGCATCAAGAAAATCAAATCCTTCTTTTTGTATCCTGTATGTTATTTCTGAGGACACAGATGCAAATGGCCATTGCTCTTCTACAATAACAAGTCTGTTAGTCTTCTTGACACTTTCTAGAATAGTCATCCAGTCTAACGGACGGATAGTTCTAAGGTCTATTACCTCAGCACTTATTCCCTCTTTTTCAAGTTCTTCTGCTGCACCTAAAGCTACTTTCATCATTTTATTGAAAGAAACTATTGTTACATCACGACCAGCGCGTTTCACATCAGCCTTACCTATTGGGATGAGGTACTCACCTTCCGGAACTTCACCTTTGTCGCCATACATGACCTCACTTTCCATAAAAACTACTGGATCATCATCGCGGATTGCACTTTTCAATAATCCTTTTGCATCGTATGGATTTGATACTGAAATAACTTTCAATCCGGGGATATTGGCGTACATGCTTTCAAAAGCAGTTGAGTGCTGGGCTCCCAATTGACCGGCTGAACCATTGGCTCCCCTGAAAACAATTGGGCATCCTACTTGACCGCCACTCATAGCCAGCATCTTGGATGCTGTATTGAGAATCTGATCCAGCGGCAATACTGCAAAGTTCCAAGTCATGTATTCCACAATAGGCCTGAGACCGTTTTGAGCAGCGCCAACAGCAACTGCTGTGAAACCAAGCTCTGCGATGGGGGTATCTATGATACGCTTTGGACCGAATTCATCCAACATACCCTGGCTGACCTTGTAGGCACCATTATATTCAGCGACTTCTTCTCCTAGCAAAAATACCCGCTCATCTCTTCTCATTTCTTCCTGCATCGCCTCTCTGAGGGCTTCACGAAAAGCAATAATTCTAGCCATAGATTCTGTTTAAAACTGATGCAAAAGTATTGCAAGAAGCGGATTCAAACAAATAAAAACCCCGCACCTGCGGGGTTGTTATTTTTGGCGTTATATTCCACGTAGTCATGGTTTCATAGATTGGACGCCTTAGGTTTTTCGAGGATTGGAAATGGTTTTTGGTTTGGGATAATGGATATTGCTCTGTGATGTAAATATAAAAAGTGTGCATAATTTGATTGAGCTTATGCGAAAACCTTTTCAGGAATTACGTATTTACACTTAAATTCATTCAAGGTGAGCACGGACAAACCAATTAATTCTTGAAGAGAATGGTTACACTAATCGGACTGACACTGATGGATTCTTGTACTTTACTGAACCCGAAATCAGGCGTAACTAATGCATTATCATGCGCAAAAATCTGCCAATTGCCAGATTGGAGAGGAATTTTTACAGGCTCTGTCTTACTGTTATAGATTACCCGAACTTTCTTCCAGTCATCTCCAACAGATTCGCCATTGATGGTAAAGGATACCAATCCTTCTCCAAGATCTTCAAATGAAATATTGGATGCAATCTGCTCTGCTGTAACCATTCGGAAGGCAGGATGATTCCTCCGCATTGCAATCAGACCTCTTACAAACTGAAATACATCTGAATTGTCTGCCTTATCAAACCAGTTGATGGCATTGATGCTGTCTCCTGCGTTGAAGGAGTTTTCAACACCTTTTTTAGAGCGCAGGAACTCTGTACCAGCATGCAGAAAAGAGATTCCTTGTGATGTCAGAACAATTGAAAGTGCCAGCATATGCATTTTTCGCCTGAGCTCTGGTGAATCGCCCCTGTTTGAAATAGCGAGCTTATCCCACAAAACATGGTTATCGTGACATTCACAATAACTCACTACCTGACCAGGTTCTTTGGCATACGGCGCCTTGGAATAATTCACTTTGGTATAGTCTACCTGTGGATGCTTACATGCAGCCACAACGCCAAACTTGATACTTTCCTCCATACCCGGCTTCCCTGATACAAAACCTTTGTCTTTGTGTTCAAAAACACTGCCTTTGATACCATCGCGCAAATCATCACTAAAAACGGCTATTTTATCAAGTTGATAGGCATTTTTTTTCAGTGCCCTTAATGAATCAGGTATAGGTGAACTTCCGGCTGTCCATCCCTCCCCATATAATAAAATATCAGGTTTAAGCTTGTGCAATTCCTTTGAAATCAAATTCATCGTTTCTATATCATGAATACCCATGAGGTCAAACCTGAAACCGTCAATATGGTATTCCTCAACCCAGAATTTAACAGACTCCAACATGAATTTACGCATCATGGGCCGTTCGCTTGCTGTTTCGTTGCCACAAGCGGATGCATTTGAAAATGATCCATCAGCAGTCTGACGGTAATAATAGCCAGGTACAAGTTGATTGAAATAAGAATTCTCTGTAAGCATGGTATGGTTGTAAACAACATCCATGACAACCCTGAGACCTTTTTTATGCATAGCCTGAATCATCTCCTTAAACTCCTTGATACGGGTAATGCCATCATCCGGATTTGATGAATAGGAGCCCTCAGGTGTATTGTAATTCAATGGGTCATAACCCCAGTTATACTGCAGGCTGTCTCGTTTACTTTCATCAATACTGTAAAAATCGTAAGATGGCAACAGATGAACATGTGTAACGCCCAATTCCTGCAGGTGATCCAAACCGGTCTGAACTGCCCCGATATTCATGGCTGCAACTTCGGTGAGTCCGCTAAACCTACCTTTTGCCCCAACAGCAGAGGATGCGTCAATCGTTGCATCCCTCACGTGTAATTCATAGATGACCGCGTCTACCGGTAAACCCCCTGTTTGAGCAGGCATTCCCTTTCTTGAGCTGAAAACAGGTGATTTGTCGGACTCCCAACCAAACGGCCGGGTATCTTTCATGTCAACCACAACAGCACGCCTGCCATTGGTTCCCACGGCTTTTGCATAGGGATCTGGAACTTCTGCCAGCCATTTACCATGTGTAAAAATGCGGAAAACATAATAAATTCCTTTCAGGTTTCCGCTTACGAATGCCTTCCAGGTACCGTTTTCTGCTTTTGATAGCTGAATAACTGACTTTCTGTCGTTGCCAAGTGAAGAACCATAAAAAATGAGTTCCGCCTTTTCAGCAGCTGGGCTCCAGATTCGAAAATGGGAACCTTGGGGAGTATATATCAATCCAAGATCATTTCCTCTGTACTCAGGGTACAGTTCAGAGTTAAAAAACTGTCCGAATCCTAAACCACTTGTAAGCATAAGTATTAATATGCACAGCATTTTTGGTAGTGATGCCATAAAAGATATCGTTTATTAATGAGTTTCCGGAGCCAGCGACCAATGTTCGGGAGACCTCCATAAACCTGAAAGCAAAAGCTCTCGCATGAAGAAAAACTCTTTTGGCAGCCTATCATACATCCTCGAAAACAGTTCTTCATGTGCAAGAATTTCAATCTTCCAGGCTTCCCTGTCTACATCCATAACTGCATCATACTGATCTGCTGTGAAGTTAAGGCTTCCCCAGTCAATATCATCATATTTGGGAACCCAGCCAACAGGACTTTCTATGGAGACAACCTCTCCATATATACGCTCAACAATCCATTTCAACATCCGCATATTATCTCCAAAACCTGGCCAAATAAACTGCCCTTCTTTATTTTTTCTAAACCAGTTTACACCAAAAATTCTTGGCGGATTAGGTATGTTTCTGCCCAGTTGAAGCCAATGGTTGAAATAATCTGCCATATGATATCCACAAAATGGAAGCATTGCAAAAGGATCCCGCCTTACTCTCCCAACTTCCCCAAAAGCAGCGGCTGTTGTTTCTGAGCCCATGGTAGCAGCGAGATAAACCCCAAAGCTCCAGTTAAAAGCCTGATAAAGCAATGGTATTGTTGTACTCCTCCTACCGCCGAAAATAAAGGCACTGATGGGAACACCATTCGGATTTTCCCATTCGGCATCAATACTCGGACATTGGTATGCAGGAGCTGTAAACCGGGCATTGGGATGAGCTACAGGTTTGCCAGATAAAGGATCATGCAGTTCTCCTTTCCAGTTATAAACTACCGGAGGTGGTTCTTTGGTCAGCCCCTCCCACCATACATCACCATCAGGTGTAAAGCCCACGTTGGTAAATATGCTGTTTTTTGAGAGGGCCGCAATTGCATTGGGATTGGTCTTTTCATTTGTACCGGGTGCTACACCAAAGTACCCATATTCAGGATTTATTGCGTAAAGCTTGCCGTCTTTTCCCGGTTTTATCCAGGCAATGTCATCCCCTACAGTTGTAACTTTCCATCCTTTCATTTCTTCAGGCGGAATCAACATGGCAAAATTGGTTTTTCCACAGGCACTGGGGAAAGCAGCTGCAACATAGGTTTTCCTACCCCTGGGATCTTCCACACCAAGAATGAGCATGTGTTCAGCCAACCAGCCTTCTTCTTTTGCCATGACAGATGCAATACGCAGGGCGAAACATTTTTTTCCCAAAAGCGCATTACCCCCATATCCTGAACCATAAGAAACAATCGCCCTGTCTTCCGGATAATGAACAATGTATTTCACTTCAGGGTTGCAGGGCCATGGAACATCTTTTTGATTAGGTTGCAAAGGAGCGCCAAGGGAATGCAGGCATTTAATGTACTCCCCATCTGTTCCGAGTTGTTTCAACACCTCCTCACCTACCCTTGTCATAATATGCATGTTCACAACAACATATGGAGAATCGGTAACCTGTACGCCAATCTTGGATAATGGTGAACCAATTGGACCCATGCAAAAGGGAATGACATACATGGTTCGCCCTTGCATTGAACCCTTGAAAAGCTCTTTCATTTTAACTTTCATTTCACGGGGGTCTACCCAGTTGTTGGTAGGGCCAGCATCTTCTTTCCGCCTGCTGCAAATGAATGTCTTGTCTTCTACCCTTGCAACATCACTGGGATCAGAATTACAAGCAAAGCTATTAGGCCATCTTTCCGCATTAAGCCTTTTGAAGGTTCCATTGCTAACAAGCAATTCACAAAGTTCATCGTATTCGTTTTTACTGCCGTTACACCAGTACACTGAGTCTGGCAGACAAACTGCGGCCATTTCAGCTACAAATTTGTTTAGGGCATCGTTTTGTGTCACCACATTTTCGAATGTTTCCATAGTTAGAATTTATATCAACAAAAATACCACAATTTCAAAATGAGGCTATTCTGATACAATAAATAAGCAGAATACTTACCATAAGTTTACTAAATCATTTTTTTTAGTAACTTCAGAATTCAAACGATGCCTTATTATGAATTTTTTCAATGAAAAAAAAATTGCCATCCGTAAAGCATATTGGGTAATTGCTATCATAGTTTTAGTGTCGGCCAGTGTTGCCCTGGTGTTGCAGGACGACTCCGGAACTGAACAGGAAGTGCCCGATATAGTGGACTATAATTTTCATATCAGGCCCATCTTATCAGACAGGTGTTTCAAGTGTCACGGTCCTGATGCCAACAAGCGTGAAGCAGGACTTAGATTGGATACGGAAGAAGGAGCATTTGCAGCATTAAAGGATAATCCTGGCAAGCATGTTATCATACCCGGAGACCCTTTGAATTCAGCACTTTATGTCAGACTCGTTTCAACCGATACTGCTGAACTGATGCCACCGCCTTCATCCAACCTGGCACTGACTAAAACAGAAATTGAAATTATTAGAAAATGGATAGAACAGGGAGCCAAATACAAAAAGCACTGGTCTTTCATTGCACCCCAAAGACCAAAAGTACCGGCAGTTGATAAAGACTTAAACCCAAGGAATCCGATAGACAATTTTGTTTTTGCTAAAATGGAGGAAGTTGGATTAGCGCCCAATCCTGAAACATCCAAGGAAGCGCTTTTAAAGCGGGTATCCATGGATATTACCGGCTTGCCTCCAACGCTTGAACAACAGGAAAAATTTCTGCAGGATCAGTCATCCGATGCCTATGAAAAAATAGTGGATGAACTGTTAGCAAGTAAACATTATGGAGAAAAAATGGCTATCCAGTGGATGGATGTTGCGAGGTATGCAGACAGCCATGGCTATCAGGATGATGGATATCGCACCATGTGGCCCTGGAGGGATTGGGTAATTCATTCCTTCAACAGCAATTATTCATTTGCAAAATTTCTGACTTGGCAGCTTGCGGGAGACCTGCTTCCAAACCCCACAAAAGAGCAGCTGCTCGCCACAGGGTTCAACAGGAACCATAAGATTACCCAGGAAGGAGGTGTCATAGATGAGGAATACAGAATTGAATACGTAACAGACAGAACGAATACTGTAGGCAAAGCATTTATGGCCATAACACTGGAGTGCTCAAAATGTCACGATCATAAATATGACCCGGTTTCTCAGAAAGAGTACTACAATATGTTTGCATTCTTTGATAAGGTTCCTGAAAAAGGACTTGTTGGAGATATTGGACTCGCCTCGCCTGGTGACCCACCCAACATGCGTATAAGCTCAGCTGACATCAGCTCCATGATGAATTACATCAATAAAAAAGATACGGCTGATGTAGTTGTGATGATCATGAAAGACAGTGCAGATATCCGTCCAACTCGGATCCTGAGAAGAGGTAATTATGATCAGCCAGCTGATACAGTTGAGATGGCAACACCTGCCGCTATCCTGCCCTTCAGTACTTCCAAATATGCAAAAAACAGATTAGGCCTGGCGCAATGGATGCTGGACCCTGCCAATCCACTCACTGCAAGGGTATTTGTAAACAGGATATGGAATGAAATTTTTGGCAGAGGGCTCGTTAAAACAGTGGGTGATTTCGGAATGCAGGGAGAACTGCCTTCACATCCGGAGTTGCTTGACTGGTTAGCGGTTGAATTCCGGGAAAGTGGCTGGGACATAAAGAAACTGATCCGAATGATTGTGACTTCAACAACCTACAGACAATCCATTACCAGAAGCGAAAAGAAATTACAACAAGACCCAGACAATAAATATTACAGCTATTTCCCAAGAATGCGTCTTACAGCAGAACTACAGAGAGACCTGCTGCTCAGTGCATCAGGCATTCTCAATACTGAAATTGGTGGTCCTAGTGTAAAGCCTTACCAACCCAAAGGTGTATGGGAATCTACCACCTCAGGTAGAGGTGAACTTGCGAGGTACATTCAGGATAAAGGTGATAAACTATACCGCCGAGGGCTCTACAATTTTATCAAAAGAACGGCACCACCCCCAGCATTGTTGATCATGGATGCCAGCACAAGAGACCAGTGTGAAGTTACTCGTTCAAGAACAAATACACCACTTCAGGCATTGGTGCTTATGAATGATCCTCAGCTGCTTGAAGCAGCAAGGGTACTTGCTCAACGCAGTATGAATATGAACTTACCTGAAAATACCATTCTGGAAAGGGTATTCAGACTAGTAGTTTGCAGAAAGCCTACTGACAAGGAAATCAAGATGTTAAGTCAGTATTACCAACAGCAAAAGGCAAGGTTTGAAAGGGAAAAAGGCAAGGCATCTTCCTTCTTGAAGGCTGGTGAATTTGAACAAATTAGTACAAAAGATATTGCCGGCACAGCAGCGTTGATGCAGGTCAATCAAATGTTATTTAATCTTGATGAAACAACTGTAAAATAAAGTCATGGAAAATCAGGAAAAAGAATTCAGGCTGAATGTAACCCGCAGACATTTCTTAACCAGTGCAGGTTTGGGTATTGGAAGTGCAGCCCTAGGTACAATGCTTTTCAAAGACCAGTTGTTTGGCTCAGACCAGCAGTCTGCCATACCGCTTGGTTTAGCCCAATTTGCGCCAAAAGCCAAACGAATCATATACCTTTTTCAAAACGGAGCCCCCTCCCAGCTGGAAACTTTTGATTACAAGCCCTTGCTAAATAAAATGCATGGTGAAGAGTTGCCGGCATCAATCCGAAAGGGTCAACGACTTACCGGTATGACAGCCAACCAGGAGAAATTTCCATTGGTAGGCTCTTCATTTGGTTTTTCACAACACGGACAGTCTGGTGCCTGGATTTCTGAATTGTTTCCAAATATGGCTTCTGTTGTTGATGATCTTTGCATCATCAGAACCATGAACACCGAGGCTATCAACCACGATCCTGCCTTAACCTTTTTCCAGACGGGTGCCCAACAGGGTAACAGACCCAGTATGGGAGCATGGATGAGCTACGGACTTGGCAGCGAAAACGCCAACCTACCATCATATTGCGTTTTGCTTTCCAGAGGAAGAGGAAACGGACAAGGAGTGTATTCCAAATTGTGGACCAACGGTTTCTTAGACAGCCTCCATCAGGGTGTCGTATTCAGTAGTGGAGAAGACCCTGTTTTGTACTTGAATAATCCTGAGGGTCATGACAGGCAAAGCAGGAGGGATATGCTTGATCAGCTTGCTCAATTCAATGCAGAGGCGTTTGAAAATGTTGGTGATCCTGAAATCAATGCACGGATTCAGCAATACGAAATGTCTTACAGGATGCAGAGTGCTGTTCCAGAGCTTACTGACCTGAGTAAAGAATCAGACAATACCATTAAATTGTATGGTCCGGATTGCCTCGTACCTGGAACTTATGCAGCCAACTGCCTGCTTGCCAGAAAACTTTCTGAATCAGGCGTGCGATTTGTACAGCTTTATCACCAGGGTTGGGACACCCATGGTAACTTGGCTAATGATATGCGGATGCAGGCCGAGGATGTTGATCGTGCTTCAGCCGGACTGATAAAGGACCTGAAACAACGCGGGTTATTGGATGAAACGCTTGTTATATGGGGTGGAGAATTTGGCAGGACAAATTATTGTCAGGGCAAAATTGATCCGGTTAATTACGGCCGAGACCATCATCCCAAATGTTTCAGCATCTGGATGGCAGGTGGCGGAGTAAAACCCGGAATGGTATATGGTGAAACCGATGAATTTGGGTATAATATTGTTAAAGACCCCGTAAGTGTACATGATTTTCATGCCACTGTTTTACACCTGATGGGAATAAACCATGAACAACTCACATACAGACACCTTGGCCGCAGGTACAGGCTTACCGATATTGCAGGTGAAGTTGTTAACGGAATCATAGCCTAGATTACATATTCAATCCTTATGTCTAAACAATTCAGGTTCGTATCCAACAGCATCATTGTTCTCCAGGTCTTCATGCTGATTTTTGCTTTTGCTGACCTGTCTCAGCTTCCCGCATGGATGCTGTTTACTGGTAAGTTCCATCCACTTGTTTTGCATCTGCCGGTAACATTGGTTCTTTGCCTTATTCCACTTACATTCTTTTCAATTAAACAACATGAACAAAGCATACTGCGCATCATATTGCGGTATGTAATCCTTTATACAACTCTATTTGCCACAATCGCGGCTGTTTTTGGACTTCTTCTTGCTGCTGATAGCGAGTATGCAAAAGATACATTGCAATGGCACAAATGGCTCGGAATTACTTTGGCATTGGTTATGCATTTCCTACTTTATGCCAATCAATGGGTACTGTCCAACAAAATTTCAGGGCAATTAGCGCTGATATCAGTAGCGGGCATCATGCTTGCAGGCAGCCACCTTGGAGGAAGTCTGACTCATGGCGAAGATTTTTTCAGTTTAAACATTGCAGAAACAGCAACGGGTAGATTCCCTGAGATAACAGATTCAACACATGTTTTTGAAGGTGCGATTGAACCGATTATTGCTGCCAAATGTGCTTCTTGTCATAATGAGCAAAAAATGAAGGGCGGTCTGAACATGGCAAGCTTTGCTTCGCTCGCAAAAGGTGGAAAAACTGGTCCCAGCTGGGTTTCAGGAGATCCAGACATCAGCTTGCTAACAGAACGGTTGGTCTTGGATCCGGAAGACAAAAAGCACATGCCTCCTAAGGGCAAGGCACAACTGACAGCATCCGAGATACTCTTATTTAGAGAATGGATTAAATCCGGTGCTGCTGCAAATACACGCGTTGGTGAATTAAAAGATACAGACACACTGAAATCATTGGTTTACCAGGTAGCTCAAGCAGACCAAAAGCCAAAACCAGATAAGAGCTATACGTTTTCAGCAGCATCGGCCTCCACTATAGCCTCTTTGAATACCCCTTTCAGAAGGATTCTTCCTCTTGCCTATCAATCACCTGCCTTGAGTGTAAAGTTTTTTCTGAAGGAACAATTTAATCCTGAAATGCTTAAAGCTTGTTCTGCTATCAAAGAACAAGTTGTTGAAGTAAACCTTTCCGGAATGCCCGCGGATGATGAATTGCTTAAATCACTCTCGCAATTCCCAAACCTGGAAAAATTGAACCTCAATGGCACATCTATTACGGGTAAAAATTTAAACTTACTTGCTACTTGCACACAACTCGAACAGATTTCACTGGCCAGTACAGCCATAAAAATCGATGCACTGAATGCACTTGCTACAATGCCATCTCTAAAAAAAGTATTTTTATGGAATACGGGAGTTACTGAAAAAGATGTAACCAATCTAACTTCCCAATATCCGGCTATTCGTTGGGATATGGGTTATATTCCTGATAAAAATGAGTTGCTTAAACTTACCCCACCATATCCGGCCAACCGTGATAAAGCTATACTTGAACAAGGCGAATTAATTTTCTTAAAACACCCACTGCCTGGTGTTAAAATAAGGTATACTGTAGACGGATCAGTACCAGATACTATCACTGGATCAATTTTTGAAGCAGCTATCCCTATGAAAGGTTTGCTAAGAATAAGGTCTATAGCAACAGCTTCAGGTTGGATCAGCAGCAATGTATCCGAACAAACCTTTTTTATGAAGGGTGTCAAGACTGATTCTGTCAAATTAATCAATGAACCTGACCCTAAATACAGAAAATTCGGTTCCAAAGCCTTAACAGATGAAATAAAAGGGGAAGCAGGAAATTTTGGTATGAACTGGCTAGGTTTCAAAGATTTACCTTTTAAGGCAGGATTTTATACAAACAATTCCAAAACAATTTCTCAGGTTGTATTAAGCATGGCAGATAATACCGGTTCATATATATTCCCACCTACCCAGATTATCATTAAAGCAGGAGACAATCCAGCTAAAATGCAGGTTGTAGGTAAACTAACCCCTGAAATGCCTAAGGAAAACAGATCAAATGCTGTAATCCCCTATACAATTTCAATAACCCCGGGCAATTACCGCTATATCGAGATTGAGGCATTAAATATTCAGAAACTTCCGGGCTGGCACAGGGGAAAAGGAGAAAAAGGATGGGTTTTTGTAGATGAGGTATTCTTTTATTAATTTCACCTGCCTAACAGGCAGCAATTGATATCCCAGCAAACCATACAGGAGATCCAGAACAGAATCGATATCATTGATATCGTAGGTTCCTTTGTTAAACTCAAAAGAAGGGGTACTAACTTAATCGGAAACTGTCCGTTTCACCACGAAAAGACACCCTCTTTTACGGTTTCGCCTTCTAAAGAGATCTACAAATGCTTCGGATGCGGCAAGAGTGGCAATGCCATAGGCTTTGTCATGGAGCACGAAAAATATACTTATGTGGAAGCCTTAAAATGGCTGGCACAGCGGTATAACGTTGAGATTGAAGAAACTGAAACCAGTCCCGAATACAAAGAGCAACAACAGCTGGCAGACAGTCTTCATATTGTCAATCAGTTTGCTGTAAAATACTTTCAAACACAGCTCTTAGAAAATGATGAGGGAATTGCAAATGCCTTATCCTACCTGAGGGAAAGAGGGTTTAATGACGAAACAATCTCGAAATTTCAAATTGGGTATTGCCTAAACCAACGCGATGCATTTGCCCGTGAGGCATTAAAAAATCAGTATAGTCCGGATATACTCAAAAAAAGCGGACTCTGTATAGAACGAGACGGTCAGTTAATTGACAATTACAGGGGCAGAATAATTTTTCCGATTCATAACCAAAGTGGAAAAGTAATTGGGTTTGGGGCAAGGGTAATCGGGAGCAGTGATCGAGGCCCCAAATACATCAATACACCTGAGAATGAACTTTATGTCAAAAGTAAAATCCTGTATGGATCGTATTTTGCCAGGCAAACCATAGACAGGCTTGATGAATGCTTTTTGGTTGAGGGATATACTGATGTCACAGCCATGCACCAGGCTGGCATTGACAATGTAGTTGCGTCTGGAGGCACTTCACTAACTGTTGATCAACTCCGGTTAATCAGGAAATACACCAATAATCTGACAATCATTTATGATGGTGATGCAGCAGGCATAAAAGCGGCTTTAAGAGGTCTTGATCTTGCCATAGAAGAGGGCCTTAATGTTCAGCTCGTTCTTGTTCCTGACAAGGAAGATCCAGACAGTTATGTTAAAAAGGTAGGTGCCGAGGCTTTCAGGGATTTTGTACAAATACATAAACAAGATTTCATCCTATTCCAACTGGAGGTTGCCCTAAAAGATGCAGGATCAGACAGCTCCCGAAAAGCTGCAGTTGTCAATCAAATTGCGGAATCAATTTCCAAGCTGAACCGTACAGAAGATTTTACAAGGCAGCAGGATTATATCAAAAGATGTTCATCCATTTTAAAAGTGGACGAACAAGGTTTGACCGCACTTGTGAATAAATTAAACAGGGATAAACAGGAAAAGGAAGACAAGAAAATACATCGGGAGCAAAATCAACCTGAACAAATTCCTGCAGATCAGGCAAATGAACACGATGGACTTGCTTTGTTTTTCAAGGATGAGTTAAATGAACAGGCTGTTATCAGGTCTCTGATTGAATTTGGTACTCTTACATGGGACGAAAACCTTACTGTTGCTGAATTTATATTTCAGGAAGTAGATAATGACGGACTTGAAGAATTATTTGACAATAAACTGTTGATCCGGATTTTGAATGACTATAGGCTGCAATTCAACAACGGAGAAAACCCTACAGAAAAAAGTTTCCTCTATCATAACGATCAGCAAATCAGTCAATTAGCGGTTTCCCTTTTGACTGAAAAGCACCAGATCAGTCCGAACTGGACAAAAGTATACAAAGGTGATATCCTGAACCGAAATGATTTATACAAGGAAGAAGTCTTATCCTGTATGACTTACCTTAAGCTGAAGAAAATTAAAAAATTGATACTTGAAAACCAGTTGGATCTCGAGAAAGAGAATTCAACCGAGGATATGATAATCCTTCTTCAGACCCATCAACATTTGAAGCAGGTAGAGATGGGACTAATGAAAAAAACTGGAACTGTAATTTTCAGGTGACTATTATTGCGGATCAACGTTTACCATGATATGAACAGCTTTGAACGTAGGATCATTTTGCATGATTGCCATAACCTGTTGCACGTGATTTCTTGCAAGTGCATGCCTGGAGCCATCCCTCGGCAATTTAAGCATGATCTCATAGATATATTTGTTGCGCACCCTATTAACTACCGGCTCCGCTGGTCCAATAAGATAATCTCCAAAAACAGGAAGCATTCGGGCAGCAAAAAAATCAGCAGCCTGTAAAGCCCTCCCCTTGTCAACATGTTTGAAAAAAAATTGAATCAACCTTGTATAGGGCGGGTAATGAAATATTTTCCTGGATTCAATTTCATCTGTGTAAAAACCTTTGAAATCATGGCCGGCAACCCTTGCAATAATTGGATGAGACGGATTTGAAGTTTGTATGATGACTGTTCCCTGTTTCCCCCTCCTACCTGCCCTGCCACTGACCTGTTCCATGAGTTGAAATGCTCGCTCATTAACCCTAAAATCCGTAAAACTTAATAGTCCGTCTGCATCAAGAATACCTACAAGTGAAACATGTTCAAAATCCAGTCCCTTTACCACCATCTGGGTACCCACTAAAATATCCATGCGGCGCAATTCAAAATTGCGAATCATTTCATCATGAGCAGTTTTACCCTTGACGGTATCGATATCCATCCGTGCAATATTGTAATTGGGGAATAACTCTATCAATTCCTCTTCAACCTTCTCTGTACCAAAATTACGCTCAATCCAGTTGGTGCTGCCACAGGCTGTGCAACTCAGTAGCACAGGATAGGATGTACCACAATAATGACATTGCAAGCGATGGTGGAGTTTATGGTAAGTTAGGGTAACATCACAATGCTCACAATGTGGGATAAAACCACAGGTCCCGCATATCTTATAGGGAGCGTAACCACGTCTGTTCTGAAACAGAATAACCTGTTGCTGATTATCCACTGAATTTTTAATCGCCTCTTTCAATTCCGGGGTAATCATTTGCTTGACAACTTTATTGTTGATCATGGTGCGCATATCCGCCGAATGTATAGCAGGCAACTCAACACCTCCAAACCTTTCAAAAAGCTCAACAAGTCCGTATTTCCCTGAAACTGCCTGAGCATAGGTTTCCAAGCTGGGGGTTGCACTACCCAGTACCACTTTAGCACCCCACAAACGGGCATAATAGAGTGCTGCATCTCTTGCATTGTACCGAGGAGCAGGCTCCTGCTGTTTAAAGGAAGCATCCTGTTCCTCATCAATAATGATCATGGAAAGCTTTGCAAATGGCATGAAAAGAGCTGAACGGGCTCCCAAAATAACCCGTATTTCCCCCTTTTTTACCTTATTCCACAGTTCGACCCGTTCATTTGGATTAAATCTGGAGTGATAGATGGCAATATAACCTCCAAAATGCTTTTGCAACCGCCTGATAATTTGTGCAGTCAGGGCTATTTCGGGAAGCAGGTAAAGTACCTGATTACCCTTTTTTACCTGCTCCTCAATCAATTTGATGTATATCTGCGTTTTACCACTTGAAGTAACCCCATGCAACAAACAAACCTCCTGATGCTCCAGGCTAGCCTGAAGCTGACCTAATGCAGTTTGCTGTGCAGTTGAAAGTTCAAAATTGATATTTACCTGCTTGGCCTGCATAGGTATCCTGTCAACCGCCTGTCTTGTTACAGTAAGAATGCTCTTTTCCACAAGTGCAGTAAGTTGTGCGGCACTGGCTCCGGCTTTTTTAAGCAACTCGGGTTGTTTCACTTCACCTTCAGTTTTCTGCAGGTGTAAAAACGCCAGTAACAGTTCAAGCTGTTTAGGCGCCTTGTTATTCCAATTATTCAAAAGACTGGCCATTGCATCCTCGCCAAAATAATCAGGATGGAGGTATACAAAGTTTTCGCTTTTAGGCGTATACTTCTCTTTGAGTGACTCCCAGGCCATGCATACCTTTTTATCCAGTAACCGCTTTACTACGGGATAAACATGCACAAGATCAAGGATCTCGTGTACTTCATCCATTTTCAATTCCTTTTTGACCTGCAGGCCCTCTGCAACCAGATATTCCTGATCATCAAGGTCAGAAAAATCATCACCATACTCCTCATTGAGTACCAGAATGGTTTCACTGCTTAGCTTCAGTTGTGTTGGAAGTGCAGCAGCCATCACTTCCCCTTCCGTGCACATATAGTATTGAGCTATCCAACTCCATAAAGACAGTTGCAATGAGTAAACAACCGGTTCAGGATCAAGAATCTGTTCAATAGGCTTAGGCTCAAAAGCTTCAGGCTTTTCCTTGGAAAGTGATTTAATAATCCCGGAATATCTTTTTTGCTTACCAAAACTCACTTCAACACGCACTCCTTGTATTGCATACTCCTGCATACTTTCAGGAACTGCATAGGTAAAAGTCTTGGGTAATGCAAGCGGGATGATGATTTCAGCAAACAACATGCTACCCATGATTTTTATTTTCCAGGTAAAATTCACTGATCCAGGTTGCTTTGTATGCAACAAGTGCGGAAGACATCTTTTCTGCTGTTATCCTTTTTAATTCCCGAGGATCTGCCTGAGGGAATTCTGAAGGGTCTATTGTATTAAGGAATACAGCCCTTGACCTACCAGGACGCAAAGAAAAAATACTGTCATAATGTAATCTGTCATAAGTATCCAGAAACAAAACGGGCTGTATTTTTTTACCTGTTTCAAAGGCGAGCTTGAATGCGCCATCATACATCTCCTTCAGTGGCGCATCAGCCATATTAAAAGTACCTTCCGGGAAAACCGCAATGGATATATTTTTAGCAAGAATCTTTCTCAAATCAGCAAGGCTTCTTGCCCGGTCTTCTGCACTCGAACGGTTAACTGTAACCACACAAAAACGGTATAAAAAACCAAAAATTGGTACTTTAAGCAACTCGTACTTTCCAATTGCTCGGAAATGATGTTTGATGGAGAGTATTATGGCCACTGCATCCAGGTAAGAAATATGGTTTGCCACAAAAATGTACTGCTCATCTGCAGCAGGTCTAGATTTGTATATGTTGATATGTCTAATGCCAATTAACAGAAACCAGACCTTACCCAGCAACCGGTATAGGTCAAACATGATATTTCCACCTCTGATTCGGCCCAAAGGCAGACAAATCAACAGACAAGGAAAAAGAACGACAGTTATCACAACAGCAAAAAGGCTGTATGCATACAGGCAATAAATAATCTGAAAAAAACGGAGTAAGGGTCTGATCAAAATCATAGAACAACTCAAATATACACTTTCCCGTTTGTATCTTTGCCGTTCATGCAATCAGAAAAATCAATAGCACTGCATACACTGGGTTGTAAACTGAATTTCTCTGAGACGTCCACTTTGGGAAGGATGCTCGAAAAGGATGGTTTCGTCAGGAAAGATTTTGACGAATCAGCAGACATCTATGTAATCAATACCTGCTCAGTTACTGAGAACGCAGATAAAGAGTGCAGACAGCTGGTAAGAAGGATTCAAAAACAAAATAACGATGCTGTTATCGTTATTACCGGATGTTATGCCCAGCTAAAACCAAAAGAAATTGCTGAAATACCGGGCGTTGACCTGGTATTGGGAGCGGCTGAGAAATTTAACCTCTCCAATCACCTTAAAGAATTCAGCAAAGGCGATGCCACAAAAATTTGCAGTTGTGACATAGCTGAAGTAACTGATTTCAACAGTTCATTTTCTGTGACGGATAGAACGAGGACCTTCTTGAAGGTTCAGGATGGCTGTGACTACAGTTGTTCGTTCTGTACAATACCAATGGCAAGAGGTAAAAGCCGGAGTAACACCATAGAAAATGTTGTTAAACAGGCTACTCATATTGCGGAACAGGGTGTCAAAGAAATTGTATTGACTGGTGTAAACCTTGGCGACTTCGGCATCATTGACGGCGAAAGAACAACTGACTTTCATACTTTATGCCAAGCACTGGATCAAGTTGAGGGAATCAATAGATTTAGGATCTCTTCAATTGAACCTAACCTGCTTACCTATGATATCATTAAACTGGTGACTGAAAGTAAAAAATTCATGCCACATTTTCACATCCCTTTACAGAGTGGAAGTAATACGATTCTGGGACTTATGCGCAGGCGATATAAACGTGAGCTTTATGCAGAAAAAATCGCGGCAATCAAGAATATGATGCCTGATTGCGCAATAGGAGTTGATGTTATCGTTGGCTTTCCAGCTGAAAGCGATCATGAGTTTCAGGAAACATTTGAATTCCTGCATAGCCTGGATATTACATATTTACATGTATTCACCTATTCAGAAAGGAACAGTACCAAAGCAATTGATATCAAACCTGTAATTCCTGTACATATCCGCAATGAAAGGAATAAAATCCTGCGAAACCTATCCTACCAGAAAATGCAGTACTTCAGAGCAGGCCAATGCGGTAAGCAACGTACTGTGTTGTTTGAACAGGAAAATAGAAACGGGATGATGGAGGGATACACAGACAACTATATTCGCATCTCTACGCCATTTCGTGCGGAGTGGGTCAATCAGGAGATAAGTTGGTTAATCCAGTAATTTGCTTCTTATTTACTTTCTGTAATCAAGCGGTGGCTTTCTGTCACCCGCAAGGGATTTATACTGAAAGTTACGACCTCTTGCTTTTTCCAGTTCTGTCTTTGCTAAAGGAATAAGCTCAGGATTCTGGAAGATGTCAACTGCAGAAAGGGCCATTGTTTTTGCAGCAACCATCATCCCCTTAAAGCCAATAGACATACCGTCACAAGCTACAGCCTGCCAACTATGTGCAGGAATACCTGGAACCCAAGTTGCAGTTGAGAGTCCTGTTGTAGGCACCACCCAACTTACATCACCAACATCTGTAGATGCCGAAGTAAGTCCATTTAACTGATAAGGCTTCACTTCCCCAGCACTTTCAACAGGAGGCAGTGAAGATGCACTTACCGTTTTTCTGATATCCGCAGCGAATTTCTTTTCTTCATCAGAATAGATTATACCACCTACTTTTTCCAGATTCCTTTGCATCACCTTTGCAAGTGTTTCATTGGGTAGCAAGTTGTATAAACCAGTCATGACTTCATGCGAGACGGTGGTACCGGTTCCCATGGCAGCTGCATCGGCAACTTTTATAAGTCTGTCCCAGATATCATTCAATCCACTCACTGAAGGATGCCTGATGGTAAATTCAACTTCCGCAAAATCGGGAACTATATTCGATGTCAATCCACCTTTCTTGATAACGTAGTGAATTCTGGTTTCCTGCGATACATGTTCACGCATCAAGTTGACCATAAAATTCATGGCCTCAACACCATCCAAGGCACTTCTGCCTTTCTCAGGAGCTGCAGCAGCATGTGCTGCGATACCTTTAAATCTAAAAAGGGCAACTTTGTATGCCAAGGTTGAAGATGGACTGGCACTGTTGTTATCTCCAGGGTGCCATTGCAGAACCGCATCAACTTCATTGAAAGCCCCTGACCTTACGATGTATGTTTTTCCGCCGCCAGCGCCTTCTTCCGCAGGCGTTCCAAATAGTTTAATTGTTCCTTTTATGCCATTGGCCTCCATCCATTTTTTGGTTGCAATGGCGGCAGCCACAGAACCTGTTCCGAAAAGATTATGTCCGCATGCATGTCCAAATCCACCTTCTTCAAGAGCAATTTTCTCCGTTTTTGCCTGTTGAGACAAGCCCGGTAATGCATCCATCTCAGCAAGAAAACCAATAACGGGTTTTCCAGTTCCGAAAGTTGCCACAAAAGCGGTTGGAATATCTGCAATACCCTTTTCAATTTTGAATCCCTCCCTACTAAGTTCATTTTGGAGTAAAATTGTTGTTTTAAGCTCCATGTAGCCGGGTTCAGCCCATTTCCAAATGGTTTCTGCCATTCCTTCATAATGTTTCTGTTTTTCATTCAGGTGCTTTAAAACATCTTTTGAAGCATCCTGAGCTACTGCGCAACTGGCTGACAAAAACAGAAACAAAATATTTATGAATGAACGCATAAATGAACTGTTGATTCTAAAAAAAGGCATAATCCTGAATTTAAATAATTGACTAATTTACAGCTATTCTGATATCAGGAGCCATCTGAAATTTTCCTGCTTTATTCCTGAAAAGAATTTTATTGATCAAGATGGTATCTCCGGCTTTCACATTATCCTTGATACTTTCAATCCATACATTACTCAATTGTGCTGTGTCTGTGAATTCTCCTACACGTAAGTCACTCTTGTATTTGAGC